>Ga0207032_1085_pt1 | contig 26863 bp, 29 predicted proteins | sample Alteio_BWMinCont_38_FD_153308 | JGI IMG/M metagenome (GOLD analysis project Ga0207032, IMG submission 153308) | Enriched cells from forest soil in Barre Woods Harvard Forest LTER site, Petersham, Massachusetts, United States -... | ecosystem: Environmental > Terrestrial > Soil > Temperate forest >... | reverse complement strand
CATAACTATGATCTATGAACCATTAACTATGAACTGGCCAGCAATCCTTCAATATCCAGCCTTCTTGTGTACATCGTCAAATCTCCATTTTCATCTTTCGGCCACAACTCGCGGGGTCGGTCCCAGTACAGCTCAACACCATTTTTATCCGGATCATCCAAATAAATAGCTTCTGACACGCCGTGATCTGAAGCACCGGTAATAGGGTATTTGGCATCAATCAATCGTTGTAAAATGGCAGCGAGATCCTTACGCTCAGGATACAGGATGGCGGTATGGAACAATCCGGGTGCATATGCTGGTGCAGGTGGCGCACCCTTGCTCTCCCAGGTATTTAAACCGATGTGGTGGTGATAACCCCCTGCTGAGATAAACGCGGCCTGGTCGCCATACATTACCATTTTTTCAAAACCCAATAGTCCGCAATAAAAGTCGAGTGATTTTTGCAGGTCGCTCACCTTTAAATGCACATGCCCGATACGGGTTTGTGCAGGAATAGTATAATTGTTCATATATACGAAATTACTCATTAGTTGGCAGTTTTTAGTTTGCAGCAGGCAGTTATGACATTGTAAAGTGCAAACTGCCCACTGCAAGCTGCCAACTAATTTCTAATCACTAATTAACTAATCACTACATTTGCCCAATGATTGTAAAATCTGCCGAATTTATTTGCAGCAATACGCAAATCTCCAAATTACCGCCGCCGGTAAAGCCTGAATATGCTTTTATTGGCCGGTCAAACGTGGGTAAATCATCGCTCATTAATATGCTGGTTGCTAAAAAAGGTTTAGCCAAAACATCGCAAACACCCGGCAAAACGCAACTCATCAATCATTTTTTAATAAATGACAGCTAGTATATTGTTGATTTACCCGGCTATGGCTATGCCAGAGCATCCAAAAGCAAAAAAGCCGATTGGGATAAATTTATACATACGTACCTTGATAAGCGCGAAAGCCTGCAATGCGTGATGGTATTGGTGGACAGCCGCCTGGAACCGCAAAAGATCGATCTTGAATTTTGCAACTGGCTGGGCGAAAAAGGCCTGTCATTTGTGCTGGTATTTACCAAAGCCGACAAACAATCGAGCGTAAAAACTGATCAAAATATTGCGAAATTTAAAAAAGCCTTATTAGCTTCGTTTGAAGAAGCACCAACTTATTTTGTTACGTCAGCCGAATTGCATGCCGGCCGTGATGAAATTTTAGCGTTTATTAGTGGAATTAATCAACAGTTTGTGATACCAGCCTATAAAACTGAATTTTGAATGGAAAGAAAAATAATAAAAGTTACAAAATCAAGTTCCCCTCTCGAGAGGGGTTAGGGGTGTGTTAATGAAAATGCTCATAGTGTTATGCGACGGACATTAATTCCATACAAGCCTTATTTAAAAGAATTAGCAAAAAAGCTAAGAAACGACAGCACATTAGGAGAAGTATTACTTTGGAAGGAATTAAATAATAAACAATTTTATGGTTATGATTTTCATCGTCAAAAACCGTTATTAAACTATATTGTAGATTTTTATTGTGCCGAATTAAATTTGATAATTGAAATTGACGGACAATATCATACGTATGAAGAACAATATAAATTAGATTTATTAAGAGAACAAGAATTGGAAATTTATAATCTCACTATTCTAAGATTTACTGAACAGGAAGTAAGAAAAGACATGTTCAATGTTTTGAGAGCCATTGAACAGCATGTTTTAGAACACACCCCTAACCCCTCTCAAGAGGGGAACTAATTTAGTATGAAAAAGTATTTATCCTTAGTCACTTTTACTCACACCATTTTTGCTATGCCATTTGCCATTATCGGCTTTTTTTTGGCAGTTACTACGACCAGTTACCAGTTTAAATGGCAGCAATTGGTGATGATGCTTTTATGTATGGTGCTGGCGCGTAACTCGGCAATGGCATTTAACCGTTACCTTGATCGTGACATTGATGCAAAAAACCCACGCACCAAACAACGTGATATACCTGCCGGACGCATAAGCGCCGCGTCCGCTTTAACTTTTACTATTATCAACTGCCTATTATTTATTGGCGTAACCTGGTTCATTAATCCGTTGTGCTTTTACTTATCGCCGGTGGCTTTGCTGGTCGTGTTGGGCTACAGTGCCACCAAACGTTTTACGGCGCTTTGCCATTTGGTTTTAGGGTTGGGGTTATCGCTTGCACCTATCGGCGCCTATTTAGTAGTAACCGGGCATTTTGCTTTAACACCATTATTCTTTTCGCTGGCGGTTTTATGCTGGGTAAGTGGCTTTGACATTATTTACGCCATGCAGGACGAAGATTTTGACCGCAGCGAAAACCTGCACTCTATCCCTGCATATTTGGGTAAAGAAAATGCTTTAAAGCTTTCTACCACGCTTCATATACTATCGGCTATTTTTATTGTAATGCCGGTATTTTTTATACATCCGGGGATATTATATTATATTGGCGTAGTGTTTTTTTGCATTATGCTTACTTATCAGCACCGACTGGTAAAGCCAAATGACCTGAGCCGGGTAAACTTTGCCTTTATGACCACCAACGGTATAGCCAGCGTGGTGTTTGCGGTTTTGTTTTTACTGGACAGGCTTTTTTGATTTCGGATTTCGGATGTTCGATTTCGAATTTAAGAAATTGCCTGCATTAATATTTTTAAGGTAAGATTTGTGAATTATAAATTCTTACCTCAAAACAAATCCGAAATCGAACATCCGAAATTCGAAATAACTGAACTCGGATCTATCTCACTCCTTTAAAACTCCCGTCATCCACATTCTTAATAAATTTGATCACGCCGTCCATATAAACCTGCTGATCGTCCCACATAGATAAATGGCTGCCGTTAGGGCAATACAGGTAATTGCCTTGCTGTACCTGTGTACTCATCCATTTCATATAGTCAGGATCCATGGTATCATATTTAGCGCCGATCATTAACGTTGGGATAGTTAGTTTACCTAACTCTTTACTAACATCCCAGGTAATCAATCGGCCACCAGTTTTAAATTCGCTCGGGCCCTGCATCATTACATATATTTCGTCATTCACATGCTTAAACGCGCGGTTAACCGGATCTGGCCACGGGGATACGCGGCAGACGTGTTGGTTGTAGTATTCTTTAATTACCATAGCCTGGTAAGTAGTGTCTTTATATAGGCCCTTATCTTCAAAAAGTTTTAATGAGTCAACCAGTGATTTGCGCATCTTGCTTCTTAAAACGCCGTTATACTTTTCATATGCAGGCATACTCGCCATCATATTACTGATTATCAATCCTTTTAAATTAGCCTGGTATTTCAAAGCGTACTGCATAGCCAAAATACCTCCCCATGAATTGCCCAGCAGGTAAAAATTACTTTTATCCAAGTTCAAAGCCTTGCGCACCTGTTCAACTTCTTCAACAAATCGGGGTGTTGTCCACAAACTGCTATCGCGCGGCTGGTCGCTGTAGTAGGAACCTAACTGGTCATATTCTATCATCTCGAAGCCTTCCTTCGGGAAAAAACTTTCGAAGCACTCCAGGTACTCATGCGTCATGGCCGGGCCGCCATGCAGCAGCAAAACTTTAATGCGGGGATTAGTACCTATGTGCTTTGTCCATACTTTAAACTTACCCACGGGCGTTTCGATAGTCACCATTTTTATACCGGCTACCTGCAAACCTGAATCAACCGGGGCAAAGTATTCGGCTACTGAAAGACTTTTTGATTGCGTACAGGCACAAAAGCATAACGCAAGAACTGCCAATAAAAGGTTGAGGAGTTTTTTCATAAGACTAAGATAGGAATTAGTCGGGAAGTCCGCATAAGTCGGAAAGTCAGAAAGATTAACAGAATTGCCTCCTTTTTTTTACGTCTCGCAGACTTTCCGTCTTTCGGACTTCCCGACTAATCCGCATATTTGCATATCCACATCAAAACACCATGATCCATAAAAAAACACGCACCTATATTCCTGCCGACCTTGAAATTAAATGGGAAACGCTGGAACCGCTTTATAAAGAATTATGCGCCCGCCCCATCAATTCGGTTGAAGAGTTGGAGCATTGGCTGCATGACCGCAGCGAACTGGAAGCCGCCCTGGAAGAGGATTTTGCCTGGCGCTATATCCGCATGACCTGCGATACCAACAGCGAGGAGAAACTACAAAACTTCCAGTATTTTGCTACCGCGATTGAGCCTAATGTAGCGCCTTACAGCAACGAGCTGAATAAAAAGCTGGTTGGCAGCCCGTATGCAAATAAACTGGATGGTGAGAAATATTTTATCTACCTGCGTGGTGTAAAAAAATCATTGGAGCTGTTCAGGGAAGAAAATATACCGTTGCAAACCGAGATACAGGTTGAGCAGCAAAAATACCAATCCATTACCGGGTCAATGTCGGTTCATATCGGCGATAAGGAGTTTACCTTAGAGCAAGCTGCTGTAATTTTAAAGGACCTCGACCGCAATAAAAGGCAGGAAGCCTGGGAAAAGATCACCACCCGCCGGTTACAGGATAAAGATAAGTTGAATGAACTGTTTGACCATCTGCGCACATTAAGACATAAAGTGGCCTTAAATGCAGGCTTTGAAAATTTCAGGGATTACATGTTCCAGGCATTGGGACGTTTTGATTATACACCAAAGGATTGCTATGCTTTTCATGAAGCCATTGAAAAAGAGGTGGTGCCTATCCTTCGCGAGCAAGCTAAAAAACGTAAAACAGCTTTAGATGTTGGCACTTTAAGGCCCTGGGATATGGATGTGGATACATCAGGTAAACCAGCTTTAAAGCCTTTTCATAGCGGTGCTGAACTTATTGAAAAATCTATTCAGTGCTTTACCAATATCAACCGGTACTTAGGCGAACGGTTGGAGATTATGAAGGAAAATAACCTGTTTGACGTAGAAAGCCGCAAGGGCAAGGCCCCTGGTGGTTATAACTATCCACTATCAGAAACCGGTGCGCCTTTTATTTTCATGAACTCGGCCAATGGCTTCCGTGACCTGACCACAATGGTACACGAAGGCGGGCATGCCGTACATACTTTTTTAACTGCCGATTTAGAACTTAATGATTTTAAGCATTGCCCGTCAGAAGTTGCGGAGTTGGCCTCTATGTCGATGGAATTGATATCAATGGATAACTGGGATGTATTTTTTGATAATGCGGAAGATCTGAAACGCGCTAAACGCGATCAATTAGTTGACGTATTAAAAACACTGCCCTGGGTAGCGGTTGTAGACCAGTTTCAGCATTGGATCTATACCAACCCCAATCATACCGATGCAGAACGCACCGAAGCCTGGAAACAGATATATGAACCCTTTGGTGCCGGCTTTGCCGACTGGAGCGGACTGGAAGAAGCAGAAGAAAATTTATGGCAGAAACAACTCCATATTTTTGAGATCCCCTTCTATTATATTGAATATGGCTTCGCGCAGTTAGGTGCTATAGCGGTATGGAAAAACTATAAGGAAAATCCGGAAAAGGCATTGCAACAGTATTTAGCCGCTTTGAAATTGGGCTATACCAAAACCATCAAAGAGATTTACGAAACCGCCGGTATTAAGTTTGATTTTAGTGCGGGGTATGTAAAAGAGCTGGCTGCTTTTGTAAAGGCAGAAATAGAGAAGCTATAAAACTAAGAGGGTTGGCTGGTTTAAAACCAGCCAACCCTCACAAGCCTATGTCATTTCGAGCAATAGCGAGAAATCTATACACTGCTTAGTAGTCAGCTATTCATTTATCTCTTCATTTAAAAATTTCCATTCAGGGTTTAATGATTCAATCAGGGCATTTTTCTTTTTCCTGCTCCATTTCTTTATTTCCTTTTCCCTTTCAATCGCATATTCAATATGGTTAAAATGCTCATAATAAACTAAATTGTGGCAATAATATTTTCCAGCGAATGTTTTTGGATCGCCTTTATTTTCAATGTGCTCTTGCAGACGCCTTAGTATATCATTAGTAACCCCAACATATAATACTGTTTTGATGAGATTTGTGGTGATGTAAACATAAAAATTATAATTCCACATGGATGTTGACCACTTAGCATGTGTATAGATTTCTCGCTATCGCTCGAAATGACATGGTTTTTAAAGGTTACAAATTTGTTTTATTTTTTTACCAATCCCCTATTCCACCCCTCCGTATGTAAAAACCGCTTATTATCTATCCAATTTACCCAGATCAGGGTAACGAAAACGCCGACTACTGAACCTATAGTTACGTCTTCAAAAAAATGCTGGCTTAAATACATGCGCGAATAGCCTACGCAAATAGCCACAAGCAGTAATGCAAAGCCCCATGTCTTATTCTTTAAAAAATAAAGTATCACGATGGCTGTGGAAAAAGCGGTAATAGTATGGCCCGATGGGAAACTGTGCGTGCTTAATATTTCTGTTCCTTTAACAAAATGAATACGGCTTAACTGGTTTTGAAAATATAATTTAGGGCGCGGGGCATCAAAAATAAATTTTAATGATTGTGCAAATACAAAACCTGTCAAAACGTAGCTACTGGCCAACAAAAATGCTTTCCGATAGTCAAATAACAGCAAAATGACACATAAAACTACCGTTGTCCATCCGTTGCCAATATCTGTAACAAAAGGCGCAATAGTATCGGCACAGTTGCTGTAACGGCTGTTTACCGCAAAATAAATTTCGTCTTTGGTGAAATTTATTTTAATCAGCAAACAAATAGCCAAAAGGATAAGATAAGGTATTAAGAAGAACCGGTTGTCGTACAAAATGCCTTTTATCCTTTTATTCATGGCGCAAATTAAGCATAAGGTTAATGATTGCAAAAAATTCATTATGTTTGGTTTTAGGTACGTATAAATTAAATGGCTAGAGATATATTCCGCAAAAAATCAATTGAAAAAATAGTTGCTGATTCAAAAGCCGGCCTTGATGATGGCCATGGGGTATCATTAAATAGAGTTTTGGGGGTGCGTGACCTTACCGCACTGGGCATTGCAGCAATTATAGGAGCTGGTATTTTTAGCACCGTTGGAAAAGCCTGCTTTGACGGTGGGCCGGGGGTTATATTTTTATTTATTATCTGCGCGGTTGCCTGCGCCTTTTCGGCACTTTGCTATGCCGAATTTGCTTCGCGTATTCCAATGTCCGGCAGTGCGTACACTTATTCGTACGCCGCTTTTGGCGAGATCATTGCATGGATAATTGGTTGGGATTTGGTAATGGAGTATGCCGTAGGGAATGTTACCGTGGCTATTTCATGGTCAGGTAATCTCACCAGCTTTTTACACAACATTGGCCTGCACATCCCTGATTTTTTATCTACCAGTTTTTTTGAAGCTAAAAACGGGAATACACAGTACCTGGAAAAAATGGCCAGCCATGATACGGCTGGCGCAGCAGATTTTTTGGACCTGCATAATACCTGGCTCAATTCGCCGCATATTGGTTCAGTTCCTTTTATTTTAAATATTCCGGCTTTAGCCATTACCGTTTTTGTTACCTACCTGGTATACATCGGGATAAAGGAGTCAAGGCGGGCCAGCAACCTGATGGTGTTATTTAAGTTATTGGTAGTTGTAGCGGTAATAGCTGTTGGATTTTACTATGTCAATCCTGCAAATTGGGTTCCATTCTTACCCAATAAGTTTGCCGGGGTAATGAAAGGAGTGTCGGCGGTGTTCTTTGCCTATATTGGTTTTGATGCTATTTCTACCACAGCAGAAGAGTGCAAAAATCCACAACGGGACCTTCCCAGGGGTATGTTTTATTCCCTTATAATTTGTACCGTATTGTACATTTTAATTGCGCTTGTGCTTACTGGTATGGTTAATTACTCCAAACTAAACACAAGCGATTTTTTAGCCAGGGCTTTTAACGAAAGAGGGTTAAATATATTAGGTGGAATCATCGCGTTAAGCGCCGTTGTAGCTACAACGTCGGTGCTGTTGGTGTTCCAGATCGGCCAACCCCGCATATGGATGAGCATGAGCCGGGATGGACTATTGCCACCGAGGTTTTCAAGACTTCATCCAAAATTCCACACCCCTTCATTCGCAACAATTATAACCGGGCTGGTAGTCGGCATTCCATCGTTGTTCCTTGACTCGGCACTGGTTACAGACCTATGCAGTATTGGTACCCTGTTTGCATTTGTATTGGTTTGCGGCGGCATTTTAATACTTCCACGCACCGCTAAGCATGAAGGCAAATTCAGCGTGCCTTACATTAATGGAAAATATCTTATCCCGTTAATTTTGGGGGCAGCGATTGTCTTTATACAGATTCAATTCCCGGGTTTCTTTAAAAATTTCTTTGGGTTAATAGATGCTGATCATCCGAATCTATCAAAAGGAGATGTCTTCCACGAACGAATACCCTACTTTGCTTTCACCTTGCTTGTTTTAGCCATTACCGTTGCAGGTTTTATTAAAAACTATTCGCTAATCCCGGTTCTTGGGTTAATTTCCTGCTTTTACCTGATGACCGAGTTAGGAACAACCAACTGGCTTCGCTTTTTAATATGGCTGGTGATAGGGTTGGTAATTTACTTTAGCTATAGCAATAAGAATAGTAAATTGGGAAAAGAAGCTTTTTGATTTTTATAGTGCAGGTAATTATAATCTTGCATATTTGCACATCCGCATATTTGCACATCAAAAAAATGAATTATATCGATATTATTGGTTTTATGGCAGCGTTTTGCACTACCATTTCCTTTTTGCCGCAGGCTATTAAAACTATACAAACTAAAGACACGTCGGGCATTTCATTATACATGTATAGCCTGTTTACCGCCGGGACACTTTTCTGGCTTATTTACGGCATATTATCACCGAGCATACCGGTTGCCGTAGCCAACGCCATTACCTTGATATTTTCATGCATTATTTTGACTTATAAGATCAAATATAAGTAGCACTGTCCGTATCAATATTTTCAAATACCGAAGCGTATAAATCCTACAAGAAAATTACCCGGACAATCTATAACTGTTTGGCAAATGCTACTTGCACCGCACCATCCTGGTAAGTAGGCATCAACATCGTTTTCTTGCCATTTTTATCGGTGTGGGTTAGCCAATTACGGATATAGGGATATGCTAAGTAAGCTGCTTTTGTTGAAAGTATGCCGAAGCCTGCACCAGCCACTACGTCGCTAAACCAATGATCGCGATTATAAAGCCTGAAGACCCCTGTAGTAGTTGCTATCGCATAACCAGCCACCCCATACCAAACTGATTTTCCCGAATATTCTTGTGCCAAAAATTCGGCACCTGCGAATGCCGTAGAGGTGTGTCCTGAGGGAAAAGATAAATAATCTGTTTTATTAGGACGCAAACGATGCGTCGTGTACTTGGTAAGCGTCGCCGTTAATCCTAAAATTCCACCCGATAAACCAAGCAAGGCAGTACGGTCAATAAACCTGTTTTTACCCTCATCACCAACCAGGTTTAAGCCATATACAATGGCAATAGGTGCAAATTGAAAATAGCTTTCTGCTTTGGTATGAAAATTTGGATCGGTGCGGGCAATTTCGCCATTGATATAATAATCAAACCGGCGAATCGGGTCAACATTAAAGGATAAGACCCCGTAGGTTATCAGCGCTGCTGGCGGGATAAGCGTCCATGGTTTGCTATGTAATTTTTTAACCGTGTCAGGAGCTGTTAAAAGGTCTTTTTTTATTGTATCACCTAACTTTTTGTTGCCATTTTGGGCATTAGCCTCAATTGATATGATGCAAAATAAAACTAATAGTATTTTTTTCATAGATCGTCGTCACAAGTAGTAAATATGTGATAACAATCTGTAGCAAAATTGTTTTTAATATTAATTTAACAATTTCTAAACCCGGGTAATTTCAACCGTTTCAGGGTCAGCCAGCATTAGCGGCACTTTTTCAACGGTAACAAAACTCAGGTCGAGCCCAAACCCGCGTTCTTCTGATAAGCTTACCCGCTTAAGTTGTATATAAAACGCCATGATAAATTTTTCATAGAACGAAAGGTTATTTGAGCGTGAGATAACCTTTTCTATCACGACAAATCTAAAGTCACCGACAATTTTATGGCGGTTCAATGATTTATAAGTGCTGGTGATATTAACCTCGCCATTTTTCACCAGGTCCTCAACAACCTTTCTAAACAGCAGGTTTATTTGCTGTTCAACCCTAAACCCAAGTTTAAAATCAATCCTGATTAGTTTATTGGGTACCAGGAAATTAACTTCGTATTCTTTTTTATAGGGCTCATCCACCACATCCACGTGTACCAACCAGTAAACGTCGGCACGCTTAGGCTGCTTTTGCAGGATAGAATAAACGATTTTAGATTCTATTTCCGAGTCAAAATTGGCACTGGTTAAATAAACCAGTTGTGATGCATATTTGGGGACAGTCTCATCATCACTCAATTCTTTCAGGATAGGATAATAATCTTCTATCTCAATAAACTTCACATAGCGATTCCTGATTCTGCGGGCAGTGTGCCAGGTCCACATAATAGAGAATAAGAAGAACCCGATAGACAAGGTAAACCAACCGCCGTGTACAAATTTAACCAGGTTACCAGACAGGAATGTACCTTCAATTATAAGGTAAACAACCAAAAATATAGTAACTATATAATTGGGAAGCTTTTTCTTTTTCAAAAATTTAGACACCAATATGGTGGTCATCAACATGGCTACAGTGATACTTAATCCATAGGCAGCTTCCATTTTATCCGAGTGCCTGAATAATAATACTACGCCTACGCACCCCGCGCACAATAACCAGTTAACACTCGGTACGTATAACTGCCCCTTTTGCTCTGTAGGATAATTTATCCTCACCTTAGGCCATAGGTTTAACCGTACCGCCTCTGCAATCAATGTAAACGAACCCGAGATTAAAGCCTGGCTTGCTATAATCGCTGCCACCGTAGCAATGCCTATACCATATAACAGGAACCATCCGGGCATAATTTCATAGAACGGGTTGTGTAAGTTTAAATTCATTACCTTCCCATTGTGCTGTAACAGCCAAACAGCTTGTCCTAAATAATTAAGCACCAAACAGCTTTTAACATATATCCAGCTTATCTGGATATTGATGCGGCCGCAATGCCCCAGGTCTGAATATAAAGCCTCGGCGCCCGTTGTACATAAAAATACGGCGCCCAGGATAACCAGCGCATTAGGGTTGCTGCTTAATAATTTATAGGCATAATATGGATTTAATGCTTTTATAACAGAAGGCTCCTGTACAATAAAAACTACGCCCAACACGCCCATCATGGTAAACCATATAAACATTATGGGCCCGAAAGCCTTACCAACCAATGAGGTGCCAAATTGTTGAATAATGAATAGTGCAACTATAATGGCTATAACAATACTTACTGTATGTAAATGCGGATAATACGTTTCTAACCCTTCTATAGCAGCTGATACAGTGATAGGCGGGGTAATAATCCCATCTGCCAGCAACGCACAACCACCCACTATTGCAGGTATGACGAGCCATTTTGCTTTTCGACGAACTAAAGAAAATAATGAAAAAATGCCACCTTCGCCCTTATTATCGGCACGCAGGGTAATTACCACATATTTTAAGGTGGTTTGAAGGGTGAGCGTCCAAAAGATACAAGAAACTCCACCAAGTATTAATAATTCGGAAATTTTCTGGGAACCAACAATTGCTTTAAAAACATATAACGGAGAGGTACCAATATCGCCGTAAATTATTCCCAAACTGATTAGAAGGCCAGCCCCCGTCAGTTTTTGCAGATCTTTATGATTTGACACAATTATGATTAAAAAAATACAAAAATATTAAAATAATTGACTTAGAACTTAAACAAACTATAAACGTATAAGAAAATAATTAATAAGGCATAAACGGCACATTTTGTTAAAATTTGTTAAAACTTTTTACAAAATCATTATGTATTGAATTGATGAGCTGTTTATTTATACTTTTGTATTTAATAAAGCATGAGGCAAAATTTTACTTATACTAATTCATGGATACTAATTATTGCATTTGCGATAAGTATGAATTATGCCTTTGCAGCAGGCCCAAAAACCACAAAACAAGACACCGTTAATTATTTTTTGAATTCACGAAAAGCAAAAAAGAAGGGGCCTTTATCTTTTTCTCTTCCGCCTATTAAGCCGGGTTTAATTTCAACACAAAAAGTTTCTATAGCACCGGCCACGGATAAACTATTAAGCAATGTGGAGGTTTTTCCGAACCCTGTTACTGATCAAATCAACTTAAAATATGTGGTATCACGTAATTCAACTGTTACTGTAAAGTTGATGGATGTGTTGGGGAACAACGTTAAAACCATGTTTTCGCAAAGGGTTGAACCCGGCGAACAGACCTTTACTTACCCGATAGATAATACCAAAATATCCCGTGGGTTCTATTTTATACGCGTAATTGCAGGCACAGAGTTTGTAATAAGGCGGGTATCGATATTATAAGTGAATTAGTGAGTGCGTGAATTAGTGAATAATAAAATTGTTTAATAATTTGCCGCTTTAAAACATTACTCAATCACTAATTCAGTCATTCACTCATTCGCTAATTAAAATCCATGAAAATAATTGCCGTTGGCCGCAACTATGCAGAGCATGCCAAAGAATTAAATAATCCTGTACCTACAACCGCCCCGGTTATTTTTATGAAACCGGATACTGCCCTGATAAAAGACAACAAACCTTTTTATCATCCTGATTTCTCGACCGACATACATCATGAAATTGAAATTGTATTAAAGGTTTGCAAGGAAGGTAAACATGTTAATGAAAAATTTGCGGCCGACTATTTTGATGAAATTGCTCTGGGCATTGACTTTACCGCACGCGATATACAGCAGCGTCATAAAGAAAAAGGCCTGCCCTGGGAATTGGCTAAGGGCTTTGACGGCTCAGCGCCGATAAGTAAATTTTTGCCCAAATCGCAATTTGCTGACCTGTATGATTTGAATTTTAAGCTGGATGTAAACGGGAAAACCCGGCAAGTGGGTTCAACTAAAGACCTCCTTTTTAAATTTGAATTCATTATCGCCTTCGTTTCCAAATATATCACCCTAAAAAAAGGCGACCTGATTTATACTGGTACGCCGCAGGGTGTTGCCAAAGTAAATATTGGCGACAGGCTGGAAGGCTATTTAGAAAATCACAAAATGCTTGATTTTTATGTTAAGTAAATAAGCCCCCTCTAAATCTCCCCCTCCGGGGGAGATTTTTACCCTCTTTGCGCGTAGCGGAGAGAGGGTCGCCCAGCGAAGCGTCGGCGGGGTGAGTAATAGCCGATTGCTTTATTATACAAATATACAAAGTCTAAAATATGATAAAAAAAGCATTCTTTACTTTTCTTTACATTTTCTGTTTATATTTTACTGTAAATGCACAAGGCCCCATTCAAAGCAGGCAATATCCAAAAAACTTTTTCAGGTATCCGCTTGATTTGCCGCCGAGCACCGCAGGTGGCTTTGGCGAGTTAAGGCCAAACCATTTTCATGCCGGGCTCGATTTCAGAACCAATCAACGCTCTGGTTACCCCGTACACGCGGCTGCTGATGGGTATATAGCACGCATACACGTACAATTTGGTGGCGGTGGCAACATTGTATATATTGCTCACCCTAATGGCTATACAACGGTTTATATGCACAATGAGCGTTTTAGCCCCGAGATAGCTAAAGTAGTGCGCGATTACCAATACCAGCATCAACAGTTTGATGTTGATTTTAACCCGTTACCCGGACAGATCAATGTTTGCCAGGGCGATGTGATCGCTATATCGGGTAGTTCGGGTGCTGTAGCCGGGCCGCATTCGCACTTTGAGATCAGGGATACAAAAACCGAGGAAACTATCAACCCTCAACTTTTTGGCATTACCATACCCGATGCCATCGCGCCGGCAATTAACACAGTCGCTATATATCATTTGGATAATAAACCCTTCAGCGAGAAAACTAAGCATGAATTTTTGCAGGTTGCAGGCAAAGCCGGTAACTATCATTTAGTAAAGCCAGGAACGATAACACTAAGCGGCGAAATTGGCTTTGGCATTGGCACTAATGATATGAACAATGCTTCGTTTAACCATAATGGCGTATATTCTATTGAGTTAAAACTGGACGGAAAATCGGTGTACACTTTCGCTACTGAGCGTTTCGCTTTTGATCAGACCCATGCCATTAACGCCTATATTGATTATCCCACTTATATTGCTTCCGGCAGGTTCATGCAAAAGTGCTTTATATTACCGGGCAATAAAATATCACTGTATCCGCAATCCATAAATCGGGGACTCATTAATTTTGATGATGATAATATGCATGATGTAGAATATGTGGTTAAAGATGTTGCGAGCAATACATCCACATTGAGCTTTAAAATAAAAGCACAACATTCAGAACGCTCAACTACACTAATTAAATCGCCGGGTGTGCTTTTCAAGTATGATCAGCGGAATGAATTTGATAATGGTAAGGTTAAGGTGGTGATCATGCCCGGAAATTTATATGATAACCTGGACTTTGTGTATTCATCGTCGCCCATGCTGCCAGGCGCTTACTCGGAAGTGCATCATATTCATAATCGCTTCACCCCTATTCATGATAAGTATGACCTTTGGATAAAGCCGGACAAGGACCTGGGTAAGTATGCCGATAAAGCCGTCATCACCGGTCCGGGCGGACCATGTGATAGTGCCGTTTATACTAATGGCTATGTTAAAGCGCAATCAAAGGGATTTGGTGATTTTTACATCAAACTGGATACTATACCCCCGCATATTACACCCGTAAATATTATCAATGGGAAAAACATGGCTGCGGCACGCAATATCTCTTTAAAAATAGGCGATAACCTGTCGGGCGTTAAAAGCTATAACGGCAAAATTGATGGTAAGTGGGTTTTGATGGAGTGGGATTATAAAACTAAAGTGTTAAGTTATACCTTTGATAAAGACATAGCACCGGGTAAACATATTTTTGAATTGACGGTTAGCGATAACAAGGATAACGTTTCACAATATAAGGCTGAATTTTACAGATAATGGCAAAACTTAAAGAAGGCGATAAGGCCCCCGATTTTACCGCGAATGATCAAAATGGCAAACCAGTTTCTTTAGCTGATTTTAAAGGAAAAACAGTGATTCTTTATTTTTATCCGAAGGATGATACGCCGGGCTGTACTGCAGAGGCTTGCGATTTCAGGGATAATTATCAATCGCTGATAGGTAAAGGTTTACAGGTGATCGGCGTTAGCACGGATGACGAAAAATCACATAAAAAATTTGAAAACAAGTTCAATCTGCCATTCCCGTTAATTGCCGACACCGGGAAGGAAATTGTAGAAGCGTATGGCGTATGGGTTGAAAAAAACATGTATGGTAAAAAGTATATGGGTACGGCACGCGTAACCTTTATTATAAACGGAGACGGTATAATTCAAAAAATTATTGATAAGGTGGATACCAAAGCTTCATCGCAACAGGTACTCGACCTATTATAATAACCATTTAAAAAAATAATAATTACTTTAGCGGTTGTAATAAGTTGACTGGGTTAATTAATTACTCATTTAATCAACTTGAACAACTCTTAACATTAGAAAAACAACATGCCGGCACAGGTTGACGACGCGGAGATATTAAGTAAGTTTCAGGATGAAAAAACCCGGAATGAGGCATTTAATCTTTTGTTGAATAAATATCAGCAAAAGATATATTGGCATATCCGTCGTATGGTTATAGATCATGACGATGCGGATGACCTGTCGCAGGATGTGTTTGTTAAGGTTTGGAAAAATTTGCCGGGCTTTAGAAGCGATGCGCAGCTATATACCTGGATGTATCGCATAGCCACCAATGAGTGTATTACTTTTTTGAATAAGAAAAAGCAAAAAAATAATGTTTCGCTGGATGATGTGGCTTATGAGCTGGCCGATACACTGGCCGATTCGAGCTATTTTAATGGCGACCAGGCACAAAAAAAATTACAGCAGGCTTTATTAACTTTGCCTGAAAAACAGAAGCTGGTATTTAACATGAAATATTATGACGATATGAAATATGAAGAAATATCGCAGGTGTTGGGTACAAGTGTAGGCGCCTTAAAAGCATCGTTTCACCTGGCTGTGAAAAAAATAGAATCGTTCCTGCTTTCGCAGGATTAATATTTTTATGAAATTTAAATGAAATTGTTAAACCTTTTGCCTTCAAATGTATCTATAAGTAATTATGGAAAGTGAAATGGAAAATAGGGACTGGCTAAATGAATATGTGTCACTTAAACACGTTAACGCAAATAATCCGTTTACGGTGCCTGATGGGTATTTTAACGGGTTAAGCGAACGTATAGTAGCGGGCATTAAACTGGATGAGTTAAAGAGTAAAACACCTTTAGACGGCTTTACTGTGCCTGAAAATTATTTTGAAGAATTAAGCAGTAATATTCAAAGCCGGATAAATATTGAAAAAGTTTTAAACACTGAAAACGCAGGCTTTACCGTTCCCGAAAATTACTTTGAAGAATTAAACGCACAAATAACAAGCAGAATATTTGTTGAAGAAGCATTAGCCGGCTCAACCGAAACGCTTGCCGTACCACAGGATTACTTTAACCAGTTAAATAAAAAGATATTAAATAAAACGGTTACCGCGGCTCCTCCGGTAAAACGCAAAGGTGCGGTAATTAGGTTATTATCCTCAACCGCATTTAAATATGCAACAGCAGCTTGTTTAACAATTATGGTAGGCACAGGCGTTTTATTACAAACAGCGTTTTCCCCTAAAGCTGTTCATAACCGCTCATACCTGCACAAGGAATTGTCAAAGGTGCCTGTTGATGAGCTTCAGGAATATTTACAATTAAATGCCGAATCTACTGCGACAGATGATCCTGATTTGGAGAATGCCGTGCAAAGCAACACAAACGGAACTCAGAAATAAGTTATGACCAATAGATTTGGGAAATATATTCTCGTTATTTTATTGCTGACGTGCATAAATTGTACTGCGTTTGCGCAAATGGTGCGTCCATTTCGCCGGCAGCCGCCTGTGATGAGGCAAAACCGTTTCAATGGGCAGCCCGCTCCAAAACCTACAAAAGTACAGCAGCTAAAAGAAGATTATATTAGCAAACGATTGGCGTTGCCGCCTGACCAGACAATAAGATTTGAAACGTTGTATCTTCAGTATATGCAGGAAAAGCGTGCAGTGCAGATTTTAAAGCATATTAATAATACCGACGCGCAGGCAAACGGCGCCGACCAGGTTAATAAAGCCTTAGAGTACGAGCGCGAATTGCTGGAAATTAAACAACGTTATACTGATGAGTTTTCAAAAATAATGCCGCCCGAAAAGGTAAGTGTTATTTTTAAAAGCGAACAAGAGTTTGAAACCGAGGTGATAAGGAATATAAGAGAACGTAGTCCAAATGTGCCGGCGGCGTCTCAACCTCCTGCCTATTAAAATATTTTTGTTTTTAATCTCTCAAAAGGCTTAGCATATAAAGTGCTAAGCCTTTTGTATTTTTACGCCATGTTAACCCTTCGCCAGCTTTTTTTAGCCAATAACGCGCAAACTACCAACTTCCCGCTATTGCTTGAGTTTGAACGTGCCGAAGGGGTATATTTATATGATCAGCAAGGTAAAGCCTATATCGACCTGATATCCGGCATTGGCGTAAGTAACCTGGGGCATAGTAATCCTTATGTTATTAAAGCGATTAAAGACCAGTTGGATAAGTACATGCACCTGATGGTTTATGGTGAATATGTGCAGACACCGCAGGTTCGCTTTGCAGAAAAGTTAACTTCTATCCTACCCGCTAACTTACAGTCGGTTTATTTCGTTAATTCGGGCGCTGAGGCTGTTGAAGGTGCTTTAAAATTAGCCAAACGATTTACCGGCAGGCAACAGATCGTTGCTTTTCATAACTCTTATCACGGCAGTACCCATGGCGCGTTAAGTGTAATGGGCAATGAGGAATATAAACAAGCCTACCGGCCCCTTTTACCGGGTGTCAATTTCATCAGGTTCAACAACGCGGATGACCTGCAATTCATCACCGAACAAACCGCGTGTGTTATTATAGAAACCATACAGGGCGAGGCAGGAATTCATGTTCCGGATGTGGCCTATATGCAGGCCTTGCGCAAACGGTGCACTGATACCGGCACTTTATTAATTTTAGATGAGATACAGGCTGCCTTTGGGCGCACAGGTAAGCTATTTGCATTTGAGCATTTTGGTATTGTACCTGATATACTTTTATTGGCCAAAGCATTGGGTGGCGGTATGCCTGTTGGCGCGTTTGTAACGTCAAAAACAATAATGGATTCGTTAAAAGAAAACCCCATACTTGGTCACATTACCACTTTTGGCGGGCATCCGGTATGCTGTGCCGCCGGACTTGCAGCCCTGGAAGTTTTATTAAATGAGAATTTAATAAATCAAGTACAGGAAAAAGAAGAGCTAATGCGAAGCCTACTGATTCATCCGGCTATAAAACAAATGAGGGGCAAGGGGTTAATGCTTGCCGTTGAACTGGAAAATTTCGAAATCAACAAAAAAATAATTGACCGCTGCATTGAAAATGGTGTAATAACCGATTGGTTTTTGCACTGCAGTAATGCCATGCGTATTGCCCCCCCGCTTATCATTACCAAGGACGAAATTAAAAAGGCCTGCGCGGTAATTATAGAAGCTATCGAACATTTTGTTCATAGTCCTGTTTAAACTTCAGTAGTAAATAGTTCTAAACCCTATCTATAGTTAAGTTATTGTTAATTTCTGACCTGTACGTCAGAAATTCATCAATTTTTCATCTAATTAAGTCTTTAAACTCAGAATTAAAACAGATTGGTATGGTTTATGCCTTTTAGGTATAAACTGTTAAAAAAGTGCCCCCAAAGGGCATAAACACTGTTTATGTAGTTATCACTGCACTCTTTTTAAGTCATTGCAACAATACAGTAACAATAACATCAGATTCAACATATACCGTAATATGAAATTAGCATATATATCAACCTATCCCCCACGCGAATGTGGAATCGCCACCTTTAACCAAAACTTAATAAAGGCTATCGCTAGTAATTTTCCCGAGAGAGAAAGTTTACTTAAGGGTGATTTTGTTGTGGCGCTAACCGATTCGGAAGACATACATGAATATGAATACCCTGAAGAGGTTAAATATATCATCCGGCAAAATCATCAAAAAGATTATATCCGTGCGGCCAATTATATCAATACCAGCACCGCTGATGTTTGCATACTGGAACACGAATTTGGTATCTATGGAGGAGAAAGCGGTATCTATATCCTGCCTTTTATTAACCGGCTGGAGAAACCCCTGCTATCGATTTTGCACACCGTATTAAAAGATCCAAGTTATGTACAGCGAATAATTATAAGGGAAATTGCGGAGCAGTCGGCTAAGATTATTGTGATGAGCCAACGCGCGGTCGAGTTTTTGACCACTAGTTATGATATCCCTGTCGAAAAGATACAGATCATTGAACATGGTGTTCCTGATTTGGAGGCACCGGAAGTTAATCCGGTAAATAGTTTAATTCCATTTAAAAACCACCGGGTGCTGTTAACCTTTGGTTTAATAAGCCGCAATAAAGGATTAGAAACCGTTATAAGGGCCTTACCTAAAATTGTAGACCGTCATCCCGATGTGATGTATGTGGTATTAGGCAATACGCATCCGGGCGTTATAAAAAATTCGGGGGAGGAGTATAGGGACCACCTGAAGACTTTAGCATCGCAATTGGGCGTATCGCAAAATTTAAGTTTCATTAACAAATTTGTGGCCGAGGAAGAGTTAATACAGTATTTAACGGCTGCCGAAATTTATGTTACACCTTATTTAAATGAGGCGCAGATAACCAGCGGTACTTTATCCTATGCCATTGGCGCAGGCTCGGCCGTGGTATCTACACCTTACTGGCATGCAACCGAGTTGTTGGATCATGACCGGGGAAGATTATTTGACTTTAAAGACTCGGAGGAATTGGCTAATACAATAATTGAGCTATTGGATGATGATGTAATGCTGGCCGAATTAAAAGAGAATGCCTATGAGTATGGCCTGCATTTGCGCTGGCCGGTGATAGGATCGGAATATATTAAAGTTGCGCAGGAAGCCTGTTTTGACCATGATTTCAGGGACAAGATCTTAAAAAACAGTATTGTTGACCCCGAAATTATGCCCAAATTCAGTTTAGCGCATGTGATACGCTTAACTGATGATACCGGTATTGTGCAGCATGCCAAATATGGCATACCTAACCTGAAAGAAGGTTACTGCCTGGATGATAATGCCCGCGCATTAATAATGGCTCTGATGGCGCATGAACGTAACAACAATAAAGAGGCATTTGAGCTTTTACCGATATATCTAAGCTACATCCACTACATGCAAACTGAGGATGGTAACTTCCGTAATTTTTTAAGCTTTAACCGGCAGTATTTGGACGAAGTGGGGTCGGAAGATTCATTTGGGCGCACTATTTGGGCCTTGGGCTATTTAATTGGATGCACTTCAAGTAACTCTTATCGGGAGTTTGCTACAGAAATATTTCATAAATCATTTCCACACTTTAAGGCCCTGCATCACTTAAGGGGAATGGCCAATACGATTATTGGCATCAGCCTGTATTTACGGGTATTTACTACCGATGAAGGTATGGTTAATGAAATGACAAGGCTTACCCAGTTATTAGTAGATGCCTATGAAAGCTCACATACGGATGACTGGGAGTGGTTTGAAGAAAAAATGACCTATGACAATGCCATTCTTCCGTTAGCCTTATTACACTCGTGCGAAATAACCGGGAATGAAACGGTTAAAAAGATTGCCTTAAAGACCATGGCATTTTTAGATAAACTAACTTTAGCTAATGGCTATTTGAGCCCGGTTGGTAATGATGGCTGGTATTATCGCGGCGGCAAATTCCCAACGTTTGATCAACAGGCTATCGAAACCATGGCTATGGTTTTGATGCATTTCCAGGCTTATAATATTTTCAGGAAACCGGAGTATATTGAAAAAATGTTTTTAAGCTATAGGTGGTTCCTGGGTGAAAATACTTTGCGTGCGCCCTTGTATGACCATGAATCCAAGGGTTGCTGTGATGGTTTGTTGCCTACAGGTATAAACCGTAACCAGGGAGCAGAAAGTACGCTGGCCTATTTGATATCGCATTTAACGGTATTAAAAGCTTTTGAGCTGGAATATGAGTACAATAAGTTTACTACCACTCAAAAACTGCAATCTGCTAAATGAAAGTTGCCGTTTTATCGTCCATTGCCTGGCGTACACCGCCGCTGCACTACGGACCATGGCAGCAGGTGGCATCAAACATAGCAGAAGGATTAGTTAAACGTGGCATAGAAGTAACGCTGTTTGCTACAGGTGATTCTGTCACTGCAGGTAAGCTTGATTCCATTTGCGCTAAAGGCTATGAGGAGGACCGCAGCCAGGACGCTAAGGTTTTAGAATGTTTGCACATCAGTAACCTGATGGAAAAGGCCGGCGAATTTGATATCATCCATAATAACTTTGATTTTTTGCCGCTCACCTATTCGGGATTGATAAAAACACCGGTTATCACGACGATACATGGTTTCTCATCGCCTCAAATCATCCCGGTATATAAAAAGTACAATTCGACAGGGCATTATGTATCTATCAGTAATTCGGACAGAAGCCCTGAACTTGATTACCTGGCTACGGTTTACAACGGATTGGACACTAAAGATTTTGAATTTAACAGCAATCCTGAAGATTACCTGTTATATTTCGGGAGAATACACCCGCATAAGGGTACGGCTGAAGCCATCGAGATCGCTAAAAAAAGCAACCGTAAATTATTAATAGCGGGTATAGTACAGGATGAAAATTATTTCAGGGAAAAAGTAGAGCCGCAATTGAATGAGCAAATTGAATATATCGGAAGCGCCGGACCTGAAAAAAGGAATTCTTTATTAGGAAATGCTTTTGCCCTGCTTCACCCGATCAGTTTTGATGAACCTTTTGGATTAAGCGTTGCAGAGGCTATGCTTTGTGGAACGCCGGTTATTGCATTTAACCGTGGATCGATGCCTGAATTAATTAAAAATGAGGAAACAGGCTTTTTGGTAAATACAATTGCCGAGGCTGTTAATGCTGTTGATCAAATCAAATTCATTAATCGCAAAAATTGCTTTACATGGGCCGCCGGTCAATTTTCGCTTGATAAAATGGTGGATGATTACCTTGGGCTTTACCACCAAATATTATCAGGCGCTTAATTCAATGTCCTGTTGATTATCTCTGGCATCTAACAAATGGTTAATACTCTCTGTTAAATTATCTGTCTCAGACGTATGCTCATAATTGATCAAAGGCCTAAGTTTGGTTTCTGAGGTTAGGGGATAATCTCCTTCTAAAAATTCAGCCTTATAAGGTTTTTGATCTTCGGCAATACGCGAATAACTATATCCCAAACGCTTGTTTTCTTCTTCAATAAAAGTAAACAGATCGCCAAGGCAGCTATAAACCGATTGCAGGTATTTAAAATTTGTTGAAGTAAGGCATTTTCCTGTGTCCTGAGGGCCCTTTCCCGGTTCGCAAAAATTAAGTTTAGTTATGATCCCATTTACAAGCTCAACCTCAAATTTACCCTCATTATGCCAGGCCAAGCTATTCTTAATCTCTCTAAAGTTTTCCATTTTGTTGTAGTTTTTTTATCATATAGTATCTTATAACAGCCACACTATTAACTTAATATACTGCCTACAATTTAATGCAATGGCTATGCCAAAAACTACCGGTTTTACAAAAACGTCCCGATAATTATCTGGAAGCGATTAATACGATAAAATGAAATTTTCAGCTCTATGCTACCATTAATTTCCGTCCATTATTTGCTACAGATACGACCAAACGATCAGGCTTTAGGTTTAGCCTGAGCCGCTTCGTCTGATTTCAGTTTGGAAATCAATTCGTCGAGGTCAACTTCAGCAAAAGAGGTGGAATAATCGGAAAGACCATAAGGAATAATAAGCTTATTGTTATTTACTATTGAACCGCATGAATAGATAACATTGGGTACATATCCTTCACGCTCGTCGCTATTGGGGATAAGCAATGGTTCGCTCAGGCGACCAATTTCGACAGCCGGATCGTCCAGTTTAAGCAAACTCGCTCCCAGCACATATCGTCGCATCGGTCCAACACCGTGGGTAATAACCAGCCAGCCGTCCTTTGTCTCAATTGGCGAGCCGCAGTTACCTATCTGTATAAACTCCCAGGTAAATTTGGGTTGCTGCAGTAAAATAGGCTTTTCCCAGATGTTTATCTTATCCGAGTACATGATGTAGTTATTGCAACCATCGATGCGGGATATCATTACATACTTTCCGTTTACTTTACGCGGAAATAGAGCCAGATTTTTATTTTGGGCACCGGCACCATATAATGGCATTATTTTGAAATTATAAAAATCATTGGTTTGCAGCAGCTTCGGCATAATCAACGCCCCGTCATAGGCGGTGTACGTGGCATAATAGGCTGAACTGCCATCATCGTTTTTAAATTCTACGAACCTGGCATCCTCTATCCCCTTGCGTTCATATTCGGATATCGGGAAAATTACACGGTCGGATATATCAGTATCTAACGAAAAAACTATTTCATAATAAGAATCGGCCAGCCATAGCACTTTATCATACTCCAGCTTTTTCATATCACTCTCCTGCAGCTTTTGCGAATCGATTATGATTCTGCGCAGGTTTGAATATTCAAAATGATGATCGAGTTTTGATTCCAACTCGTTCAATACATCAATGTTTATCTGGGTAATAGCCGCTTTATCAAAAAATAGCTTTTTGTTATAAACAGCGTTCCTTACAATTTCAGCTTCATCAATATAATTACCTGCCGGCAAAACGGTGATATTATTATTTTTATCAAACAGCGCCCTGCGAAAGGTTATAGACGAGATATGCCCCTCGCCTACCGCCCTGAAGCTCATAATAACACGGCGCTCGCCTTCCTTGAGTTCCGTTTGATCAGGGTCTTCTATGATGGAAGGATTGAAAAACGCGGCCGACTCGATAGAGTATTCATGTGTAAAATAGGAGCCGATCAATAATTTACGGTAAACCGTCAACGTATCAAAATCAATTTCTAACTCCGCAAAAAGCGGTTTCAATTTGCTGCAATGGCGATTTAAAACACGGGTGATATTTCTATGGCGCTTTGAATATTCCTGCAACAAGGGCGATATAATGCCAAAGGATTCTTCTTCACTTATACCCATTACGCGCTGAATTACTTCTTTAGCGCGATCATTTCCATTAAAAAAGAACCGGGCAATAACACGTTTCGGATCGGGATTAACTCTTACAGGTTTTCGTTCAACGGAAAGTCTCATATACAAAAAATACGTTTATGTAGTAACACCATCTGGTGTGAATTGATTTGGGGAATTTTTTTTAGTTGGATTTGGTTGTAGAGGTTGTAAGAGTTGGATATCGGCATAACAATTTAAACCTTTATAACATTTATAACACTTTCAATCAAACTAAATCATTTTATTTCTTTTTATCAGGTAGGATTTTAATAAGGAATTATAGCCTTCATGTATATAGGCGTCAACAATATCAATACGGTATTGTGCACATTTTAGTTCGATCTCATGCCGATATTGAGCCAGTGTTGTGCGGTAAGCATCTCTTATTTTACCTGGATGTACCTTTACCTCATCGCCGGTTTCGATATCAATAAAGTGATGCGGGCGGTTATCGAAGCCCAGGTCCATCTCTTTATGTTTATCATTTACATTAAAAATAATTACTTCGTGTTTATTGTATTTCAAATGCTGTATCGCCGCAAACAATGTGTTCAATTTTTCGGGATTCATATTGTTTTCCAGTATATCACTAAAAATGATGATCATGGAGCGTTGGTGAACCTCGGCAGCAATATGGTGCAATACATCGGTAATGTTAGTGCTTGTATTCACCTTAGGGGTTCGGTATACTTTTTCAAGCTCGGCATACAAATAAAACAAATGTGTTGAGGTTGACTTTACCGAACTTATCCAATCTATCTTATCCGAAAAAAGACACAAGCTAAACGCGTCCCGTTGTTTTTTAAACAGGTACATTAATGAAGCAATAGCGTAAATGGAATATTGCAATTTATTGATACCCTTATCCGGAAAATTCATGGATGACGAGGTATCCAGCAACAGGTATGAACGCAGGTTGGTCTCCTCCTCAAATTGCTTTACAAACAACTTTTCGGTACGGGCCAGCAACTTCCAGTCGATGTTTTTTACTGATTCGCCATTATTATATAAACGATGCTCGGTAAACTCGGACGAAAAGCCGTGAAACGGGCTTTGATGTAAGCCGGTGATAAAACCTTCAACTACCTGCCGGGCCAGTAACTCCAGGTTACCTAAATGCCTTATTTGCTGGTCGTCATTTAATTTAAGCATATCACTAATGTATAACAATCCGGTTTTGCAGCCAAATAAAAGAAAATATATATTTGAGTATTAACGGCTGTTTGGGCTAAGTATTATGGCATAAAAAAAGCGTCCCGGTTTGCCGGGACGCTTTTTTATACTTTATTATATGGTGTTAGGCAATTGCCTGGTATCCGGGCAATTGTTTGGTCAATTTGTCTGCCAATACAGATTTAGGCACGGCACCTATTTGTTTGTCAACAATCTCGCCATTTTTAAAGAATAAAAGAGCGGGGATATTGCGGATACCAAACTTCATAGATATACCCGGGTTGTTGTCGACGTTTACTTTGCCTACAACAGCTTTACCTTCATATTCCTTAGCAATTTCTTCTACAACCGGACCAACCATACGACAAGGGCCACACCATTCTGCCCAAAAGTCTACCAATACTGGTTTATCTGATTTAAGTACCAATTCTTCAAAGTTTGCATCAGTTATTTCTAAAGCCATGATTTCTATTTTTTAATATTGAATTACAAATATATACTATTCAAATTGCTTGCCACAAGTGTACATGTGACAATGTGACACAAATATTATTTAAAAGTTTTAACATGAGATTAGTTATACACAACACAAACAAATACACATTATAGATGTAATCCATCTTTTAATTATATTTGTATAAAAGGGAGAATAAGATGACTGTTTTACAGATAAGCATACCTGATAAAAAGGAAAAAGCAGTGCGTATATTGTTGAAAGAATTAGGTGTTACAATAAAAAAAGTTGATAACAGTAAACCATTGTTAAAAAAATTAAAAGTTGCTATTGATGAATTAAATGCTGTTAAATCAGGCAAGGTAGCGGCAAGAGATTTTGATGATCTGCTAAATGAACTATAAAATAAAAACCATCCCCAGCTTCGACAAGGATGTTAAAATATTAAGTAAAAAATACAAATCCTTTAAAGCCGATTTAACCAATCTTCGCGAAATACTTAATGATAATCCCAAATCTGGTGTACCGATTGGTAACTCCTGCTATAAAATCAGAATAAAAATAGCGAGCAAAAACAAGGGCAAGAGTGGCGGCGGCAGAGTAATAACTCACCTGGTTTTACTAAATGAACTTCAAGGCATTATTTATCTATTGGCAGTTTATGATAAATCTGAACAAGAGAACATTTCCGATAATGATATTAAAGATTTATTGAAAGAAATTACCGCGTAAGAACTTAGTTTTAAAAACTTCGATTCCCATATTAATTCAATACCGGCTGCGCATTCGTCAAGGTAAATATGTCCGCCATCAGGTCATCGCTTGGGTTTACTTTATATGTTCTTGACGGTAGTTCCACCAACATAGCTTCGTCCCTTACTTTGAACTTAAGTATACAGT
>Ga0207032_1084_pt1 | contig 26877 bp, 6 predicted proteins | sample Alteio_BWMinCont_38_FD_153308 | JGI IMG/M metagenome (GOLD analysis project Ga0207032, IMG submission 153308) | Enriched cells from forest soil in Barre Woods Harvard Forest LTER site, Petersham, Massachusetts, United States -... | ecosystem: Environmental > Terrestrial > Soil > Temperate forest >... | reverse complement strand
ACTGAAGTGATGGGTGTGGATATTTCAGTGAATGATTTTTATACACAATTATTAACACATTCGCATGATCCTGATTTCAATCCAGCGTATACTGATAATAACCCCTCTGATATATTAGCAGTAGAATTAGATCCAACCGCAAGTGCCACTTATCCCAATGTTGATCCAAATCAAGTGTTAACGGTATTACCATTGCGCATCACTCCATTTGATGCAGATCCCACTCATCCTGGCATTCATGGTACGTTTACACCTGTTTATGCCGCTGGTGGTGTGACGATCACAGGCTTCCATTATACACCAAATATCAATGGCTATGATATCGCCCCTGGTGCTATTTACCAAGATAAATTTAGTTATTTTGTTTCGGACAATAACGGAGCCACCAATGCGACGGGGACCTTCTCGATAGCGGTGACAGGCGTTAATCATCCTTATATTCCAGGCGATCCGCAAGCGGTAGATGATGGTAGCGCTTCAGCGCCCTTTGCGACAACCGATGCTGTGACACCGTTGGTGATACAAACTGTCGATTTAATAGCAAACGATACTGATCCAACGGGTGATCCATTATCGATAGTCAGGGTTTCTGCAACAAGCCAGGATGGCGCCACGGTCTCCTTGCAACCTGATGGCACTATTTTGTATCAACCGGGAAATGCATTCTTAAGCTTACCCGAAGGGACTCCTGCTTTTGATACCTTCCAATATACAGTGTCTGATGGCACGCTCGGTGGAATAAGTACAGCAACCGTCACTGTTAAAGTGAATGGTACCCATACCGCACCTGTCGCCGGCAACTTCGCTGATATCGCAGAGGTGAATCAAGATGGCGGCGTTGCGAATACTACAACTCCTGATGCCAGCCAACCTGCAGGACCGGGTATTACAATTGATGCAGCTACTTTATCTAGCATATTACTTGGATCCCCGACCCAGGATGCTGATCCTACTGATATTAATGAAAGTGAAGTTTTAACTTTAAGCTCGATCAATTTAATAAGTGATCATGGCAATTCGCTCATCCCAATTTTAGATCCTAACGATAACAGCATAATAACGGGTTATCATTATGATCCAGGCACAGCATTTAGCTATTTAAATGGCGATCCAAACAATCCTAATTATAAAGGGTTTGATACCTTTAGTTATACCATTCAAGATCCCTATGGTAGTCAAGCAGTCGGCACCTTCTCAATCGGTGTAACCGGTATTAATGATCCGCCTGTTGCAGGTGATATACTATCCCCAGAAGAATCTATTATAATTAATCCACCATCACATGCTCTATCGGGTGTTGGATTTACTGCAACTGATCTCGTGAATGGACGAATAATCATCCCATTAGATCTATTTAAATCAGATTTGTTAAAAAATTCCAGCGATCCGGATTTAGGGGATAATATCAGTCTTGTCACAGATGCCAACGGTCTGCCTGTTTTGCAAGGATTAGGAACCTTAAATGGATTGAGTGGTAGCTGGTCTTATTTTGTAGATGTTCATACCCATCTAGCCTATGCAGAATATAATCTTAATCCTAATTTCATACCCTTGGGTACTGTTGTGAACGATTACTTTAAATTCACCGTTCAGGATAGCGGTGGGTTGCAAAGCCAAGCGACTTTCTTTGTCAATATTAATAATGATCCTGCACCGGTTACAGTGGACGATTCAATCACAGTGACAGAAGGGCAGAGTATTGATATAAATGTATTAGCAAATGATATTAACTACGATGGTGATCCTTTAAGCGTTACCGATTTATCCACATTAACTTCTCCGGATGGTACAAGGCTTTCTTTAAACCCAGATGGAACGTTGCATTTTTCGACATTAGATTATTTTGATCAAGATCCCTTCATATTTTTAGCGCAAGGACAAACTGTTACGGAGAGATTCACCTATGCAGCTTCGGATGGCGTAAATCATTCTAATAATGCAACGCTTACTGTTACAGTAGTTGTGGTAAATAAACCCCCAGTAGTTGCAAATGATGTTCCTACCTTTAGTATTAATGATTTTGGAGGTGCTGCATTTACAAATGATGCTTATGATCCAAATGTGAGTATTATCAGTGCACAGAATTTATATGCTCCGCTATTACAAAATTCTACTGATACAGACGGAGATACGTTGAGCATAGTGGCTGGTTCTATTTCACCCGCCTCGCCTTCTGGAACCCCTGTACCCCATGGCACATTGACTCCGATTTATGCACAGGATGGTATAACGATTGTCTCTTATCAATATGATCCTACTCAAGTTCAAGCGTTTGCGAATTTGTTACCAAATGAAACAGCGACTGATTACTTTAATTACACAGTTCAAGATCAATATGGTGCAACATCCTCGGGTATATTTACAATACAAATAACTGGTGTAGAACATCCACCAATGGCGACTAATCCAAGCTTTGAAGTTTCTAGAGATCATACATTGTATGCCTTTGTGAATTCAGATCCTGCTTTTGCAACGGATGTGAACCCAAATGATAATTATTTCACTGTTGTTGGATTTGTGGATGATAGTGGTAATGTCGTTCAAGGTCCATTTCCAACAGCCGATTTTGCATCGGTTTATTTTTTGAATTCACATGATCCATTGGTTGGTCCAGCGTTTAATTATGATCCAACGAAGAGTTCTATATTGGGTCATTTAGGATTAAATCCAGATGGAACACCCAAAATGGTTGTTGATTCCTTCAAATATGAAGTTAGCGATGGATATGGTGGCACTGCGATTGGTACCGCAACGGTTACAGTAACAGGCGTGAATGATCCACCAGTTGCACAAAATCAAGGTGTTGTTGGAACCGTGGATAATCTTGGTATTGATGCCACTGGACATTTAACGCAAAATCCAACCATTGAACTTGCTTCTTTATTAAATGGTGCGACAGATCCGGACGGAGATAATTTAACGATTACCGATGTGAACGCTAAATACGGCCATGTATCCATTAGCCCAGATGGACTGAGTGTATTTTACACTCCAAGTTCCGGACCCGATGTTCAAGACTTGGCTGTCGGAAGCATATTACAAGATAATCTAAGCTTCGCTATTACAGATGGACATAATACTTTTAGTAATGCAACCGCTACCGTTAATATTGTTGGCGTCGATCATCCTCCAGTAGCTTTCCAAGGCAATCCTGATAATATTACTCCTTATAATATTACTGAAGATCAAGTTTTAACTATCTCAGTCGCAGGCATTTTAAGCCATGCTTCAGATTTTGAAACAAATCCAATATCAATTAACAGTCTAGATCTTAGTCAATTACCAGGTGATGTGAGTGTTAATTTCAATGATGCTTCAAATCATTCTTTCAATTTTGATAATATTGCTTCGGTTAATTACGATAGCACAGCGAATGGTAACTTAGGAGGATATGTCCTAACCGATATCAATCAAGTTCAAACTGTGCTGCCCACCGATTATGTCTTTGATACTATAATGTATGATCCTAGAATTGCATTAGATCATTTATCTCCAGGTGAAAACTTCTTTTCACATATTACCTATTCTGTTCGTGATTCAGCTGGATTGATCAGCGATAATGCTATTGTTCCGGTCAAAGTTCAAGGTGTGGCGGATGCACCTGTCGTGACTAATCCTAGTCTTTCCATTTCGGAAGGTACGCCTATCACCTTTGTTGCCGATGCAGCTTTGGCAGGTCCAGATCAGATCGGGTTAGGAACAGAAGTGGATGATAATCATGTATTATCTATATTACCGATTGGCACTAAATCTGTCTTAGGACTTGGACTCCAGATTATGTCAGATGGTAGTATCTTGTATGATACCTCAGCGGCTCCGTTCTTTAATCATTTACCACAGGGTGTAGTTGCTTATGATACCTTTAATTATGTAGTGAATGATAACGTACCTGGATTTTATGCCACCGGAACTGTGAACATTACCATTACAGGTGTCAACTTTGCTCCAGTTGCCAGCAATCCTAATGAATCGGTCTCTGAAGATAATTTATTAACCATCAATGCCAACTTTGTAGCGACTGATGTAAATGATGACGATAAGGGTAACTTAACTATTTACGGATTTACCGATGCCAACGGTCATTTGTTATATGATCCTACTGATCCCACAGGCCAAACTTTACTAACTCATATAACGACCGATAATGGTGCTACAGCTTCTATCGTGAGTGGCGAAATTGTGTATGATCCGCGTGCCGCATTTGATCATTTGCCACCTGGATTTACGGGGACAGATATCGTTTATTATGCGGTTTCCGATACGCATGGTGCGATTACACCTGAATATTCTAATATATTTATTCGTGGTCAGCAAGATCCACCATTGGCAGTGAATGATTTTGCTTCTGTTTCTAAAGACGGTAGCGTTGATATTAATGTCCTTGGAAATGATCATGCCATTGATAATAACGATAGCATTGTAGGTATTGTAAGTGCAGGAACGACATTTACAACCGCCTTAGGTGGAACAGTTACTATTTCTCCTGATGGTCAATCGATTCATTATGTTCCGGGTCCAAACTTTGCATATTTAGCAGCTGGACAACATCAGCACGATTCCTTTACTTATCAAAACTATGATACTAATGGAGTACAAAGTAATGCTGCAACAGTAACCATTGATGTAATTGGACAAAATGATCCTCCAGTAGCATTTACGTATGTCGCTTCATTAACAGAAGATCAAACAACCACCATTCAATTAAGTGATGTTTTAGCAGGGGACTCCGATCCACAAAATTCTGCTTTACATATAAGTGGATTAGACTTTAGCAATACGACGGCGCCGGCCAGTGTCGATTTTGTAGATTCTATGGGTGATCATCAAAGTATTGATCAAGTAAAATTAGTTTCCTATGATAGTACTGTAAATGGTGGCGCAGGTGGATTTGTAGTCACAGATACCCAAAATAATCAGAATAATCAGACTATTTTAGGTTCAGATTTTAGTCCTGATTCTGTTTCTTATGATCCAAGAGTCGCATTTAATTATTTAGCCCAAGGACACTATGGCTCGGATAGTTTTGTCTATACCGTTTCGGATGCCTTGGGTTCATCGAGTGTTGGTAACGTCAACCTTAGTATTCAAGGTGAACTTGATCCGCCTTACATCGCGGTTTCTAATCCGTATAATATCTCATATTCAGAATCATTCTTTAATTTAGATCTAAACAATATTATTAAGACAGTTGATCAGGGAGATCACTTAAGCTTCTCGCCTATTATTCTACAAGCCTCATATGAAAGTTGGTTGTCGTTTGATGGTGCACATACATTAGAGGGCACACCCAGCGGATTTAATCAAATTTTCCCCAGTTTCCCTGTCTATTTGAGTGCCACAGATAGTTATGGTCCTGTGACGACGCCGACAGAAACCTTAGAGTTCTATGCATTATTTGCTGGAAACTATTATGTGGTTCAAAACGGAATTCCAAATGCAGGATATATTTCAAGCGGTGGAACGGTTAATATCCCTGTGGGCCCTGATGTACTACATTCTTTATTAAGTCCAAGCAGCAGCACCGCTATTATCGATCCTTTCAATGTTACTATATCCTTTAAATTTAACCCGCTGGTTGGCAGTTCCTATGATTTACATTTTACAGACACTTTAGGCAATGTAACAACATTTACCGATGCCTTAAGTATGGAGCAAAATGGCAGCAATTATCAGGTCGACTATTTGGATACCAATGGTAATTTGATAAATCAACTAATACCCCTTTATCCATTGGATAATATTTCTATTACTTACAACGATGGCACAGGCAGCGCATTATTTGCACCGGGTACCGATGCAGCTTCATCCTTTAGATATACCCTCACCGATGCTATGGGGACCAGCAGTTCTTCGTCAGCTACTACTTTTGTAAGCATACCTGATTTGGCACCGATTTATAATGAGCCTAATCCAATACCAGACAGTGCTTCTACGAGCGAAATTCCAATGGGAGTTGTTGGTGGTACTTTCTTCGATTTGAATTTGAACACCGTATTTACGGATCTAAATCATCAAAGCAGTATGTCCTTTATTGCAGATCAAGTAATGCCGGATGGCACACTGGTACCCATTACTAACAATTCATTTATAAATGGCTGGTTAAATTTAGTTGGATCAGATTTACAAGGATCTGTCCCTTATGTTGTCAATAATACGCCTATTCATGTTCGGTTAACGGCAGTTGATCAATTTGGTGCACAAACCAGTCATGACTTTTATATTGGTAATATCTTTACAACCGAAGAGAACATGACTCTTGATATTAACCCTCAACAATTGGTTTTTGACCCAGCCAAAGAGCCCTATACCATTGTTGGTTTTGCTGATTCAAGTGGAAAATTAATCTTAGATGGAAATTCTCCTGCTCAAAAAATCACTTTGATTGATGGGGCTATCGTATCGATTGAATACAATAGTCAATTCCATTATTTCCATTATGATCCAACCCAGAGTGCTTATTTACAGGGTTTAGGGTTGGCAGCAGATGGTACACCCAATAGTTTCACTGACTCCTTTAACTTTGTGGTCAGTGATGCACAAGGCGGACCGTCTTTAGGTAAAGTTCCTGTCAAGATCTTAGGGGTAGATTATCCACCGGTGGCAGTCGATGATGGGACACTGAACAATCCTTTTGCAACGACATCTAAAGACATGCCTGTCAATTTATTCTTAATGCCACACGATTTTGATCCCGATCATGATCACTTAACGATTACTAATGCCGTGAGTAGTTCCGGTGTCCCTATCATCGTTAATTCGGATGGTCAATCGATTTATTATAATCCTACTACTACGCTTAATTACTTAGGAGATGGTCAACATCTGGTCGATACAGTTGTGTATACCATTACGGATGGACATGGAGGGACCAGCACAGCCAATGCCTATATCAATGTGACGGGTAATAATGATCCTCCCGTTGCCGGTGTTGGCCATTATACCATCACAGAAGATCAAACGTTCTCGCTTGGTCTTTCAGGAACAAGTAGCTCACTTTTGTCCTTACCTTTTGTAACAGATCCTGTTTCTACCGATGTATATTCTATTAGTGGGTTAGATTTTACTGGTCTTGTCGGAGATGCCACAGTTCAATTTGATAATGCAGCAGGAAATAGTCGCATTGCACCTTTTTTATAACGTCCTTAAAGTAACTTATGATCCTACAGCAAATAATGCTGCAGGTGGTTATGTTATCACAACTGGAAATATTCCTTATCTTGTTTTACCCGTGGGTATATTCCCCGTCAAATTAACGTATGATCCAACAACCGCGTTAGAATACTTAGGTCAAGGACAACATAGTGTTCAAAGTATTGGTTATACGGTTTCAAATGCCCATGGCAGCACTTCATCCACAATACAAGTAGATGTACAAGGTGTCAATGATCCGCCTGTTATTACTCAACCCAATCCGTTGAACATCGTGATTACCGATTTTAATAATGGTAATCCGACTATTCTAGATTTAAATTCTACGCATGTCTTTAATACCGTTGATCAAGGAGACAGTTTCCAATTGGGTAATACTCCAGTACCGTTTAATGCTTATTTATTAGATGGCACTCCTATTACGCAGTTCTCTAATATTGGTGGAGCGATTGATTTTGGTGGTACTATTTTATATATAGGTGGTAATATCAATAACCTGTATCAAAATAATTCTGCTTATCCAATACAAATTTATTTGACTGCGACCAGTCATACAGGCTTTGGTGATACGCCCGTCACTTCTAGCCCTGAATATATAAAAATATATACATTACACCCAGTGACAGATAGTTATACTAGCACAGAAGATCAATTGCTCACTGTACCTATGAGTGGTATATTAAATGGTAATTTAGGGTTAATGAATAATGATTTTAGAGATCCAACGGCTTATGTTTCAACTTTAAATTTTGGTAATTATTTTGGAGCTATTGGATTACAAAAAGCAGATGTTACCTTTATCGATCATAATAACACTAGTTTAACTATTCAGAATGTAACCTCCATTACACCTGATGCCGCTCCAGGTATTCTAGATGTCCATTATTTGGATAATAATGGACATGCTCTCACTCAAAACTTGCAAGGCATGACGATTGATCATTTCACTTATGATCCAACGATTATCTATAATAACTTACAACAAAATGAACAATATTCATTGGTCTTTAGTTATGGTCTTTCGGATGCACAAGGAAATACCACAGGGGTTGTGGGTGATTCGGTTACTATTCAAGGTGTTATAGATGCCCCTGTCATAATAAGGGCGTCTAATCCGATCCCAGCAACCGCAAGTGATCCAGCAACACCTTGGGTATTAAATGATAATACACCCTTTGATTTATCTCCAGGCTTTGTATTCTCTGAACCGGATCAAAATACTTTCTTAAGCTTCCAAGCCTATCAAATTATGCCAGATGGCATTACTAAAGTTGCGATCACGGATTCTTCTTATCTTAATGGCTGGTTGAGCTTCGATGGAAGTCAATTTTTTGGTACAACCAACAATAGTGTTGATTCAACGCCTCTTCATATAGAACTTATTGCAACCGTCACTGAAACAGACGGAAATAGTAATACCTTTTCAGCTAGCACATCGACAGACTTCTATTTAGAGGTCAGTCATGTTACAGCAAATTCGGCTTCCTACTCCGTCAATGAAAACGACAGCAAAACTATATTGATTTCTGATTTGTTAACCAACGATAGCGATTCCATCAATGCGCCGTTCTCTTTAGCATCATTAGATTTGTCAAGTTTAAGCAATCAAAATAGTTCAAACAAATATAGTACTCATATTGTTCACTTTAATGGTCTGGTTAATGGTCAAACCGATTTGAGTGATGTGATTTCAATTGATATGGTAGCAGGAGTTGTAACTACAACGGCGGGTACCTATAATTTGAATGGGGCTGCTCCAGTATCAATTACCTATACTCCGATTACGGGTAATATTGACACTTTTGAAAATAATCAAATGGCTCATGAATCTTTTAATTACACCATTAAAGATATTTACGGAAGCGCAAGCAGTTCTACTGTATCGCTCAATGTAAACGAGATAGCACCTTCTATTGTTCCAAATGCGATCTTAGATACCCCTGCAGAAACCAATGTTGCTTATACTATTCCAAATGTAGCGGTTGCTTTCACCGATGTCGATCCGAATGATTCTTTAATTTATAACGCCTATGTGGTTGATCCCAATACCAGTGTTTTACATCAACTGCATAGCTTTAGCCAAGAATTTGGCTTTACAGGAGGTTGGTTAACTATTAATCCGACAACAAATGATTTATCGGGTACCCCTCAAGATCAGGATGCCTCTTCAAGCCCGTTAACTGTAGAGATAATAGCCAGTGATTTTCATAGTGCTAATCCATCGAGTACGACCAGTGCTACTTATACTTTCCATATTACACAAGTGTCCACAACACCGCCGCCGGTTGCAAATCCTGATACCTTTAGTATGAATGAAAATGACACCAAGACTATATTGATTTCTGATTTAATATCAGGGCAAGATGATGGTTCTGGTATTTTCATTGGTAAAGATACGGATGCAGATAATAATTATCCTTTAAATATTTATACTTTAGATTTAGGTGCTGCAGCGGCAGGGGATAGTGTTACCTTCAGTAATAATTCTGTCCTGCATGATGTCAGCTATATTGACATGAATAATCATTTAGTGACGACACTGCAGACTACACTTTCATTACGTGCAGGTGTTACACCGGTTTCATTTACATTTAAGAACCCATATGTGAACATGGATACTGAAGAGTATAATTCTAATAACAATCCTAATGTTCAATTCCATTACTCTGTGATCGATAGTTTAGGACTTGTCAGTAATGTCACCACAGTAAAAGTCAATATTAATGAAGTTGCACCTACAGTATCATCACCCATCACTGATCAAGTATTAGCTGTTGGCAAAACTTTATTTATCCAAGATACCTCAACTGCCTTCCACGATGTCGATCCTAACGAAACACTCAGCTATTCTGCAGCTATTGTCGATGCAAGTGGTACTGTGATTCGACAGATAGGAGTGAATCCTGATTATACAGCAACTGGAGGCTGGTTGACATTCTACGGTACAACTTTAACGGGTACACCTCATGCATCCGATATTAACGATGTCAATCATCCGCCGTTTTTCGTTGCAATCACAGCGACAGATGCTCATGGTACTACCGTTTTGAGTGCTACGGATACATTCCAAGTTACCGTTGCACAACCACCTGTTGCGAATAATGTTACCGTTTCTTCAGTGGCTGAAAACAGTTCAGAGACTATTTTAATATCTGATCTCATTAGCCAAGATACCAATCCATATCCTGATACGCCTACGATTGCGACATTAGATTTCTCAACTTTAGATGGCTTCCATGGCGTCAAGACAGTACTGATGAGTGATAACAGTCAATATCATAATGTAGTATTCTATGATGCTGCAGATCATTTATTACAAACAACGAATAGTATCATTAATTTGGCGAGCGGTGTTACCCCTGTATCTATTACCTATACACCGTTACCAATAGCTAATATAGATTCCATAGAATTGCAAGGGGGAGCTGATATCTTCCATTATTCTATTGCTAATGCGTATGGGGCTGTTAGTAACGTAGCTGCAGTTAATATCCCAGTGTCAGAAGTACCACCTTTGGTAAATGCTAATAATGAACCAGGTGCACAAGTGATTAACGTAGGACAGAATTTATACATTCAAGATGTAACGGTTCCGTTCTCGGATGTGGATACTAATGATCAATTAACTTACAGTGCGACATGGAGCTGGACCGATCAAAGTGGAATGCTTCATAGTGGTGTTCTGGATTCAGGTCCATCCGGAGGAATAGGGGGTTGGTTAACCTTCAATGGCACCATTTTATCGGGCATACCTCAAGCTTCTAATTTTACCGATTATTTTAATGCCGTAACAAATAAAGAAGTGCAAGATCCCCTTCAAGTAACGATTACAGCAACCGATAGCCATGGTGCTAATTCCGTTAGCAATAGTTACATAGTACCCGTAGAAGTGCCGGTAGCACCGACTGCCAATAACTATTTGGTTTCCACCAATAATTCCTTCTCAATTGATGAAAATAATACTATCGCTATTCCTATTTCGGAAGCTTTTCTTGAATCAATTGAATACAGGACAAGTGGAGAGCACCCGGCAGGGGCTCCGATTGGATTATTGGATAGTAATACCAGTGCTTATGGAGATACACCAACACTCCATAGCTTAGATTTATCAACCTTAGCGTCCTTCCATGGCTTAAATTCAGTCGACTTTTATGATCCTGTCAGTACTAATATCTTCACTCTGCCAAATGTTATAAATGTGGACATGGGTACTGGACAGGTTCAGTATTTTGATAGTAACGGTAATGATGTATCCTATAATTTAAATGGTGCAGTGCCTATTGTTATCAATTATACCCCATTGCCGGGTATTGTTAATATGGACACTTTTCAAAATACCCTGAATGGCATAGATACCTTCCATTATACGATTCAAAATAGTTTAGGTGCAGTCAGTGCTCCAGCAGCAGCTCAGATTCAAATTTTTGAAGATTCACCTATCCTTGTTAACCCAATCTCGCCTTTCACAATCCCAGTAAGCGGTACCCTGGTACTCCCTGACGTTTCAACGGTATTTTCTAATGCAGATCCCAATGATGCTTTGACTTACTCAGCAACCTGGAGTTGGACTGATCCAAGTGGAAATGTCTCTTCGGGTACATTGAGTGGTACTCCAACGAGTGGAGAGGGTGGCTGGATAGAATTTAATGGCAGTTCTTTATTTGGTCTGCCTACGATAACGGCATCTGGTTTGCCTGCAGCACCAACGGATTACATTATGAATGGACAGATTATAAACGATCCTATTTCGGTTATTGTTACAGCCATGGATCCAGGCGCAAATGCTCCTGCCCCAACCACAGATACTTTTAAAGTGAATATCAAATTACCATCGGTTGCTGTAGCAGATAATTATTCGTTAAACGAAGATCAATTGGTTTACATTCCATTAGGCACACAATCGATGCATGATATTAATCCGCTGTTACCCGGTGATCAAGGAATCTATGGAGTTAATGGCCTATTATATAACGATCAAGATCCTTATAATCCATCCTCTTCCAATGCCGGTTTGACACTTGAAACATTAGATTTATCACATCTACAAACATTTAATGGATTAAATACCGTACATTTCAGCGGCTTAGCCTTTACCTATATAAATGGACAGGCAGTGATTACTCCTGATGTTCAAAACGTAATTAACATTGATATGAGTGAAGCCAGCAATCAAGTAGAAGCCTATGATACTGCCACAGGTAATTTGGTATTTTATACCTTAATGCATGGCGCAGTACCTGTTTCTTTAGCTTATGATCCCGCTGCAGCGATTTCAGCCGGTACATTAAATATGAATACCTTTGAATTTAATAAGCAAGGCATCGACACTTTTTATTATACCGTTAAGGGCGCAAATGGAGGAATTAGCACATCCACTGCAGATACCATTACTGTTCATGTAGTCGCTCCTAATGTTGCTGAAACAGCTGATAGCAATGGAAATTTAGTGCCGGTTATTTCAGATCAAAATGTTACCCCTGGTAATTTATTAAATATTCCAGACGTTTCTGTTGGATTTTCTGATTCTGATCCGAGTCAAGTGCTGACATATTCAGCTGTTTTAAAAGAAGACATAAATGGAACTCTTACTACTATCAGAACATTAGATGCAAATACTCATTCAGGATTTGGCGGTTGGTTAACCTTTAGTGGTAATGGACTTTCTGGTACACCCACAGCTTCTGATATTACAGATACTTCTGATCCTAATAGTGGCGTATTAATTCGCAACCCATTATATGTTGATATAAAAGCAACCAATGAAAGTAACCCATCACTGTTTGCAACAGATCCAATTAAGGTTAATGTTGTAGTACCCCCCTGTCGCAAATTCCTATGCTTATACGGATGCTAATGGCGGAAGTGTAGCAGAAAATGGTGTTGGGTATATTTCGATATCAGATCTTATTAATAATGCTACTGATCTTAATGCACCTTATTTTACTCCGCCTTCCATTAATATTTTAGATTTTACTCAAACACAAGGTACCGCAGATGTTCTCTTAAGTAATACCCTCACCATTACAAACGTGTTAGAGCTTAATATGTCGACGAATATGGTCCAATATTTGAGTGGTTCAAATTTAATTTCTCAATCTATAAATTCGACACCGATTGAAATTATTTACCATCCTGTAACTACTAATATGGATGGCTTTATGGATACTACCGGTGGTAATGATACATTTAAGTATTCATTGATGAATAGGGAAGGTGGAATAGGCTCATTAGCCACGGTCAGTGTTAAAGTGGATGAGGTAGCCCCAAAACTAGTAACGCCATATACTATTCATGATCAATCTGTTTTCACGGGCAAAAATATTGTAATACCTAATCTGTCGCAATTATTTAGCGATGTCGATCCGAATGATGTACTTACTTATAGTGCAACTTGGGTTGATATGAATGACTCTTCGAAAACTGGTACTATTTCGTTGAATCCTACCTCTGGCGAAGGAGGCTGGTTAACGATAAATGGTTCTACAATATCAGGTCAATTCCTACAAAACGTTAATAGTGCTCTAACACTGGGTATCTCGGTCACTGCTACAGATAGCCATGGTGTTGACAATACGGTTTCTACCACAGCATTTAATGCATTTAAAATTACAGAACTTACGGCACCTGCAACTCAATCATTTGATGTTAATGATAGTGATTCAATTACTATTCCAATATTCTCATCAAGTCAAGGTGGTTTATTCTACAATGATGGTACCGGTAACTTGCTTGGAAAATTAGTATTCCCGTCCACAATAGGAGAAACCGGTATAACCATACACTTTGACGGCAGTGTTGTGGGTAATAGTGCTGATATTTCGAACGTCCTCGAAATCGATATGGGCGCCAGTTCAAATCAAGTAGAAGCTTTTGATAATAACGGAAATATTGTTAATTACACATTACCTACCGGCATTAATCCTCAAACAATTACGTTTACACCTTTACAAGCTATTCCAAATCTTGATTCTTTTGAGAATTCAAATCCAGGCAATATCTATAATTTTGAATATTCTCTTAGAAATAGTTTTGGTGAAAGCCCATTGTCGACCGATAGTATTACCATCCATGAAGTATCCCCTACGATTTCTACAGATATTGATGGAAATAATATACAAATTGCCGATCAATCTCCCTATGAAGGTGATCCGTTTGATTTTAATATTACATCCGTGATTCCATTAAATGGGAACACCCCAATACCAACGTTTAACAATCCAGATAGCAATGATCCTATTACCTATCAAGCCTATATCGTTGATGCCCAAGGTCATCTAACACCAGTAAATCAAGCAGGTACTTGGTTAGGATTTAATGGTACAGATATATTGGGTACACCGCAATATTCAGATATTGGATCGTTCACTATCGAAATTGTAGCAAACGATCCAGAGAATTCTGCCCTTCAAGCTTCCGAACAGTTTAAGATTAATGTCTTAGCACATCCTGTGACGGCAAATGCAGATTCTTATTATACTTCTGCTAGCGAAAGTATTACGATCCCATTCTCAAGCTTGTTGAGTAATGATGTTTATGCTCGAATTGACGTACCGACTATTACTATCGATCATACCGGCTTGTATGGTAGTACAGGTATAAATTATGATACTAGTGGTATTCCGATTTCAGTGAGTTATACACCGCCAAGTGATCTAACGAATTTAGAAGCAAATAACAACGGTTTAGACTCCTTTAAATACACGATAACCGATAGTCATGGTCAAAGCAGTACCGCAGCTGTGAATGTACAAGTTTCAACAACTCCTGCTTATAATGTAGCAGATAACAGTACGATCACCATTCCAATTTCTCATGATTCGGGTGGCTTATTGTATAATATTGACCCTTCTTTGACTATCGGCAGATTACAATTCCCCTCCAGCAGTACTGGCACAGGTGTCACAGTTCACTTTAATGGTAATTTAGTAGGTGGCGGTCAAACAGTCTCTGATGTATCAAGTATTGATATGACGCAAAGCGTTAATCAAGTCTCATATTATAATTTTACCAGTGGGCATGTCAATTATATTTCTATCCCTGTTGGTGTTGTACCCGATGCAATTATATATTCACCCTTAAATAATATTGCAAATCTGGATACTTTTGAGTTTAATCATCCTGGTAATATTTATACCTTTAATTATTCGTTAATCAATAGTACCGGCCAAGACGGTAGCTTGACGACTGTTAATATTAATGTGAACGAAGTATCGCCTACTATCTCTACCGATGTTAATGGACATAATATACAAATTGCAGATCAAATTGCACAAGAATTCGTGCCATTCAATTTTGATATTACAACAACCAAAGGCGTTCCAACCTTTATAAACCCTGATACAAATGATCCTGATATGACTTACCAAGCTTATATCGTTGATGCCCAAGGTCATCTAACACCTGTTAATCAAGCAGGCACGTGGTTAGGATTTAATGGTGTTGCTTTAAACGGGGTACCATTGGCTACGGATGTCACCGGTTCATCATCTCCAATCACCGTGGAAATTGTTGCTAGTGACGGTAATAGTCAGACCCTAAAAGCAAGTGAAACATTTAAGATTTCAGTTGCAGCGCAAGGTCCTGTCGCAAGAGCACAATCTTTTGTCACCAGTGAGAACGAGCCTTTGACTATTACACCTTCAGATTTATTATTGAATGACACATACAATCATAGTAGTCCACCTACAATTACATGGGATCCGACAGGTTTAGTCGGTACTCTTGTTCCTAATTATAATACAAATGGTGTATTGGTATCATGGAGTTACACGCCACCTTCTAATATGGATTCCTTTGAAACCAGTCATCCAGATCTTCAGGATAATTTCTCTTATACCCTTACCGATGGTGCAAATCAAACGAGCACTAACACGGCAAGCATTGAAGTGCAAGAAGTGCCACCGAGTTATGTTTTTGCAAAATCTTTCCCGAGTGATCAAAATGCTGTTATTGGAACTAACTGGTCTCAATCGGTAAATGGGTTATTTTCGGATGTCGATCCCAATGATGTTTTAACGTATACGGCGAAATTGTTCGATAAGCAAGGGCATTATATAAGAGATTTAGATGCCAATACTCATACTTCAGATACTAATTTATTCGGTGTCGTAGGAAATTGGATAACCTTTGACTCAAGTACATTAATGTTATCCGGTACCCCTTTACAAACCACTTCAGAATCTGATTATTCAACCCAAGCTACTATTGAAATCTTTGCGACAGATAGTCATGGTGTTAATTCTACACAATCTGTAACGATTCCACTCAATTTAACCGTGTTGCCTCCAAAACCTGTTGCTATTGCACCCCCTGCAGGTACCTTCTCGGTCGCAGAAAATGATTTCATACCAATACATATATTCTCTGATTTATTATCGCATGATACTTATCCTTCCTATGCGGCGGCAAAACTCACCTCACTAGATTTATCTGGTTTGTATTTATCTGGTCTAGAACCTCCGAATAATGATGGAACTGTTGTTCTCTTTAGCGATGGAAACAAATCTTATAACGTACAATCAATTAGCTTGATTGGTGCTGAGTATAAAGTAGTCTCAACAGCAGGAGAGGTTACTTTTACTAACCCTAATGTATCCCTAACCGAAATAGATTATATACCTTTGCACGCTATATCTAACATGGATTCATTCCAAATCTTAAACGACGGAAATGCAACAATAAACTACACTATTGCAAATAGCGGAGGTAGCAGCAGTGCAACTGCAAATATCTTAGTAACTGAAGTGGCACCTACTTTTCTGCCTGGTATAAATACCGTAAACTATACTTCGTCTGCAGGTAATCTCTTCTCATTGAATTTAAATACTTTATATAGTGACGCTGATCCTAATGATATTTTAACCTATACCGTACAACAGACTGGGGATACCGATAATTGGTTAATCTTTAATAATGATTCTAGAATAAGTGGTACCCCGCTTGCTGCTGATGCAGGTAAAACTATTACTGTCATGATAACAGCAACAGATCAAGATGGATCGAGCAGTGTACACACTACTAATACTATTACCATTTCTACGGTAATCCCACCCAAAGTGACTTCAACTCTAAATACAGTTAATAATTTATATTATAGTTATTCTAATACAATCTCGGAAGACACCATTACTGATGCATTTAAAGTATATGCCAGTGATTTAACAAAGAACACTGAAAGCCAATATTCTGATATTATTAATGGAAGTAGTGTCCGAGAAAATGTCACTGTCAATTCATTAGATTTCTCAAGATTAGTTCATTCGGGAAATGGCGTAAAAGTTTACTTCAATCCAGGTCCTGGACAATCCCTTGTTTCATATGACAATGTAGTGACATTTGATAATGTAAGCCATACACTATTAATAGCTGGAAATGTGATAACATTGTATTCAAATTATACATTTGATCACTTTAGTTATACTCCTTTAGCGTCAACTACCAACCTCTTACCAGCAATTACCAATATGGACACTTTTGATGCCGTTAACAAGGGAATTGATTCATTCAATTATACGGTTACAGATGCACACGGGGGCGTTTCAAATGCATCAGGTAGTATAGCAGTTGAAGAAGTTCCCGCGACTCTCAATCTAAATAGCTCTACTATTCCAGTCAATTCAAAAGGTATTCCAGAACTGTCCCTGGCCCCAGGAAATAGTTTAGATATACAAGATATTTCAACATTATTCCTAAATCCAGATAAAAATGACGCATTTACTTATAATGATAATGTTAATAATACTGTTACATGGGAGGATGCCGCAGGTAATAAAGGTACGGTAGGGCTTTCACCTTCTTCCGGAACAGGAGGCTGGTTAACTTTAAATGGCGCTACTATATTTGGTATTCCATCCCCTAGTAATATTACAGATACTATCGATAGTACAACTCATGCTCCTATTTCGCATCAATTAACAGTGTATATTACTCCAGTTGATGGTTTTGATGCCCTTGTTACGGAGCCCAAACAACCCACTTATTCATTCCTGATAAATGTTGTTAATCCGCCAGTTGTGGTTGCAGATAATTCCTTTAAGACTGATGAAAATTCCCCGCTCACAATCTTTGTATCTGATCTATTAGCCAATGATTATGATGCTAGAAATAATACTTCGACTCCCCATGAAAACCTTGTTATAAATAAACTAGACTTTGTAACGAACTCATTCTTCGATAATTTCAATCCCTTTAGTCAATCTAGTGTTGAATTTATAGATAGTGATGAAAAATTCCATACTTATTCAAATATACTCTTTGTAGATATGAGTAAACATACTGGACAAGTAACAGAATATAATGTGGGAACCGTGACGTTACCTTCCGATTGGAAACCATATGCCATTATTTATACACCTCCGTTAGATAATATGGCGTCTTTAGAACAATTAAATAATAGTAAAGATTATTTTAATTATACTGTTTCGAATATTTCAAATCCGAATTCTGTGTATAGTAGTACTCCTACCAGCACGCCATCAGTTACGATTAATGTTACAGATGTGCCTCCTTCACTTTCTTTATCTAAAACTAATCCTATTGATCCTGCAGCAAATGTTGCAGCTACTAATAATGCTTATAGTTTTGATCTCACAACAGGATTATTAACACATCATCCGCTTTTCAGTGAAGTAGACCCCTATGACACATTAACTTATACCGTTAAGTTGTATGATACTTCAGGAACTTTTATTAGGGTATTGGATTCATCACCTGGTTTAGGTTTCGGTGGTTGGTTGCAATTTGATGGAACCAAAATATTTGGAACACCCAGCGTCACAGATGAAAATAATATTTATACAATAAAAATCCAAGCAACCGATCCCGATGGTAAAACTGGTAGTGACTTAGCATCTTATTCATTAACAGTTGATAAACCCGTTATAGCGAAGACTTATACTAATACAGTTAATGAACTATTAACATATCAGATTTATTAAATGACAACAGTGTGCTTCCTTATACCACTGAACTAGCACAAAATTTGTCAAACGAATCTGCAAAGTTATCTGCTAGCAGCGTGTCAGTTCATTTTAGTGATAATGTAATTAGTGAGGATGGTAGTGTAATGACCAAAGATGTTAATAATGTAGTATCCGTTGATACCACACTGTCTTCTAATCAGATTACAGCTTTAGATTTCGGCACTACTGTTCATTATACTATACCTACGGGAGTTAACCCTCTTACTTTTACCTTTTATAATGAAAATTCGATTCCTTATAGCGGTGATGCTGCAGTAACAAAACTAGATTTCTCGAGTTTATTCTCTGATAAAAGCGTATCTGTTAATTTTAGTGATTTTGTAACGAGTGGTAATGTAAGTACCAAAGTTGTTCATAACGTAGTATCTGTTGATACCACGCTAGCTTCCAATCAAATCGAAGCTTTAGATAGCATTGGCAATATTATTTATTATTCCATACCTACGGGTGTTACCCCTGTTTCAATTGACTATACTCCGAATCAGAAGATAGATCCTAACCAATCGAACGTAGATAATATTACATTCAATGGTGGAGATACATTTAAGTATACAATTGCAGACAGCAGCACTCACGGATCATCCAGTAGTACTGCGAATGCTACAATATACGTGAATGAAGTAGCCCCTGAATATATTAACGCGACAGAGTCTGAAGTAGCAACTCCATATCAACCCTTCAATACCAACGGATTGGATCTTTCAACCTTGTTTAAACCGAATACAGATCTCAATCATGATAATCTCGTGTATACTGCGTCGGTTGTAATTGGTAGTAGTGAATATCCCATTCAAAGTTTTACCGCTAATTCGGTTTATACCCCTGCAGGCTGGTTAACTTTAAATGGGAGTATGTTATCGGGTACACCAACAACTTTATATACAACCGATCCCACATTAGAAGCTCAAGATGCTGCAACACAATTTTTAAGTAACCCATTATATTCAACTCATGCACCTGTGACAATAAAAGTGACACAAATAGATCTAGGTGGAAGCAACCCAAGTGCCAGTACAACAATTAATTTAACTGTGAAAGATATACCCGATCAACCTACTTTGACCTATCAGGCCTTTACAATAGAAGAACCCCTTACGCCAAATAATCAAATAACTTCCTTATCAATTCCGATTTCAAATTTGGTTAATAATGGATTTGATCCCTATGGAACACCTCTTTCCTTAGACACTATGAACTTTGATAATGCTCATGGCCATTTTGAAATTCATTTCCAAGGGAATGATGCTAATGCTCATAATGCTTTTGAAAACTTTACATTAGGTTCGACTAAAACGATTACAAAATTAGAGGAGGTGACGACTACTAATTATGCTACTGCTATTCCTACCGGACCTCAGGTTACTACTATAACATGGGTTGTTACTTATAGTGACAAAACAACGCAAGGAGTTGATGTCTCCCCTACCTATATACAGTATGATCCTACAAATTATGGAGTTTTAAATGGAATTATAGATGGTTTTTCATATTCTGTCAATAATGGTAATCGCAATCTCCCTAGTTCTTCAGTTGAAGATAGTATTGTTCTTCAAGAGCAAGCACCTATATTAAATCAATTAGTTGCTAAGACTATTCCTACTCAACTTTTAGTGCCTTTAACAACAACTACAGATTTAGACTTTTCATCATTATTTCAAGATTCAAATCGCAGTGATCCGGTGATTTATACAATTACTGTTCTAAATTCTGATGGAACAACGTCTCTTGGAAGCACTCAAGGTGGTACCTTGAATTTGAATAATAATACGCTTCAATTACTATTCACAACAGGTATTAGTCTTACTAATCACCTTGTTACTGATCACCTTAAGATAACACCTACTAGCGTTACTTCCTCACCATTAACGGTAGAAATCATTGCAAATAATGCAACTCAACAATCAACTTATACTTTCCATTTATCTGCTACAGCTGATTATAAACCGATAGCAAATCCGCTTTCATTTACCATTAATGAGAATAATAACAATAACGGTCTGATAAAGAGTATTCCGAACTCAAGTGTAACATTAAGTCTTTCAGATTCTTCCGCAGTTCCCGCAAAGGGAATTGATGCGAATTTATTAAATGATGTAGCTTATACTACTGGTGACAACATATCATTCATTTTCAATACCAGTAATCTTTCCGGAACTTTTGCTAACAATATTTACACACCACCTTCTAATATGTCTTCTTTTAATGGAGTCGATACATTCACCTATCAAGCTATAGATACCACTAGGAGCATTGCATCGCAACCTACAACTATTACTGTTCATGTGAACGCGATATCTCCTATTGTTGTGAGCCCAATAGATGTATATGATAAAATTATAACATCAGATGGAAAGAACAATTTTACTCAGGATCTTTCTACAGTATTTAAAGATGTTGATCCAAACGCACAATTAACCTATTCAGCCTATATAGTTAATGACACTAACCATGATGGGTTGCAAGAGACAGCCAATGGTCTACTGGGTATAGCAGGTGAATCACAAATTCCAATTAATCCGAATGGTGTTAACTCAGAATTTTATAACTTTACATTTGATGGGACTACCTTAAAAGGGAGTTATATTTCTGGAAAAGCAGGAACTTATTATCCAGATTTGATAAAAGTAGTTGCAACAGATCCCGATATCATACAGTACATTTTACCTAATAGTACGATTTCGAAAGTTCATGGAGATACTATACAAACGGCCCCCACCGCTCATGGTTTAGTGCAGATAGATTTACAGACAGGAAGTTATGATTATTTCCCGAACACTGGAGATAATGGACCATATAATGGACCTGACAGTTTTTACTATGAATTTCAAGATTTATCGAAGAATACTATTCAAAATGCTACGGTTAACCTTGTATCAAATGGCATGATAATACATGGACAATCCTTATCCAATGCGGAAATTATACAATATATTTTACCCAATAGTGTGACTTCGAACGATGCGGCGACTGGAGATACTTTACAAACGGCGTCCACAGCTAATGGTTCAGTGACTGTAGATTTAGTGACGGGACAATATACGTATAGCGCGAACGTAGGATATAATGGACCTGACAGCTTTAACTATGAACTTAAAGATTTGTTATCGAATACAGCGACCCTTACCAATAAAGTTAATTCGGCACAAAGTGGATCGGTAATACAAGGGCAATTATCTTCCCCAATTGGAGGACCCAGCACTACGGTGTATTTCCATGTATCAACACCTTCGACTAGTACGATTCCAGGAACTAATGCACCTCCAGCTCTTGATATTGTGAATGCAAATCCATTGCATTATTCTGTAGATGAACATGTTTCTAATCAGTATAATTCTATTACTATTCCATTAATTAATACTACGGATTTAAATCAAACAATTACAATTCATTCGATACTAGAAACAATAACAGTACCCATTGTCGATGGTGGGACTAGCGAAATTTTGCATGAAGGTTTGCATGGAGGTACTAATTTAACTTTTGTTGATGGAATATTGAGTAATTATGGAGTATCAACCGATTTAACTTTACAAAATTTGGATTTATCCAATTTAACAAAAATTCTAACTGTAAATGGAGTCAATCAATTTAATGGTATAACAGATGTTCATTTTATCAATAATACAGACATTCAACATGTTGTATCAATGGACATTCAAAATGTTGTATCAATCAATATGGTCACTGAACAAGTCACGTATTATGATTCAAGCCTTACTTTGCAAACTCGGCAGTTGGCAAATGGAATGCATCCAGAAAGTTTAACTTATATACCGATCCCCAATTCAGGTCAAAATGCGTACGACAGTACAACACTACATCATATTATCAATTATACTGTTGCAGACAGTCAACAAGTGATAAGTTCGTCAGCAGATCTAAACGTTATTGATACACCACCTGGAGTAGTCAATCCGATTACCGATCAAACCCTAGCTCCATTAGTGGTTTTAAAAGATACATTTAATTTTAATCTTGCAGATGTCTTTAAAAACTTTGATACCAGGGATACTGTACAGTACCATGCATATCTCCCTGATTCTTCTAAAGGAAATGTAGAAATTACACCCAACGGTCTTATGGTTAATGGTTCCGCAGTTTCCATAAATCCTAATCAAGGGGGAGGAGGGTGGTTAACATTCGATGGTCAAACTTTAACTGCAAATTTAACTCATTCATCTAGTGTAGATCCTTTGCTATGTTATACTACATCTACAGGATCGGGTTCAATTGATCATCCTATTCATTTGCAAGTAACTGCAGTAGACACTAGCAATCATCTTACACACAACATTTCTACTGAAGATTTTCATATTTCAGTAATAGCTTAATTAATCACTACTAATGAGTATCTCTGTTCTTATTCTCCTCTAACGATTTTTGATACAAAGCCCCAAAATCGATCGGTGGCAATTCTAAAGGTTTAAAACCACTGCGTTGCATCACATTGGCCATGTTTTCACGAGCATATGGAAACAATAAATTTGGACAGTAGCTCTTTAATAAAAAGTCAAGTTGTTGAGGGTTGAAGTTTTTAGCGGTAAAAAAGCCTGCTTGTTCCACGGATCCCATATAAAAGGGTTTTCCTTCCAGAGTCGCTGTTGCTTTTATAGATAAATCGACCTCAAAGGCATCGTTTTCCATAGGCGTATTTTTTAAATTCATTTCAATTTTAACTTCGGGTTCTTTTGAGCTTTTTGTTTTACTATTAAATACCGTGAGAGCATCTGTTGCATCAAAATCCATTTTTTTGACAAAGAAACGTCCGACATTAAAGATGGTATTGGTGGCTGTTTTAGGATCTGTGGGTTCATTTTGTTTTGCTTCTTGAGTTTTCATTTGCGTGTCTTGTTGACTCGCTTGTGCTTCGGGTTCTTCCGTGGGTTCCTTTGGATCTGTTTTTTTGCTGGCAGTGTCATTTTTTTGACCCAAGATGCGTTTCATAAGGCTTTTACTACTTTTTTTCTCTTCCACGGTATAATCTCCTCCAGCAATATAAAAAGGTATTTCAATTTAATTATAGCCCTGTTAAATATTTTTTGGTTTAAGAGCAACCTGTTATTATTTTTCTTATTACTCTATTTCATTAGTGCATATGCAAATTATGGCAGAGCAAATTACATGCATATGCAAATCTGGAACTATTTTTAATTTTTATGAACTAATCATTTGTAGGTGATAATATTTGGAGTTTAGTATGCCGATCAGTTTGTTTGAGGAAACGAATGCTTTAAGACAACAATTAATTTATACCGACAAAAGAAGAAGCATTAAAGATATTATTGATATATTGGATAAGAAATATAATCAGCTTCAAGAGAGAGTAGCTAATGGAGAGAAATTATTAGATGCTGTAGAAGAAGATTATGATCCAGTGAAGAGTGAGGTAGGAGGTAAAAAAAAGCAGCAAGAGGAGGATCCTACTTTAGGAATTAATTTAATAAGGAATGTTATAGATAAAAAATTTAAAAGGCTTTATGAACAAGTGATCACAAAAATTGTTGAAAAAAATGATACCCATTGTAGTGATTCTTACAATTTAAGTGTGGCATTAAATGCGAGTAAATCACCGATGTCTAAGTCAATTTGTCAGAACGCGGGATTTCTTTCTTCTATTCATAAAACTTTAAGAACTGAACGTTATCCGGCCAAGTCAAATTGGGGTATATTTAAACCCAATCTTACATATAGAGATCCTAGTACTGATGAAGATATCACTAAGAAAGTAAATAGTGGATTAAAGGGGTTAGAAGATTTACAAATACAAGCAGAGATTGTAAAAGCTAAACAAAAAATTCCAAAAAAAACAGATCCGCTTCCTCCTCCAAAGGATAATGAAGTAGAGTTTACGCCTGGAAGAGATAGTCAAAGAAAAGTTAAATCAAATTTACCGGAAGTGATTAAAGCACCTACTATCGTAAAAAAAACTAAAGTAAAGGGGCCAGGAAAGAGGCGAAGTCCGGATGATGATTAAAAACAGGAGAAGGTCTGACACGGCTTAGATCTGAACTAGACAAACAAACAACGAACTAAATATTATTGATTCAACAAGAAGATTTTAAAAATTCAGGATCCAGGAAATCATTAATATCAATAATGCGATAGAAAAAGTTTTTATCAGTGACTGCTTCCGTGATTCCACCAATATGGAAGAGTACGGGTACCAATGCAAAGCCACGTGGAATAGATAAATTTGCCATTTTTTCTTGCACTTCGTCGATGATTTCAGAATTCAATTCACGTCGTTTAAATTTAAATTCACATAAAAATAGTGTTTTGGTGCGAGTTTGAAAGAGATAATCTATTTGACATCCTTTTTGCCTAGTGGTTTTTGTTTGTCGATAGGGGCCGTCAAAGCTTAAGTCGTTGGGATGGATTCCGATAGATTTTAGCAATAACACACGATTTTGCAAAAGAAGATTCTCGACTTGTAACCCAATATGTGTATCAAACCCTGGAATCTGGTTAATATTGATATCGATAAAAGCTTTCATATCTATTTTTGATCGGTTAGGTTCAATATTTTTTAAATAAAATCGAATATAAGGATCGGAAATTCTATATAAGCTTTGTCTTAGGATGGTTTCATTTTTTAAAGACCATTGAATATGTTTTTGTACAAATCCACATTCAATTAGATGATTCAATAAAGTAGAGAGTTTGCCACTGTGGGAGAATTTAATGGTTTCCCGAATTTGGCTTAGTGTTTTCATACCACTTTTAAGGGCATCTAGAATTTTTTTATATATTGTGCCTTTTCCATTAAATAAATCATGAAAGATTCGATCAAATTCTAATACCAAGAGTGCATCTTTTTGATAACAGAGTGCTTTAATATTTTCGTCTGCCATATTTTTGGGATCAATCTGTTCGAGATACCATGGGATTCCGCCAAATATAGATAGTAATTTATAAATCTCATAAACGCCCCCCTTAAAACCCAAAAGCTTTAATAATTTTGTGCTCTCTGGAATGGATAAAGGTTCTAAGGTAATGGTTAAATTGACACGCCCAAAGAAGGCGGTGCTATTTAAAATGTTTTCTTCTATCCAAACGGACACAGAACTGCAAAAGATCGTCAAGACATGTGGTTTCTCTAACACGATTGTATCCCACCAGGCTTTTAGCTTAGGGACAAAGGTTGGATCATCTTTCCCCATCCAGGAAAGCTCATCGAATAAAATAATATCTCCGGCTTTAAGATGGTGAGAAAGATGCGTGAGGGCATCGGTCCAGTCTGTAAAAGTAATGGGAGGGGTGTTTAAATATCCCGCCAGCAGCCGGCCAAAGTGATCTCTTTGGGTCTGTGCAGTAACACCTTTTATGGGGGCAATACCGACAAAGCTAAAGAACCTAGCCTTATAGGGTATATTTTTCAAAGTCTTTTGGGCGAACTCTACCCCTAAACGGCTTTTTGCCTACACGTCTTCGCCCTTTAATAACAGTGAGACAGGGAAACTGACGGTCATAGACAGTTTGGAGTTTTTGTAACTCATTGTTTCGGCCTATAAAAAGTTTGTGTTGCATATTTAGAGTGCTCATTACATACATATGTATATCATGCGCACTTTTACAAGTCAAATTTTGGTGCTCAAGATCGACATTTGTCTATCATGCGCACTTTTCTTTTAGGGTTATAAGAATGACAGGGTATTTCCCTTGAAACAAGAGTCCTTGAGTAGGAGTTTACAGGCTTAGTCTACAGTGTACCCATTTTCTGTTTAGTATGGAAATGACAATTAATATC
>Ga0207032_1082_pt1 | contig 26962 bp, 22 predicted proteins | sample Alteio_BWMinCont_38_FD_153308 | JGI IMG/M metagenome (GOLD analysis project Ga0207032, IMG submission 153308) | Enriched cells from forest soil in Barre Woods Harvard Forest LTER site, Petersham, Massachusetts, United States -... | ecosystem: Environmental > Terrestrial > Soil > Temperate forest >... | reverse complement strand
GTAAAGTTGTTAAAACTCTTAATGATAGACAAATAGAAAAAGTCCGAAAAAACGCTCAGACATATGTTGACCTGGCTAAAAAATATCTTGGAAATGAGATTTGACAACTTTTGAAAAGTTGCAAATATATACTGGTCACTATTTTCATACTTTTGCAAATATCATAAAATCATAAAACTTAAATTTTGGAAAAACCCAAAGGAATATTCAGCCTTATTGTTATCGTTGCGGCATTAGGCTATTTCGTTGATCTATATGACCTTGTACTATTTGGGGTAGTGAGGGACGACAGCCTTAAAGCCATAGGATACAGTGGTCAGGCATTGAGAGATGCAGGTGTTTCTCTTTTCAATTACCAGATGGTCGGGTTTTTAATCGGTGGTATTGTATGGGGTGTTTTTGGTGACTTAAGAGGCAGACTTTCAGTACTGTTTGGAACCATCATCTTATACTCTGCAGCCAATATCGCGAATGGTTTTGTTCATGACCTGACATCCTATTCCATTTTGAGATTTATAGCAGGTATAGGCCTGGCTGGGGAACTTGGCGTAGGTATTACACTTGTTTCCGAATCGCTACCCATAGAAAAAAGAACCCTTGGCACCATGCTTGTCGTTGTTTTTGGTGCACTTGGCGCTGTTGTAGCTGCACAAGTGGGAGATATTGGCTGGAGAACAGCTTATTTTGTTGGCGGAGGATTAGGTTTTGTATTGCTTTTACTTAGGATCGGCACCCATGAATCGACTATTTATAAAAACATCAGCAAATCGAACATAAGTAAAGGCTCATTTCATGAATTGTTTACCTCAAAAGAGCGTTTTCTGAAATATCTGGCCTGTATTTGCATTGGTCTGCCGGTCTGGTTTACAGTAGGTGTATTGATCTTTTATGCTAAGGATTTTGCGGGACTTATTGGTGTAAAAGGGACAGTAGTTGTTGGCAAATGTATCATGTACAGCTATTTTGGACTTGCTGCCGGTGATCTTTGTTGCGGCCTCCTCAGCTATGTCCTCAAAAGCCGGCGAAAAGCCATCTTTATTTTCCTTGGAACAAGTGTTATTTCATTTGTCTGGTATTTTTTAGTGAGAGATATAAGCCTCGGATATTTTTATTTCCTTACTTTTATACTGGGTGCATTTACAGGATATTGGGGAATATTTGTAACGATTGCTGCAGAACAATTTGGCACCAACCTGCGTGCCACAGTAACCACAACAGTACCGAACTTTGTGAGAGGCGCAGCCGTGCCCATAACTTTATCTTATGTAGCTTTGCAAAAAAATCTGGGAGTATTAACAGCGGCTACTATTGTAGGAACTGCATGTATCGGATTGGCTTTGGTGGCGATCTTAAGCATCAAAGAATCATTCTCTAAGGACCTGGATTATATAGAAGAAATAAACTGAACCAGCATTTCAAAATAACAACATAATGGATTTCAATAGTTTAAAAGAGTGGGTAAGACCGGAGCATATCGTTAAAGTTGGTGGGGCAGCACTCGTCATGGGGGTTATTTTTGCCGAAACCGGTTTATTGATCGGCTTTTTCTTTCCCGGTGATTCTCTTTTGTTTACGGCTGGGTTATTGGCTGCAATACCCGGCCCGGATGGGTTCACTCCTGTACTTGATATAAATATCTACCTGCTTCTTGCTGGGGTTTTTGCAGCGGCTGTAATTGGAAACACCGTTGGATATTTTGTTGGGAAGACGCTTGGGCCAAGATTGTTCACGAAAGAAGATTCATTACTTTTTAAGAAACAGTACCTGGATATGACCCGGAGTTTTTATGAGAAATATGGAAGACTGGCCATTATAGCAGGTCGTTTTTTACCTATTATCAGGACTTTTGTTCCGGTATTGGCGGGCGCCATCAAACTCGATTTTGTCAGGTTTACCATTTACAATATCGTCGGTGCTTTGGCCTGGACTGCATCCTTTATTTTATTAGGGTATTTTCTTGGCGCCAGTTTCCCGGGGCCAATTACCAAAAACCTGGATTATATCGTTATTGTACTGATTGTCATTACCATCATTCCAGTTATAAGAACATATCGAAAAGAAAGGAAAAGACATTTGAAGAGCCTTGAAGAGAACAAATAAATACAATTTAATTCTATTCTTTAGTGGCCAGTCTGCTCTTTTTTCTCCCGTAGGCAAAATAAATAACCAATCCTACGATCAGCCAGATTACAAACCGAAGCCAGTTAATATATCCAAGCCCGGTCATGATATAGAGGCAACTAATAAGTCCTAGAACCGGAATCAATGATAGTCTTTTCACGAAAGATCCTATAGCCAAAGCTAAGGAAGAAAGGATGAATATCAGCATTGGAAGTTTTTCTGTAATGCTCTCATCATTACCAATTGTAAAAAAATCTTTTAATGAGTCGGAGAAGAACTGCACCATAATCCATATGGTAATCAAAAACATCCCCGGTACAATATATCTTCCGCTCACAAATGGAACCTTGAATCTTTTTTCCGACATATCAGGATTATTTTTCATGAGCAATATCCCTCCGCATACCAATACAAATGCAAACAAAGTCCCAATACTGGTAAGATCAGTTAGCTCATCGCTTTTCATAAAAAATGTTGGAATAACCACCACAAAACCAGTGAGAATGGTAGAAAAAGAAGGCGTTTTATAGACAGGATGTATTCTTGAAAACACTTTAGGCAAGAGTCCGTCACGGCTCATACTCATCCAGATACGTGGCTGGCCTAATTGAAATACCAACAAAACGCTGCTCATGGCTACAATGGCACTTACACTAACAATAGCATGCATCCATGAAACTCCCTTTGCCGCAAAAACATAAGAAAGCGGGTCTCCGACCCTGAGATTTGTATAAGATGTCATCCCGGTAAGAACAAAAGCAACTGCAACATACAATACCGTGCAGATAATCAGCGAATAAATAATCCCCCTTGGAAGATCCCTCCTCGGATTTTCGCATTCTTCAGCAGTTGTTGAAATGGCATCAAACCCAATATATGCAAAGAAAACCGCAGAAGCCCCTTTCATGACACCTGTAAGACCGTGTGGTGCAAAAGGAATCCAGTTGTCAGAACTGATATAAAATGATCCTACTGCGATAACAAGTAAAATAACAAGTAACTTAATGACAACCATTATATTATTGGCATTCTTGGAGTCCTTAATTCCGATATATACCAGCCAGGTAATAATAACCGTAATTAAAATGGCTGGCAGATTCATGATCAGAGGAATTCCTGCCACATTTGGGGCATCATGCCAGGCTGAAAAAGAATTTTGAAGGGTAGGACTAAGTTTGGTTAAAATATGTCCTTGCCGTATGGAATCCTGTACCTGGCTGAATCCATCGTAAGCTGAACGATAATCAGTAGTGAGAAAAGCGGGCATGTGCTTTCCATAGTGTCCGGCAAATTCATTGAAAAAACCAGTAAAATAATCTGACCAGGATATTGCAACGACCACATTACCAATAGCATACTCCAATAATAAATCCCAGCCAATGATCCAGGCAACCAGTTCTCCGAATGCGATATAAGAATATGTATAAGCACTGCCTGAAACAGGGACAATGGAAGCAAATTCAGCATAGCATAAAGCAGAAAAAGCGCAGGCAATTCCTGTGAAAATAAAAAGCAGCGAAACCGCAGGACCGCCGTCAGCGGCAGCGGTACCAATTGTGCTAAAAATACCTGCACCAACTACTGCTGCAACACCAAAAGCCGTAAGATCCCTGACCCTGAGTGTTTTTTTTAGTCCGAAATTCTCTCCCTCAAGCATACCAAGCCGGGCATCTTCCATCACCATGGGAAGTGATTTTTTTCGGAGCAACGATTTAAATTCCATAATTCAAGAATAGGGATTTTTTGAAGAATGATGAGCGCCACCAAAAATTATTGGGCAAAATAAATCAATTTAATCTATTCCAGAGCTTTTTCAAATTCGTCGATTCTCGCTATTAACCATGACATATTCACAATATCTTTATCCATCTGTATCTCATTTTTTAGTTTTTTAACAGAATATCTTATGGCGTTTTTAACATTCTTTACCTTGGGATTTAATTTGAGTTTCTCCCGCTGATGAATTAATTTCTTTGTGTATTTGAGCAGGTTAAGATATATTTTCCGCTGTCTATCTGACAATTTTCTATTCCTTAAAAGGTATGATTTAAAAGACTCTATGGTAGCCCATAATATATCTTCTTCTAATGATTCATAATATATTTTTAAAAACATAGAGCGAGAATCAAGATTATAAAAAGTATCATTGAATTCAGAATCGGAAACCTTTTTTAGTGCCTCATTAAATAGGTTCAAGGTTTTTAAAGCCGAAGCGAATTCCTTCTTTTCATATAGCAGCGAAGCGAGATTATAATTATAGGCCACTTCCCTGAAATCCGGATGAAGTTTGGCTTTATTATACTGAATAAAATTTTCTGTCCATTCAAATTCTGCAAGCCTCAGACTTGTGGAGATAATATTTTTATAATCCCATTGAGAAATACTGTTATTGTCATAGATCAGGCCCGTTTCTATCAGTCTGCAATAAAGTCTGAACAGATGCCCTTCATAGTCTACCCTTCCACTGTTTAACTTTTTAATGCAATAATTCTTGGCATAGAGGTACATTTCTTTTAATTCTTCCCTCGTAAAATCGTTGGAAGCCTTGTCAAGGAGATCAATGAGTTTAAAATAATTTTCTTCCTCCTGAGATTTTGTTAGTGTAAGTAAAATGCGATAATAAATACTTACTGCAGAATGATTTTCAAACTTATCATTATTGGCTTCCACATAATCCAGAATAATATCAAGCATTGAAATTTCATAATCATATGAAAGGATATTTTTACGGTTCACCATATCACATACAACTCTCAATTTGGAAGAAATAAAGAATGTATCAAGCGCATTAGCCTTTTTTTGGAGATACTGAGAATACCCTAAATGCTCTTTGCTCAGATTGTAATAGTTATCCAATTCATTTTCAAAGCGCATCTGATGATAATAATGCTGCTGATCTTTTTTCCCGGATTCAAATTCCTCATTCAGTTTTGTTGCAACCCGCTGAAATTCATTCCAAATACCCTTTTTACGCAGTTCCTCCAATAACCTGGGGCCCTGGTCTTCGTAATCTTTCCTGTAATTTTCAAATGCAAGAAATTGGTTCACACATGCGATCATCTGGTTCATAAGTTTGAAAAGAGTAGTTCTTTTAAACTTATTACCGGGATATAATTTTTGATACAATGCTTCGTCATCCAGGTCAAGGCTCTCAAAAAATGGATATTCTTTTAAAATTATTGAAGCAAAATCAATGATGCTTTGCTGTTTAATAAAATATGGAGACGAAATAAACTGCTGCAGAAGCGCTATTTCATCCATTTCAAACCTCTTTAATATGTCAATCAATTTATAATTTTTCACAAATCAAATTTTTAACTTATGAGCCCATCACAAATTCTCAAATTCATGACGAAATTTAAAATTGCTATATATCTATATTTTAACATTTTACAATAAATATTCGTATTAATTTGCTCAAATTTATGAATATATTCCATCACAACACCCTTTAAAATTTATTTTTTTTTACCCATAATTAAGTAAATCTTTGTAACAGAATTTGAATTGGGATAAGCAGTATTTAAAAAAAAGAGAGAGATGTTTCGCAAATTTATACTTGTATTTACAACGGTATTGATTGCATGCATGCAGTCATACGCTGATCCGGGCGGCCTCAAAATTGGCAATGATACGACCATTTGTTTAGGTAATTGTATTACTTTAACCTCAAGCATTTCAGGAATATATCAATGGTCAACGGGTGACACTTCAGCTTCTATTAAGGTTTGTCCAACCAATTCAACGGTAGTTACTTTAAAAGTTGCATCCGGAACAAAGTTATATACAAGCCAAATAAAAATTACAGTTGACAAAAAAGGTGTTTATCCAGGAGACGTCAATGATAATGGTATCGTTAGTGGGAAAGACGTGCTTTATCTTGGTTTAGCCTACGGCAGCAAGGGCACAGCCCGGTCAAATGCTACTATTAACTGGGATGCCCAGCATGCCAGTGACTGGAGCAAACATTTCAAGAGTGGCATTAATTACAAATACGCAGATTGCAATGGTGATGGTATAGCGGATTCTAACGATCTCGCAGCCATCCATGCCAATTGGAGTGAATCTCATTCTAAAACGGCTTCGGATACGACGTCAATTCCCGGAAACGCGCAACTATACATGGTTGCTAATTCAGATACTTTCTATCCTGGAGAAAATGTTCAATTCAAAATTTATCTTGGAACATCTTCAAACCAGGCGTCTAATGTTTACGGTGTAGACTTTTCATACCAGTTTACACCGGGCTCCATTCAATCGGGATCCATGAATTTAACTGTAAATCAATCAAATTGTTGGTTATATGGAAGCGACGGGCCTACGGCAGTTATGCCTTTCTTACAAGCAGATTATGCTAATGACGTTGCCAGTGTTGCTATAACAAGAACGGTTCTGCCTTCAGTCTCGGGCTATGGGGAAATCGGCGTTTTAGGTATTAGCATTAACGATAATGTAGGTGGAAAACGCTCCGGGACTATGCCCTTAACCTATGGTTTTACCAACTCTGATGCAATAAGCGGAGATGGTTCAGATATTGCCCTCACAACAGAAAATAAAACAATATATATGCAAAACAACACATTAGGAATCAAAGCAGCCGTCCATATGGCCGTTCCGGTTGACATTTACCCTAACCCAGTCACTGGCGATCTATTAAATATAGACCTTCATTCCCTTAAATCAGACCATATCATTATTGTGGATATGTTAGGCAAAACAGTTTTCAGTTCCGTACAGCAAAATAGCGGTTTAACACAGCTTCAACTTCCGAGTCTCAGTTCAGGAATATATATCCTGAAAGTAGCCACTCAGCAAGGACTCGTAACAAGAAAAATCAATATTAACCGTTAACAAATCTGACCCCAATTTTCTAAATATATTATTTCACATGCTCCCCAACAATTACTCTTCAAATTCTGAACCCCCCAATTGTGTGAAATAATAGTCTCCCATTCTAACTTTCCATGTTATTGTGACTGCTTCAGAACCCCCATTCTGAAGCAGTTTCTTTTTGTAGCAGGTAACAACTGCTACTGTTCCCAATAAGGTCTCATTTTTAAGCCCTACCTTCGTTCCATGAACATTCTCCTGGCCCAAAATCTTTCAAAATCATTCTCAGAACGCGTCTTATTCAAAAATATCAGTTTTTCGATCGAAAAAGGTCAAAAAATTGCTCTCGTTGCACGAAATGGTACGGGCAAATCAACGTTGTTTAAAATACTTGCAGGCAAGGAGATAGCCGATGAAGGAAGCTTTCGGCTTAATAAAGATTTCCGGATGGCATACCTTCCCCAGGAACCTGACCTTGATCATGATATGACAATTTTAGACAGTGTCCTTGCCGGCGGCAATAAAATGATCGAAGCTGTGAAACAGTATGAGGAAGCTATGGATGATATTGCTGAGAACGACATACCTGTAAATCATAAGAAGCTGGAAATTGCAATGAATGAGATGGACAATTTGCAGGCCTGGGATTATGAGCAAAAAATAACCCAGATTCTCACCCGGCTAAAAATAAACCATCTACATCAAAAAATCGGGTCCCTTTCGGGGGGGCAGAAAAAGCGGGTTGCCCTTGCAAAAGTGCTAATTGATGAACCTGACCTGGTATTAATGGATGAGCCGACAAATCACCTTGATATCGAAATGGTGGAGTGGCTTGAAGAGTATCTCACCCGCTCTTCATTGGCACTCATGCTAATTACCCACGACAGGTATTTTCTGGACAGGATCACAACAGAAATCCTTGAATTGGACAATGGCCAATTGTACAGATACATAGGCAATTATGGTAATTTTTTAGAGAAAAAAACCGAAAGGGAAGAAAGCTTTATGAATGAGGTGACAAAAAGCAAAAACCTGCTCCGTACCGAACTGGAATGGATGCGTCGTCAGCCTAAAGCGCGTACCACCAAATCAAAATCAAGGATTGATTCATTTTATGATCTGAAAGATAAAGCAAGCGGCAAAATTTCAACCGATAAGATAGAGCTTAATGTTCAAATGACACGAATGGGCAATAAAGTGCTTGAAATGAAGCATGTATCCAAAGCATTTGAAACTTTAAATATCCTTGATGATTTTTCATATTTATTTCAGAAAAAAGAACGGATTGGGTTGGTGGGCTCTAACGGAGTAGGTAAAACAACTTTCCTCGAATTAATTACAGGGAAACAAAAAGCAGATTCGGGCATTATTGATACAGGTTCAACTATTGTGTTCGGTTATTACTCTCAGGCTGGCATTGTTTTGCCTGAAGATAAAAGGGTTATAGAAGTTGTCACAGATATTGCAGAATATATACCCCTTGGAAATGATGAAACACTAAGTGCTGCCCAGTTTCTCCAGAAATTTGGATTTGAACCAGCCCGGCAGTACACTTATGTTTCAAAATTGAGCGGAGGCGAAAAAAGGCGCTTATATCTGCTTACAGTTCTTGTCACCAATCCAAATTTCCTTATCCTGGATGAACCCACTAATGATCTGGATATTGTAACGCTTAATATATTGGAGGAATTCCTGGTGACTTTTGGTGGATGTTTGCTCATTGTTTCACACGACAGGTATTTTCTTGACAGGCTGGCTCAACATCTCTTTATTTTTGAAGGCAATGGTGTAATCAAAGACTTTAACGGGACATATACTGAATACAGAGATATGCTGATCGATGAAGAGAAAGAGTTGAAATCAGCACGAAAAAATGAATCAATTGCCCCCCCTCCTGCAGCAACAGTTGCTGCTACAAAAGCAAGAAAAATGACCTTTAAGGAAAAAAGAGAACTGGAGTTACTCGATATTGAGATTGCCCGACTCGAAAAACTTAAAGCTGAACTGGAGCTTAAACTTGCCTCTGGTAATGGCAGCCCTGCTGATTTTGGAGAATGGTCTAAAGAACTCGTAAAAACAAATGAACTTCTGGGTTCATCCGGAGAAAGGTGGCTTGAATTATCGCTTAACGAAGAATGATCTTTGTTAATCTAAACTTTTTCGACCAAAGATAAAATAGAATTAAACAGGTATTTCCCGTCCGAATTTCCTAAAGCCGGATCAGATGCTCTTTCAGGGTGAGGCATCATCCCGAAAACATTGCGACCTTCATTACAAATTCCGGCTATATTATCGAGGGATCCATTTGGGTTTGAATCAGTTGTCATTTTCCCATTCTCATCACAGTAACGGAACAAAACCTGGTTATTCAACTGAAGTTGTTTTAATGTATCATCATCACAATAATACCGTCCTTCGGCATGGGCTATCGGGATTGTAAGAACTTTATCCAAAGGTATCTCAGAAGTTACAAATGAGTCAGGTGTTTGTGATTTAACATGGATATTCTTACAGATAAATTTCTGATTATCATTCCGAAGCAATACGCCAGGAAGTAGATGAGCTTCGCACAATACCTGGAAGCCATTGCATATTCCCATTACATATCCGCCTCCTTTTGCAAATTCGATAACCTGCTCCATTACAGGTGAAAAGCGGGCAATAGCACCAGTTCGCAAATAATCACCATAAGAAAACCCTCCCGGAAGTATAATGAGATCACAATTTTTGAGATCTGAATCCTTATGCCATAGAAAAACTGTTTCTACACCATATAGATTATTCATCACATAGAAAGCATCCTGATCACAATTTGAGCCCGGAAAAACGATAATTCCACATTTCATAGTGCAAAGTTCGGTTTTTTCTGGCTTGTTTGATATATACTTTATTAACGATTGCTTTTTTTATTATGAAATGATGAAAGAATTGGAATTTTTTATGGCAGGAAAATTGTTAGGAATTAAAACATCAAAGGAGTTAAAATCTAAGTTTCTTAGTTTTTTTGGATTTTTTATTAAGAAGCTTTATGGGAAGGGGCGCAAGCCCCTTTTCTTATTTGTCTTATTTTACAATATTCCGGTTTGCTTTACGACTTATTGATTTAAAGAGCCCCGATTATTATGCCATTGAATAAGGCCTTAAAAGACAATAAAAACAAATACCAGAATCCGATCCCAACCACTATGGCATCATTCTCTGAAATGCCGGCTATTTTGAAGAGATATTGGAATGCGGACAGTAAAAACAGGAAACCATCCGGACTAATTCCTGTAATTCAGATGGATCCAAAAATTCTCGACTATCCGCCTTCAGAGGACATACAGATATATTGGATGGGACATACTTCATTATTACTGGAAACTGGAGGACGCAGATATTTATTGGATCCTGTTTTGAGTGAAAGGGCATCTATGTCGCAAAGCATCGGTCCGAAGAGAATGCATCCTTCTCCAATTGCCATAAATGATCTGAAAAACATTGACGCAGTTATTCTCTCGCATGATCATTATGACCATCTTGATTATCATGTGATGAAAGCTTTATCAAAAACCGGAACTTTGTTTTATGTTCCTGTTGGAGTTGGAAAAATTCTGCAGGGTTGGGGCTGCAATAGAGAAAATATTTTTGAATTGAACTGGTGGGACGAAATAAATGATGGTGCAAACAAGCTGATCGCAACCCCGGCAAGACATTTTTCAGGAAGAGGATTAACCAACAGGAATACGACGCTATGGTGTTCATGGTGTATTATCAATACCAAAAACAGGATCTATTTCGGTGGTGATTCCGGCATTATGCCTCAATATGAAGATATTGGTAATGAATTCGGGCCTTTCGATCTGACTATTATGCCAATTGGGGCATATGACGAGGCATGGCATGATATACATATATTTCCATTTGAGGCAGTTGATGCACATATTAAATTGAAAGGTAAAAAAATGCTTCCGGTACACTGGGCTACCTTTAACCTTGCATTTCATCCCTGGAGCGAGCCTATTGAGCAGCTTCTGAATGAGGCAGATAAAAAGGGAATTGAACTTATTACGCCAATTGTTGGCGAGCAAATAACAATCGATTACAAAAGCAAATCAAAATGGTGGAATTTTGATAATTAGAGTTCTTTATTCATGCTCCTTCCATTATCAATATCTCTTCTTTATTCATTGCTTCATTCAAAGCATGTTTCTGTTTTATCGTTTCTCCAATAGGAGTTGGTGATCCATCATCATCTATGCGGACAAATGTAATATTGGTAGTACATACTATCGTTTCTTCCCCGCTATACAGACTGAATTTGCATACCACAATATTCAAAGTAATTGAAGTATTTCCAAGATGAGATACATCGCCATAAATACGAAGGTGATTACCCGACTTTACCGGTTTTTTGAAAAATAACTCCCCTACTCTTAGGGTTACCATATTAGGTGTACAGCAATATTCAGTCGCAAAAGCGGCGGCTGCTTCATCAATCCAGGACATAAGTATTCCGCCAAATAGGTTCCCATGAATTCCAATGTCTTTCGACATACAGATTCTTTTAGTGATCAGGTTCATTTTCATTGTGTTAATAAAGTTCAAAAAAAAAGCCCCTCGTTTCCGAAGGGCTTGATTATATTTATATAAATTATTTAAAATAATATCATACCCTTCCTGATTGGATCACCCATTTATAGCAAAGGATACAATTGTGCTTTAAAAAATTCATGCTGCAAAGATGAGGTAAAATGATGGGTTTTGTGACAATTGTCATGATACTACTTCAAAAAAAATTAATTTCCGTCACTTTTTTTCTTGAAATAACCTTTTAACAGAATACTATGCTGAAGAGCTACGAGATCCTGGTTTAGCGTTGCAGATGCTTTCCTGATATTTACAACACTGGCTTTTAAGTTATTGGCCATGACAGTATCGGTAAGTAATGTATTTACAGTACCATTACCTGAGTTTGCATGCTGCATGGTGAGGTTCGCCTGGTCCGCAATAGTACCTAGTTTATCAGAAGTCTCCTTCAATTTCAAAACCGTATTGTTAAGATTGTTTTTTAAATCAGGGTTTGAGATCAAATCTGCCAGAACACCATTCCCATGCGTAATTTCATTTGTTGTTTTTCTAAGATCATCACCTTCCTGAAGAAACACCTCGCTCATTCTTTTCAGATTTGCTATGGACTGTTGAAGATTGGCTGTCATTGTCGTATCTTTAAACAGGGTCTGTATTGTATTGTTTTTGGTGTTTAGCGCTCCGGTAAGATTTTTAATTTCAGAAGTTATTGCATTAATATTATCGTTGGTACCACTCAGCGTAGCAATTTCTTTATCCATATTTATAGGCTGCTTGCTTTGAATTCTATCCCCATTTTCTGCCTCAGGGCTTCCATAAGAGCCCGAAGTAATATTAACGAGTTCATCACCCATTAGGCCATCGGAGGCGATAGATGCAACAGCAGTTTTTGTAATAAATTCATGCTTGCTCTCATCAATATTCATATCAACGCGAACACTGCTGTCGTTTATAATCGTTACACTTTTAACAATCCCGACTTTTACGCCATCAAAACGAATGTTGCCTCCTGGCTTTAACCCTGATGTGTTTTTAAAAATAGAGTACACCGCGAAACTTTTAGAAAAAAGTCCGCTTTTAGCCCCTACCAGAAATATTCCGAATATGAAAATAATGAGGCCAAGGATCACAAATAAACCCAGTTTAATGTTCCGTTTCGTATCTTGATCCATGATTTTATTGTTTAATATTAATGCTTTATTTTATTCAAAAAATGGCTTGACCTTAGGGTCTTCCGTTTTAACGAGCTCTTCATATGTGCCTTGCATATAGGCAATTCCGTCCATTACAAAAACAATGTGGTTTGAAGCCTGCTTAGCCAGTTCAACATCGTGAGTTATAATTATTGATGTGGTATTAGACTGATGCTGAAGATCCATGATCAGGTTTATTATTTCTTTGGACGTTATTGGGTCCAAACCTGTTGTGGGCTCGTCATATAGTACTATTTCAGGCTTCAAAATCAGACTTCTTGCAATTCCGATTCTTTTCCGCATTCCTCCACTCAGTTCTGAGGGCATCAGGTCTATGGTGTTTTCAAGTCCGACACTTATCAAGGACTCACGCACAAGCTTATTTAGGTCCCCTTTCATCGGTTTTATTTTCTGCCTCCGCAGCGGGAACTCAAGGTTTTGTCTGATTGTCATCGAATCGTATAAAGCACTGCTTTGGAATACGAATCCAATATTGAGTCTAAGGAGATCAAGGTCTCTGCGTGTTATCTTGGAAATATCCTTACCAAATACCTTTAATGTGCCACCGTCTGGCTTCAATAAACCAATAATGCATTTTATTAGCACTGTTTTACCAATCCCCGACCTGCCCATCACTACCATACTTTCACCTTTGTTGACAATAAGGTTGAAATCACTTAAAACCACCTTTTCCCCGAAATTCTTTTTCAGGTGCTCTACTATGATAACGGGTTCTCCCTTCTTATCATCCTGTGCTACAGGCTTTTCTGATGTTATTGCATTCTCCATTTCTAAATATAGCCAAGCATTCCTGAAATCTGTGTTACAACCAGATCAATAACGATTACACTAAGCATGGCAACTACGACAGATTCATTGGCAGACATTCCTACACCTTCAGTCCCGTTCTGAGAATGATAGCCTTTGGTGCAACCCACAAGACCGATGGCAAAACCAAAAATAAAAGTTTTGATAAACGATGGAAAAACATCTGTAAAATGCAGTGCCTCAAACACCCTGTTGAAAAAGAAATTAAAATTTATAGTTCCTGTTATATTTGTGCCTAAAAAAGCACCCATCAAGGCCAGCATATCTGCATAAATGCACAATATGGGTATCATCAGCATGCAGGCCATAATTCTTGTTGCAACCAGGAATTTAAACGGATTGGTACCAGAAACTTCCATAGCATCTATCTGCTCAGTTACTTTCATAGAGCCTATTTCGGCACTGATCCCGGAACCAATTTTGCCGGCACAAATGAGGGCAGTAACTAAAGGGCCAACTTCGCGGATTATTGAAATAGACGACATAGCAGGAAGATAGGACCCCGCACCAAATTCAACAAGAGTAGGTTGCGATTGCAATACGAGTACAAGTCCCAATATCAATCCTGTAAACCCTACAAGGGGGAACGAATTTACTCCGATCAGATAACATTGTCTGAATGTTTCCTGGAATTCAAAAGGTGGGTATACTGCTTCGCGTATGGATCGCCATCCGAATTGAGCCAGTTGCGCAGCACTCACAAAAAACGGGTCTAATGTTTCAGATAAAAACGCCTTTTTGGCCTTATTCTGTTTAATCATTTATTGCGTAAAAATGGAATTACAAAGATATGGAATTAAAGCTGATCTTTTGGGATCGCTGAGACGTAAGTTCGTCTGGCATAGGATGCATAAAAGTGGTTTTGTTTTTAATTTAAGACTGATTATTGAGGAACAACCCAACGGCTTAAATTGTTTCAGTGATATACTTTAATAAAAGAGATTCGTCCTTTCAACTTTCAAATATTTTGCCTTTCTCCTTATCTATTGAAATACTTTTATTATCCAGTCTGAGTCATGAATCATAAGATGACTAATAGCTTATAGAAAAAAAAATATATCAGTATCCTATCTGATTATTTATAAATTCGTACTTTGGCTCCTTTAATAGAAATACACCTATGAGAATTTTTACAAAACTGACATTTGCAATCATTTTCCTGCTCTTTGCAAAAAATATCGAAGCCCAGGACATCCCTGGGTATAATTTGAGCAACTATGCCGGTGTTTCAGGCATTGACATTCAGCCTGCTTCTATTGCTGATATGCGATATAAATTTGACCTGGGTATTGGAGCAGGCGTTGATATTAATAATAATTATGTTTCGGTAAATGGATCAAGCATACGGGATGGGTCTATTTTCAAACCTTTTACCGGAAATTTTCAGACACAGTTTTTAAATGAAAATACAAGTAGCACTGATAAGGCAGTCGGTATTAATGCATTTGCTCAATTACCTTCTTTTGCTGTCAGTGTTTCAAAAAATATTTCTATTGGATTTACCTGGCGAATCAGGTCATTGTTCAATGTCGATAATGTAAGTACGCCTCTTGCGCACTTTATCTACACAGGACTAAACCCAAATGATAAAACCAATCTACTGTATTTTAACCAGGGATTGACCAACAATGGGTTCAATCTTAATCAAATGACATGGCAGGAATATGGCATTGATTTCGCAATGGTTATTAAAAGAAAAGGCCCTCATTTTTTAAAATTTGGTGTGCGCCCTAAAATAGTAGAAGGTCTTGAGGCTACATATCTTTACGCAACCAACCTCGATTATAATTTTGTTAACAGCAGTACATTAAGCCTTTACAACTCGCATTTTTCAGAAGGTCAGACCCAGAATTTGAATGATATAGCGGGAGGGAAGACAAGTGTGCAGGACATACTTCAGAAAGTTTCAAGTACTTCTTTTGCCGCAGATATTGGTGTTGTATATGAATGGAGGCCTGATTATAACGACTATCTGTATGACATGGATGGACAAACTGGACTGGAAAGGAGAGACAAAAACAAATATAAACTAAGGGTTGGAGCCTCAATCCTGGATATCGGAAGTATTAATTTTCAAAAAGGGAATGATGCCCTTGATTTTGCAGCAAATTCATTGCAAAACTGGGATGTCAGTCATTTGAATTTTGGGAAAAATGTTGTAGCCGGTTTTGATTCAATCGTTAAAAACAGCCCGCAAACTGTAAATAGTGCGCTACGTAACTTCGTAACTACTGACTCAAAAGGTACTTTTGCGTTTTCATTGCCTACTACTTTTAGTTTTCAGGTTGATTATAATCTATATAAAGATTTATATGTCAACTTTACCTCTAATACAGCGCCAAGATGGCTGAATGTTCAAAGCCAGGTGAGTACATTGAGCTATTACCAGATAACACCTAGATGGGATAACAAATGGTTTGGATTATTTATCCCAATGGGTATCAATGGATACGGGCAGGGAACTATGGGTGCTACTGTGAGACTTGGACCTATTGTCGTTGGTACAAGCAACGGACTTAATGTTTTACTTGCAAAGAATATTTATGGTCTGAACGCTTATGCTGCTGTAAAACTCCCCATATTCCAAAGCAAGCCACCCCGCGACCGTGATCATGACGGTGTTTCAGACAAGTATGACCAATGCCCGGACAAACCAGGTACATGGGCACATCATGGATGTCCGGATACGGATGGCGATGGCGTATATGATGATGTAGATAAATGCCCAACCGTCAAAGGCCCACCTGAAAACTTCGGCTGCCCATGGCCTGATGCCGATAGCGATGGCGTTATTGATAAACTCGATTCATGTCCGCATGTTAAAGGTCCTGCAGCAAATCATGGCTGTCCTTGGGGAGATGCCGATGGTGACGGTGTACCTGATAACCTGGATAGTTGTCCACACGTAGCGGGTCCTGCGTCTAACCATGGTTGTCCTTATGGTGATGCAGATGGTGATGGCGTACCAGATAACCTGGATAGCTGCCCTCACGTACCCGGACCAGTCGCTAACCATGGTTGTCCTTATGGCGATGATGATGGAGATGGCGTACCTGATAACCTGGATAGTTGTCCGCATACACCTGGACCTGTTTCGAATCATGGATGTCCCGTTATTGAAAAGCAGACTCAGGAAGTATTGGATACAGCATTCTCCAATCTAGAATTTGAGCTTGGGAAGACAGTTATAAAACAATCATCCATGCCATCACTTGATACGCTAGCAAAAACGCTTAATGCACATCCGAAATTTATCCTGAAACTCAGCGGATATACTGACAATACGGGTACTGAAGCAGAAAACCTGAAACTGTCTAAAGGAAGAGCTGAAGCTGTCAAAGTTGCCTTAATAAATAAAGGCGTCGATCCGGCCAGAATCATTACAGAGTATCATGGATCTGCTAACCCGATTGCTCCGAATACGACCGAAGCTGGAAGGGCTAAAAACCGAAGGGTTGAAATGAAGATTACATTTAAGTAATATTAAATTTAATATTCGGGAATAAAAAAACCCGGTTGAGGAATGAAAAACTCAACCGGGTTTTTTTATTAAGTTTGGCTAAAGGAAATTAAACGCTGATTCAGAAGCAATAGAAATTGGAAAGGCAAATCAGATTGATTTTAGATCAACTGAAAAATATAGAATGCAACATGAGTATTTGATAATGAAACAGTTGCCAAATTTTTGAGTGATCCCGACAGGAATCGAACCTGTATCTAAAGTTTAGGAAACTTCTATTCTATCCGTTGAACTACGGGATCAAGGGCGCAAAGATAGGAAAATGATGGATTTGAGATAATCGAAAGAGTAAGAAGTGAGAAGTGAAATGTAAGAAGTTAGATGTGAGCAGCATTGAAAAATATAAGTGCTATGTTGAATTGCTTTAACGGCAACACGAATTAAAAATCGTCAATTTGGCCTAAATTGCACCTCATTTTATATTTTTATTTCATTATCTGAAAATGCGGCTATGAACTTTTCACATCTTACCCCTCACTTCTCACTCTAAAAACGATGTCAAATCAACCCCAACCCGGTGACAGGGTTTCCTATATCAACGATAACCTCAGCGGTATTGTCAAGAGAATCATAGATAAAAAACAGGTATTATTGTTATTAGACGACGGTTTCGAAATACCTGCCAACATAAGCGAACTTATTATTACTAAGAAATTTGGGGATAAAGATGTCGAAATTGAATCTGATCCGAGGGTCACTATTGCGGATTCGGTTGATAATTCAGATAGAATATATTTTGGGGCTATCACCGAGGAAACCTCTGGTGGACTAATTGTTAAAACTTATCTGATTAATACTACTTCTGTACTTGTCAAGTTCACGATATATAAATCAACCGATGGATATATAAAAGGCATAGCAAATGGGGATATTGAGCCATCAAGAGCCATGGAACTATCAACTTTCCCGATGTCGGAAGCCTCAGAATTCAGAAATATAATTCTGCAATACTTGTTATTCGCAGAGGAACCAGAAAAGATTATTTCTCCAACTGAAATAAGTTTCAAAATGAAACCCGTGGCCCTTTTTAAAGAAAAAAGCATGCTACCCGTAATTAAAGTACAAGGGTTTTTAATGGATCTGACCAGTGAAAATCAGGCTAAATCAATTGATAGTAATGGCTTTAACCGTGAGCAACAAAAAGCAGCCCCGGTTCCGGATATTGTAGACCTCCACCTGGAAGAACTTACCGATCAGCCTAAAAAATTAACCCCCGCTGAAGCCATTCAACTGCAAATGAGGGTTTTTATCCAATCACTGGAAAAAGCTATGGTACAGGATCTCGATGATATTACTTTTATACACGGCGTAGGGAAAGGAATACTAAAAAATGAAATCAGAAGAAATTTAGGTTCAAATGTTCATATTCATGGCTTTGCAGATGCAGACCCCAAAAAATTCGGTTATGGCGCAACCATTGTATATTTAAAAAGTCGTTAATTTGCCTGAATTGGGCGAGAGGTCAATCAATTAAAAGTGAAAGAAGGAAAATAAATGGCATCCATAGGGATAGTTATAAAAAATGGTTTGATACTTTCCAAAAGGATCCCTACGGCTAGAAAAGAGCCTTATATTATACAGGAAAGATTGCTGGTAAGGCATTTGCGAAAATCGCAGTTCACGGTATTCGGGCAGGAATACAATTTTTCAAAAATCCTCAAAAGTACAGATGTGGTTCAGGCATTCCAGGATACTGTTCCTGTTCTGTCATACGAATCCATGCAGAAATGGTGGCAAATGTGCCTCCAGGGCGAAAGTTCTGTATGCTGGCCGGGTAAAGTTGATTATTTCGCACTAAGTTCCGGAACAAGCACAGGGGCTTCAAAATATATCCCCATCACACGAAGCATGATTCGGGCCATTCAACGTTCTTCTGTAAAACAGATTTTATCACTTGCCTATTGTAAACTGCCTGATAATTTCTACGAAAAAGATATTCTAATGCTGGGCAGCAGTACAAGTCTGGATTATAACGGTATATACTATGCAGGAGACCTGAGTGGGATTACTTCTAAAGACCTTCCTTTCTGGTTTCAACCTTTTTATAAACCCGGCCGCGAAATAGCCAAAACAAAAAACTGGCAGGATAAACTGGATCTTATCACCAGGGAAGCACATAAATGGGATGTTGGTGCTATAGTAGGCGTTCCGGCATGGTTTCAATTGCTAATGGAGCGGATCATTGAGCTTCACCAGGTTAAAACCATTCATGACGTATGGCCAAACCTGATGGTATTTACCCATGGTGGCGTCGCACTTGAGCCGTACAAACGTGGCTTTGAATCCCTTCTGGCACACCCTCTTATATATCTCGAAACCTATCTTGCCTCAGAAGGTTTTATTGCCTACCAGGCAAGACCTGAAAGTGAGGGCATGCGTATGTTTATGAAAGGAGGTATTTTCTTTGAATTCATTCCTTTTAATGATCGCAATTTTGATATTGACGGTAATGTGCTTCCAAATCCCGAAGTGTTGACCATTGCTGATGTAGAACAGGGTCAGGAATATGCTTTACTATTAAGTACCTGTGCAGGGGCATGGCGCTATGTTATCGGAGATGTTATTAAATTTACAGATGTCGAGAATCATGAAATAAAAATAACAGGAAGAACAAGGCATTTTCTTAGCCTTTGCGGAGAACATCTTTCCGTTGAAAACATGAACAGAGCTATTGAATTGGTCTCAGATGAATTTAAAGTTAAAATCAGGGAGTTTACCGTAGCAGGAACATCAGTTGGAAGTTTGTTCGGACATCATTGGTTTATTTCTACTGATAATGAATCCATTGATAAAGACCTCTTTAAAGAAAGACTTGATTTTTACTTAAAACAAACGAATGACGATTATATCACGGAAAGGAAACATGCCCTCAAAGATATTTTCGTTGATTTTATACCAAATGAATTATTCCATAGCTGGCTGAAAGATAAAGGCCGGGAAGGTGCACAAATTAAATTTCCACGCGTGTTAAAAAAAGAACAGTATCAGGACTGGAAACAATATCTGCAATCGAAGGCCGGAATGACCATAAACAACTAACAAACAGATATGGCAGAAATATGGCATGCCATTATAGAAGGCGCAGGAGCAGGATTGCTTCTTGCCGTGCTTATTGGTGGACCAGTGTTTGTAGCTTTGATCAAAACAAGCATTGAGAAAGGTTTTCTTATCGGGCTCCTTTTTGCCATGGGGGTTTTAACCAGCGATACTTCTTATTTTCTTTTGGTTTACCTGGGTATTTCACAGCTTCAGAATACAAAACTTGTTGAAGAAATTCTGGGTGCCGGGGGTGGCGCTTTCCTTATAGGGTTCGGAATAAGATTGATGGTGAGCAAAGAAAAACCTAAAGAATTGAACGATAAAATAGTTCAGGGATCACTTGTAAAAAGCTATATCAGTGGATTCCTTATAAATACGTTAAACCCTGCAGCATTTTTATTCTGGGTCGCAACCGTAAGTGCTGTAACTGTTGAGTTTTCGGGACAGTCGAGATATATTTTTACATTTCTTATTGTTTGTATGTCATTTGTATTTGGCACAGATGTTCTCAAGGCATTCCTGGCGGGGAAAGTGAAGAACCTAGTTACTCCGAAATTTATGCTCTGGCTTCACCGCATTTCCGGGCTAATATTGATGGGTGTAGGATGTGAAAAACTGGGTGCGGCCGTTTTAAATTATTTTAGGATTCATCCAATAAATCTGATGGTTTTAGGTTTATTGCATTAACAATGGCAAATCATATTATTTTGCATGAAAAATTCCTCAACATATATTCTTTTTTCCGTTTTGATCCTGGCATCCTGCGGCAGTAATAATGTACCAAAACCAGCGGGTTATCCACGTATTATATTTCCTGATCGTGCCTATCAGAATTATAATTCAAAATGCCCATTCAGTTTCAGGTATCCCGCTTATGCCAAAGTAGTTGCTGATAGCAGCGATGCCAACGAACCATGCTTTCTGGATATGAAATTCCCGCAATTCAATGCAACTGTTCACCTCACCTACAAACCTGTTTCGTCTTTTAAAAATCTTTACGCTATGAGTGAAGACGCCCGTACTTTCGCCTACAAGCATACGGTAAAAGCCGAAGATATTATTGATAGTTTTTTTACAAATTCCAAAACACATGTATCCGGGATTTTTTATGATATAGAAGGGAATACTGCCTCATCTTTGCAGTTTTATGCCACCGACAGCCAATATCATTATATCAGGGCGGCACTTTATTTCAATACCCACCCTAATAAGGATTCACTGGCTCCTGTGATCCATTTTATTCACGCGGATATGGATACGATGCTGAGGAGTTTGAGGTGGCATTAATTAATTGAAAAATTAAAAGATTGGAATATTAAAAGATTGAATTCATAATTAATTCTTCAGCAAATCCTCAATGTGCCCTTCCAGGTTCTGGATATCGAAGTAAGCATTTGATTCCCTGATAATTCCAAACTTGTCAATGAGAACATAATGCGGATAAGAATTGAAGAAATATTTGTCATTTAGGTGGGCATCAAAATTATTGAAAAGATGGATTCCTTTCCATTGTTGTTTGACAATCATGCCTTTCCATTCTTTTTGCTTACTATCAAAACAAACCGTAACCACTACAAAATCTTTTCCTTTCAGTTTGTCCTGAAGCGTGTTCGAATTCGGTATCTCTTTGATGCACGGCGCGCAGTGTACCGACCAGAAATCCAATAAGATAACTTTCCCTCTATAATTGGTTAAAGATACTATTGAGTCATTCAGATCTTTGAGTTTGAAATCGGGAGCGGGTTGATTCATGAGCGAAAAATTTTGATTTTTCTCTTTAAGAAAATACTCATAAAAATCTATTTGCTTGGCATCATGGTCTTTTTTGAAGATTTCAAGCAGCGAATCAGTAAATTGAATTTTGGCCTGATTGTCTTTTGTTCCCGGCCATTTCAAAATGTCTTCAAAAACCTGCCCATAGGCAATAACCCTGATTTTACCTCTGTATAGGCTGTCGATTACAGACAATCTCGCCCGGATCTGGTTTTCAAATTTATACTGGTCTTTGTATGGGTTCCGGTGTAGTTTTTGCTCCCATATTTCTGTAACATAGTCTTTTACACAGAAATAATATCGCCGAACATTGAACGCAAGTTTATGCTGAATATCAAGCTTGTCAATAAAATCAAAATATCCTGGCTTGGCTTCAACAACCCCTTTCATATGATGGAAATAAGTATATTTCCAAAGGTATTGCAGCTTATCTAATGCCCAATTGTATTCAATATCCTGGTTTGCCTGGTTGATAAAAGCATCAGATAAAGGTTTTTCGTCTGCAAATTTTTGAAGGAAATGATACCTTGCTTCTTTCCGCTCATCTATGTAAGAGTTAAAAGAATCAAGTGACATTTTGAAAGATCCTGTATATTTTTTCCCTTCGTCTCCTCTATAAAATACTTGTGGGAAACTATCATTATAAGCAACATTATTCTGCCCGTTACCTTCATAACCAATTGCATTATCGCTCATATTTATTCTAATACTATCTCCAGCCGAAAAAAACACATTGAAGAAAATATACTTGTCCCCTTGTTTCAGTGTAAACTCCTTCCCTTCTTTCATTTGATAGATAAAGCGAAAAAAGCCATTTGAATCCGGCTTTACAGAAGATACCGGCGACATCCCTTCCAGGTAGTCGCCGGTATTCTGATAAGTATATAAATACAGGGAATCTTTATCTTTTGTATGCGTATATCCCTGTATAACAAGCGGCTTTGCATAGATATGAGACACTATTGCCATCAATCCAAAAAATAATATAAACCGGCTTGCTTTTACCATTTGAATTCAATTGTCTTCATCATCGAAATTAACCATTTTGTCAGGAGGAATATTGTATTATAAATGATTCCTTCAATATTACCTGGTTATCATAACCTTATTGGTGATAACCTCGCCTGTATTAAGTTTATAAACTATAAGGTAAATGCCGGGTTTCACACCTTCCAGGTTCATCTCTGCCGTTCTTCCATACCATGGAGACTCATTTTTCTGAATAACCCTTCCATTAAGATCGGTTAATTCGACTGTAGTGTAAACCGTTCCGTCATTTTTCGGTGGCCAGAACTCGAGGTTGATCTTATCTTTTGCGGGATTCGGATAAATCTTAACCCCATATTCCTGTTCCAATGGTACCTGGCATACATCAAAATATTTGCATGTAGTCACAGTCGTATCAGGTGTTTTAGATTCAGTATTTACAAGTTTTTCATACTCTTTACCCATGTCTTTTGAAATGGTATCCGGAAGCAAAGCAAGGAATGAAGGCGTTACATTGAACCAGAAAACAAGGTCTTCGCTACCGGGGTAATCCTGCTTTACAAGTACCGGTACCAGTTTGCGAATGGCAGAAAGGAAGTATGCATCCGTCCATTTATCCGATGCCTCAAAATTACCAAATTTATATTTAACCCTCTGAATACCAAGTAAGTTTGAAATAAATACTGGATAAAAATCCTGTTTTCTAAAGCTCGTATTCTTATGAGTAGCAGACGCATTAATATCTATGTTCATTCCTCCGGGCTGGCATGAAAAATAAAAAGTCCCGTTACCTGCAAAATAGGTCCGTTCATGCCTTGCTTCGGTTCCGTTATTCGTAATCTGCATCCCGCTATCTTTATTAAAATTTGGAATCTCGCAGTCATATTCAACTTTTAACCCATTAAACTTAAAGCCAAGTTTTCTTAACTGGTCTTTAGTGAGATCCAGGTATTTAGTCCCCAGCATGTCAGAAGGTTTAATTTTATTGGAGTTTGTATTGCGATGCAAGGTGAACTGCTGCCCATTAATTGTTGCCTGAATTGTTTTAGTCGCATCCAGATCATGACCTAAAAAATTGACTTTAGTACCAGGATCGTAAGGTGGAATGGTAACAGCCATGGGATGCATTTTCCGATAATCAGATTCATACCTGTTTACATAGACAATTGGTAATGACTGATTTACATCGCTCAGGATTTCTTTTAGTTTATTAGTTACTGTAAACCAGAAAATCAGATCAGAATGTCCCTGAAAACCATTATAATCAGACTGTTTAAAAAGTACCGGAATCAGGGTAAAGTTCTTTTGATAGTTTGTATATGGCTTTTTATCACTGGCCCGCAATTCAGAATCAAGATTAATAGCACCGATTCCTCCTCCGGCATCCGGGTTTTCTCCTAAAGTGTCTGTAATAAATGCAGGGTAGAAATCAAAGGTTTTGCCTAAATTCATCAGTTTAAAATCATTGACATTCAACTCAACAGATGTGTCATTGTTTTTATAATGAAGGTTACCAACATGCGGAATGGAAGCGCTGTATTCCAGGAATTTCGTTTTTAAATCGAATCCCATCTTTTCCAGGTGATTTCTATCAAGTTCTAAAGGCCTGATATTTCCTGATAACACATAATTATCGAATTTGAGGGGACCCGTAGCTCCTGAGTTATTCTGAGGGTAGACAGATTTATTTGCCAGCCCGCCATCAGCATTAACAGGTTTAAGACCTGGCACATATTTTAAAAAATCATCGTCCTGTAAACTGCTCCTATTTGATCCAGTATTTGTAAGATCAGTTAAAATTTTACCCATCTTTTTAATGACAGGTTTATCAGATATATTCGAGAGTGGTCAGACTGCCGAAAAACTTTATCAACGGGTTGCAGAAATGCTCCGAGAAAAGGGAGTAAATAAATTGATCGGGATTGGCTCGGCAATTTTAGGTCATGCAGATTTATTTGCAGAAGGGTCTGAATTCTATACAAATACAGAAGAATTTCTAAGTAATTATAACTTTCAAAGTCTACGAAATGAAGCCATACTTCTGAAAGGAAGTCGCGCCTTTGGTTTTGAAGCGATTGCGATGCGTTTGCAGCAAAAAACGCATCAAACTATTCTTGAAATTAACCTCAATGCATTAGCCCATAACCTGAATGTATACAGGGAATTGCTGAAGCCAGCCACGAAGATCATGGCTATGGTGAAGGCATTTTCTTACGGAAGTGGATCGTATGAAATTGCCAATATGCTGCAGTTTCATAAAGTTGACTATCTCGCTGTAGCATATGCAGATGAAGGGGTTTATCTTCGCGAGCAAGGTATTACAGTACCCATCATGGTAATGAACCCTGAAGAGACTGCCTTTGAGCAGATTATCCGATATAAACTGGAGCCTGAAATATATTCTTTCAGAACACTGGAAGCTTTTCAGGATGCACTCAGTTTATATCATAAAGAAGTCAACCCGTTATCTGTTCACATAAAGCTGGATACAGGCATGCACCGGCTCGGATTTGGGGAGCAGGATGTTGATTTGCTGATCGATAAATTGCTTTCAGTTACAAAGATAAATGTAGCATCTATCTTTACCCATTTGGCTTCTGCTGATGATGAGAGAGAAGATGCATTTACCAGAAACCAGGCAGCATCATTTAAAAAGCTTTCAGACAGGATCATGGATAGGCTTGGCTACAAGGCCATCAGGCATGTTTTGAATTCACCAGGCGTTGCCAGGTTTAATGATCTGCAGTTTGATATGATCCGTCTTGGGATCGGACTATATGGCATTGATCCAAGCGGAAATATACAGACTAAACTTGAAAATGTTACCACACTTAAAACCCATATTTCGCAGATCAGGAATGTTGCCAAAGGTGAATCAGTTGGCTATTCCCGAAAGGCAATTATGGATAAAGATTCTGTGATTGCTACGATTGGAATCGGCTATGCAGACGGATTTCCGAGATTGCTAGGCAACGGACGGTTTAAAGTCTCTATAAACGGTTATGAGGCTGCTGTAGTCGGTAATGTATGCATGGACATGAGTATGATCGATATTACGGATATCGCAGCCAGTGAAGGCGATGAAGTACTCATCTTCGGGGCTGATAAACCAATAGAACAGATGGCCGAAGCACTTGGCACCATTCCATATGAAATATTAACCCAGGTAAGTCAACGGGTGAAACGGGTGTATTATAGGGAATAGTGATTTGTAATTAGTGATTTGTGTTCCCATTCGTAATTCCTAATTCCTAATTCATAATTGAATATGTAACTTTATCCTCTCCTCAGGGTACATACTCCTGATACCGGAATTTCATGAGCGAAAAAGCGCATATTGATAAGAGCAAAAACAAACAAATACAGTTCATGGCACTGTATGGCCCAAACCATTCCAGGCTTTCCCGCTTCTGCAGGGCGATAAGCAGAGATAATGAAGAGGCCAAGGATCTCCTTTCTGAAACTGCGCTCAATGCTTTTGAACATTTCGATAAGTTGCGGAAACCTGAAAGTTTTGTGTATTACCTGTTCGGCATGGCCAGCCGGCTGCATCGTAAAAAGACAAGAAGGTTAAAGTTTCGCGGTGTTTTCAGTCAGGAACAGGCTGAGAATATCATCGACCGTTCGGCAAGGCCTGACGACGGTCTGGAACTGCAGCTATTATTTGAAGCCATGCAAAAATTACCAATCGAGCAGCGTGAAGCGCTCACGCTGTTTGAAATATCAGGGTTCAGCCTGGTTGAAATTTCCGAAATGCAGCATTGCAGCCTGAGTGCTGCCAAGGCAAGGATCAGTCGTGCACGACAGAAACTTAGTTCTATGCTGCAAACCGGAGAAGAATTCATGATTCAACCAAATGACCCTGAAAGAATTGATACTGAGAAATTAAGAACAACATGGGTTAACTTTTTTTAAAATGGAAAAGCAACACATATCAAACAACAATCTGGACGATTATTTCGCCCTGGCCCGTGACATGAAACCCATTGAAGGTATTCAGGATCTCGAAAATCAGATCATGAATGCGCAGATGGGTGCGAAAAAATCAATGTTTCACAACCTAAAATTTAAAATTGTTATGTCAACTTCTATTATAGTTATT
>Ga0207032_1081_pt1 | contig 27100 bp, 16 predicted proteins | sample Alteio_BWMinCont_38_FD_153308 | JGI IMG/M metagenome (GOLD analysis project Ga0207032, IMG submission 153308) | Enriched cells from forest soil in Barre Woods Harvard Forest LTER site, Petersham, Massachusetts, United States -... | ecosystem: Environmental > Terrestrial > Soil > Temperate forest >... | reverse complement strand
GAGGCCGAAGCGAACCAGATCGCAGATAGCGAAGAGGTCACACATGACGATCCCCGAACCAGGCTTTCCTTCAAGAAAGAACCCAAAGCGGAGGAGAGGTTATCGTTCGGAAGAGTCTTGGCTGCCCGCTCACGCGTCGCGATCCTGGGCCTCCCCGGAGGCGGAAAATCGACGCTTCTAAAGCGCCTTGCAACCGCATATGCGCTCCCCGGCCGACGCGATTCGATTGAAGACCAGCTTCCCGCTCGGTCTTGGCTACCGCTATTCGTTCGCTGTCGGCAGCTTGATAGACAGGTCAGGGCACCAATCATAGATATCATCAACTCCATTTCACTCCGTGCTGAGATGTCCGAGGACCAAGCAGAAGGTTTCAGATTGTTGGTAAGCAGGGGCTTGAGAGACGGTGCCATCCTACTCTTGGTAGATGGCCTCGACGAGATAACAAATGATCGGGACCGAGTCTCATTTGTGCACCAGTTACGCACCTTTCTTGCGATCTACCCGAAAGTAGGACTTGTCGTAACCTCGAGGGAAGCGGGGTTTAGGGTCATTGGCGGGGCGTTAAGCACGCAATGCGAGCACTACAAGATTTGCGACTTCAACACCGAAGATGTCGCCCGTCTGACCCTCAAGTGGAATAAGGAAGTCCTTGGCGATAGCGCGCGGATTCGATTGGAGTCGAAACTGCTTTCCGATTCAATCTGTGTGAATGACCGCCTAATGAGGCTTGCAGCCAATCCGCTACTTCTCACGACCCTACTGCTCGTCAAACGCTGGGTGGGAGGACCCCTCCCTACCAAAAGAAGCGTCCTTTACGGGAAGGCGATAGAAGTCTTACTAATGACGTGGAACGTTGAAGGACACGATCCTTTAGATTTGGAGGAGGTGCTCCCGCAGCTCGAGTATCTGGCATTTTCTATGATGATGGATGGAGAACAGGTTATTTCGTCTAGGAGATTGCACGAAATATTGAGCGCGGCCCGTGAACAAATGCCGGAAGTGCTTGGTTGGGCGAAGATAAGTATCTCTGAGTTTATCCAACGCGTCGAATTGCGAAGCAGCCTCCTCATGATGAGTGGTCATGTGATTCAAGACGGCGCGGTCTATCCGACATATGAGTTCCGTCATCTTACTTTCCAAGAGTATCTGGTGGCCACGGCAATTGTGCGCGGCCACTATCCCGACCGCGTCGAGTCAGATGACATTCTCGGTGTTCTGCAACCACACCTTGCGGACGATGCCTGGAAGGAGATCATCCCAATCGCCGCGGTCCTAGGTGGAAGACATGCGCAGCCCTTGCTCCGGAAGCTAATTATTGATTGTCGGGCGTCAATACCTACCCAGAGATCTCATGCGGCGGGAGGCGGTGCGGGCGAGGATCAAACGGCACCGGGACTGCTCGTTGCCTGCCTCTTAGACGAAGTCCAAGCCGGCCCCGAACTGCTTAACGAAGCGATCGCATCTGTGGTACATGCACATGGAATTCAGGCCGACCTTGCCATGATCTTGAGCACTAGATATGGGGGCATGCTTGTTGACACCGCAGAAAAGGAATTTGGCCGAGCTAGAACGGAACTCCTTCATATTGGCGGAAATCTCGTTTCCATGCTGCAACCTCGGACGAAGATTGAGTTGGCGTCGCGGCCCACCAAAGCGACATCGGTGAAGGTGAAAAAGCTGTTAGGAGACGACAATCAATTGCAGGCCTCTCTCGGGTGTCTATGTGCGATGGAAATTGCATACAACAGTTCGGACCGGCAGCGCTTTGGAGTCCGGAGGAGGCCGGAAGGTCAAGGAAACCCTCCAACCAAAAAGGAAATTCAAGTCCTCAGAGAATGGAGCAAATCGGTAAGGAACTTTTTCAGTTCGGATAGACCATACTTACAGTGCTCCGCCATTTGGGCGCAGGTATGGATCTCTCACGTGGTACATCTAGGTCCCTCGGAGGTCGCTGCTTTGCTCCCGGACTTGGTGAGACTCTGGAGACACTCTGAATTGCCGGACGTACAGTATCTTGCAGAATGGTTGATCGCGACCTTATCGCTCGTCGAGACCGGCCCCCTATCGTTTGGCGAAGACATTCCTTTGCTGGAAGCATTCATCGACGACAAATTCAAAAACCCAGTGAAGCGATATGAGAGTTGCGCTGCCTTGACGCTTGCATATTATCTGGGGACGCCATGGACGCGGGAAGAGCTCTTGCAGCTAGCCAAGGCCAGGGAGAAGGATCCCGGACCTGACCCCTCTGCACGATCATACATTCGTATTTTCTTGAAATTGCTACAACGACGCTTAGCTGGCGCTGGAACCAAGACTCAGTGACCGAACGGGAGTGCGGTCGAAACTTTGTCCTTTCGGGCAATTCCGCCGACGATTTCGCGCTATCTAGTTCTCTCCAAACCACTTACAATTAATTCCTTGACAAACAGTACCCATATGCTATAATATTTTTGTAAGTCGGCGCGATTTTGCCGCAGACCATGCCCGCCCGCCAGGTAGTCCTTCTAACTTCTCCAAGACCTTTAGGCCCACGCCAGTTACTTTGTTATAATAACACCGCGCCCATAACTCCTTTAACCGCAACACTTATAGACATCCCCGCAAGTGTTGCAAACAAAAGACTTACGGCATGCCTAACTCCTTTAGATGCAACACTTACAAAAAACCCCGGGGGAGGGGCGGTTATGGTTAACCAGTTCTTCCTTACTGATAACGGCCCGACCGAGCTCCAACGCAACGTGGGAGCGGAGATCCCAACCGCAGGTTGCTCTGATCAGGGCTTGGCAGTGGAGGGAGCAGGAGTGACGGCCGTGCCGGAACCTTCTTTCAGCGTGTGGATGGCGTCGACGGGGAGGTTATCAAATCTTTCGACGAGGCCGCTGGGCCAGCGGACTTGCACCGAATCGATCTTGGTGGCGGCGCCGAGGCCGAAGTGCACGCGCATGTCGCTGCTGGAAATAAAACTCGAGCCGCTGCGCACCTCGTCAACGAAAAGGCGCGCGCCGGCCTTCACCGTGATCTTCGCGCTGATGCCGTCGCGGTTGGATTTGAATTCTCGCGACGGCGAGGAAAAAGAAGTGCCAATCGCGCGGAAGGCAATCCAATGATTGCCGTTGCGAACATCATTCGCCAGCAGCATTGGCGGCGCGTTCATGTTGCTGATCACAGCGGACATGCGGCCGTCATTCCACAAATCGCCGACCGCCAATCCGCGCGAAGAACTCACCGCCGTGATTGCCGGCCCCGCGTTGGCGGAAATATCGGTGAAAGTTCCGTTGCCGTTGTTGTGATACAAAATCTTCGGCTCGCGGAAATTGCTGCCCAGATGCTGGCTGTCCACTTCCGGATAAACGTGGCCATTCACCAGCAGCAAATCCGGCCAGCCATCGTTGTCAACATCAACGAACATGACTCCCCATCCGAGATACTGCGTGTTCAAGCCGAATCCCGCAGGAAAAGTTTTGTCGTCAAAAGTCCCGTCGCCATTGTTACGGTAAAGCGTCGCAGTATCGTCGGAAAAATTTGTTTTGAAAATGTCGAGCTTCCCGTCGCCGTCGTAATCGCCGACCGTGGATCCCATGCCGGCTTGCTCGCGCCCGTCATCATTGAACGCCGCTCCGGCGACGACGGCGACATCCGTAAACGTGCCATCGTGATTGTTGTGATAGAGAATGCTGGCGGTACTGTCACAAGCGACGTAAATATCCGGCCAGCCATCGTCGTCATAATCGAACGTGGAAACGCTGAACCCGTAATGCCCGTTGGTCTGATCGATGTGTGCTTTGGCGGTGACATCCTCAAACGTGCCGTTGCCGAGATTGTGATACAGAATATTCTTCGCCCAGGGCAATCCACGCGGGCCGCACATCACCGGAACGCCTTTCCACATGCACGAAGGTTGCGCGCCCGGCGAGAAAGCGGTGGCGGAATCAAAATCAACATAGTTAGCGACGATTAAATCGAGTTTCCCGTCGCGGTCGTAATCGACAAAGGCGCAGCCCGTGCCCCAGGCCTTGCCGCTGCCCGCGACTTTTGCTTTTTCGCTGACGTCGGTGAACGTGCCGTCGCCATTGTTGTGGTACAAAATATTTTTTCCGTAGTAGGTGACGTACAGATCTTCGAACCCGTCGTTGTCATAATCCCCGACGCACACCCCCTGCCCCCACCCGGTATGCGTGAGCCCGGCCTTTTCCGTGACGTCCGTGAACGTGCCGTCGTGATTGTTGTGATAAAGATGGCTCGTCGGAATTTTTCCCGATGGCAGGCCTTCGAGCTTCGTGCCGTTCACGACGAAAATGTCGGGCCACCCGTCATTGTCGTAATCGAAAATCGCGACGCCGGTACCGGTCGTTTCGATGATGTATTTTTTTGTGTTCTCTCCGCCAAAAATAATCGGCGCGGTCAAACCGGCTTTTTGCGCGACGTCCGTGAAATGCACGATGGGCTTCGCGTTTGCGTTCTCGGACTTGCCATTGTTACGGCTGGGAGATTGCAGGAAAAACCAAGCACAAAGCCCAAGGAAGCAGGGAAGCCGGAGAAAAGAGGAATGGAGCGTCATCAATCTCCAATCATAGCAAGGTCTAGCGCGGCATGGTTCATCCGGATGCAGAATTCAAATAAGCTTGCGGGCAAGCGCGCGGCTATGAACATGCTAGTATTTTTGAGAACGCGCTACAGGAATCTTTCAAATGGAATTGATTCTCGCTCATCGCCGGACGCCACTCTTTCAACTCTGTGCGGTGCTGCTCTTTCTATGCTGCGCGACGGCGGCGCACTGCGCGGCGCAATCGCCGGATTCGGCGCAGGCGGATGCGGTTTCGCGGGCCGGCGCGATTTACCAGCAAGGAGTGGCCGCGCTGCAAAAAGGCGATCTGGCTGCGGCGCGCGCAGCGTTCGAAAAAGTTTTGCGGCTCGCGCCACAAAGCCCGGAAGGACACAATTCGCTCGGCTGGGTGCTGCTGGCGCAGGGAGAAACCGATTCGGCGATCGCGCAGTTTCGAACCGCGGTGAAATTAAAACCGGAATTTGCGCAAGCACACTTGAATCTCAGCAATGCGCTGGTTCGAAAGGGAGACCTGCAAGCCGGGCTGCGTGAAGCGCGCGAGGCCACGCGGCTGGCTCCGAATGATTCGGAGACGCATCGCACGCTGGGGCGAGCCCTGAATTTTTCCGGAGACCTCGATGGCGCTATCAGCGAGTTCCGACGGGCCATCGAAGTCGATCCGCAACGGGCGGAGCTACACGACGATCTCGGCACGGTGCTGGTGCACCAGCCCGATCTTCAAAACGCAGCGACGGAATTTTCCGAAGCGCTACGTCTGCAACCTAATTTTGCGCAAGCACACCTGCACCTTGGTGTGCTGCGTTATCAGGCTAGAGCAATCGAGGAGGCGGAAGAGCACTTACGAACCGCGCTCGAACTGAATCCGGCGAGCGCCGACGGGCATTACTACCTGGGACAGATTTTGCGCAGCAAAGACCAGACGGACGCGGCGATTCGCGAGCTGCAAGCTTGCGTCAGTTTGAAGCCGGATTATCCCGATGCCCAGAACAGCTTGGGTTTGCTGCTGCAGCACAACGGCGAAATCGAAAAAGCCATCGCGGCTTTTCAGCAAGCGGCGAAATGGTATCCGGAAAATCCGGACGTCCGCAACAATCTGGGGCTGGCGTTTTTGCAAAGCGGAGACGCGCACGGTGCCATCACCGAATTTCAAGCGGCAATTCGGTTGCATGCGGACGACAGCGGATACATCGGGAATCTGGGAGCGGCCTATCTGCAAATTGCAGATTTCGATGCCGCCATGGCCGAATTCCAGAAAGCGCTGAAACTCATCCCGCAAGACGCGACGTTGCATTACGACCTCGGACTCGCGCTCAAACTAAAAGACAAACTTCCAGAAGCGATTGCGGAGCTCCGCAAGGCGGCGGAACTCGATCCCGGTCTGGCGGACGCGCATTATACGCTGGGAGTGACGTTGTGGCAGCAGGGCGACTTTGCGCCAGCGGCGGAGGAGCTGCGCGCAGCGATTCGCGCCAAGCCGGATTATGCGGAGGCGTATTACACGCTGGGCTCGGTGTTAAAGCAAAAAGGCGAGCTGCCGGAAGCGGCAGCGGCGTTGCGGGAAGCCATTCGAATGCAGCCGGACTTTGCCGGCGCGCATACCACGTTGGCAACCGTGCTGCGCCAACTAGGAGACGCCGAAGGCGCGGCGGCGGAAAGCAAAGCGGGCATGGAGATCGCCAAACAGAAAACCAGCGAGCAGGCGGCGCAGTTCTCCACGAACTCGGGACGCCGGCTGCTGAACGCGGGAGACATCGAGGGCGCCATTTCGCAATTCCGCGCGGCAATCAACTCCGCCCCCAACTATGCCGCCGCGCACTTTCAGCTGGGCATGGCTTTGCGCCAACAGGGCAAAACGGAAGACGCGCAAAAGGAATTCGAAAGGGCGGCGGCTCTTGATCCCCGACTGACGCCGCCAGCACCCGAAAAAAAATGATCCTAAATCAAAAGTTGAAGAGAAGTTTCTTCACTCCGGGACGGCAAAAGGCGCCCTCCCTCCGGTCGAAATGACAGATTCGCTGGGGCCGTGGCCCGAAGGCAGCACTAAGCAGGGCCTTTGCGGAGAGCCACCAGTTCGGAACTGACGGGAACTCCACGCGTAACCTTGACGCGAATCACGGCTTCGAACGGTTTTAATTCACCGGAATCCGAAACGGAGAGACGCAAGAGCAACTCTTCCAAGGAGTTTTGCTGGCAGACATATTCGACGGCAGCTTGCGTACCGATGGTGGTAGCGCCCGCCAGAATCAGGACCGAATGCGCAGGATTCAAACCCCGCTTCAGCGCGATCACGGAATAATCCTCGGTCAGGGTCTCGTCTGGGAGAGACGGAAGAAACTCCTTCGGTTCGCCAGATTCGGGATGAAAATTGATGATTTCCATCGTGCCCATGCGCGGCCCAGAAGTAATCTGCTTAAATCCGAATTCCTCGGTGTTCGGCAACTCCAAGAGTGTCAGATTCTCCGAAGGCGAGCCAATGAAGATGAGATCGTTGTTTTTGGCGTCATCCAGGGAAAACAGGCTGCCGCGCTTGACGCGAATTTGCTGATGAAGTTTTCCGAAAACATTGTCGAGGGCGTGCACGGCCAGGACTTCGCCGACTCCGGTGTAATGGTCCAGAATCGCCGCGCCAGGGTCCCTGGCGCGATTGTAGTAGCGCATGCCAGTGTAGGGCCGGCCAACAAACGCAGCGTTACTGAAGATGACCCACGGCTCTTGAGGTCCGGTGATAAAGCCCTTCCAGAAAACCTTAAAGGCTACTGGGGCTTCCGAGGCCGCAGCGGCCGAAGCGCCTCCCGCGAAACTTTTGGTAAGTTGACGGTCGGCAATGACGGAGATGATGGCGGTGAGGACAATGGCTGCGGGAAGCAGAACTGCCAGCCACCTGCGTGGGGGCTGTACCTGATTCCCGGAAACGACGGACTGCTGTGGAACAGTTGCCGAGCCGGTTTTGGAGGCTGGCGCAAGATGCGGGTGGAAAGTCAAAGCATAGGTGCCCTTGGGGATTTCCACTAGGATGGGATCTTCGGCGCCCTCCGAGGAGTAGTACTCAGCTAATTTGGTACGCAGCCGTCCAGCCTGGACCCGCACCATGGAATCCACATGGGGATCGAAGTCCTCCTGGCGGCCGAATACTTCTGTCGCGATTTGATACTCTTTGGGCGAAGTGCCGGGATGTTCCATGGAATGATGGGCCACATAGCGGAGCAGCTTGCAGAGAGACTCTGAGCCGCGGAGGGAGTGGCTGCCTAGCAGTTTTTCGATTTGTGCGAGTTGAAGCGCCTTCTCAGTCACGGGGACCACCGAGGAGGGATTGTAACACTAAAGTAACGCACGCGCATCTCTTTGTGAAGGCACAGCTTAATTCGCGTAACCGTATCAGACCCTTGGACACTTCCACTGTTACGCAAAAAACTGATAGAAGGCATCACAAATACAAGCTGACCCCGGTTGGGTGCCCGCGCTGGTCTTTTTGGGCTTTATTTGGTAGCGGCCGGGGCAGACGTAGCGAGAACGTAGGTCGAGGAGTTTGGGGGGCTGTTCACTGCGAACGGTCAGTTCGGCAGGTTGCCGTCTATTCCAAGATATTTTGAACCGTGGGCTAGAGTAGGTTTGGGCCGCGCGGTCTGAGTGTGTCTGCCGGACAAAGTGCAAGCGTGCAGTGGGTCAGCTGCTCTGGTGCATGGGATTGCGATGGAGCAAGACAAGAAGAGTTAAGAGTCAGAAACAGATGGAAGAGCTCAGGAGGGGTGTAATGAGAAGGAAAGCGATTCTGGGGTCGATTCTGGTTCTATGTCTGGCGCTAGGGTTTGGCGCGAGCACATCTCTAGGCCAAGCCGTGTTCGGCAGCATCATCGGGACGGTGACAGACCCGCAGGGGAATGCTGTAGCTGGGGCCAAAGTCACCGTAACTTCCGTGACGAAGAGCTTTACTTTTGACACGACCACGAACGAGAGCGGAAACTATTCCGTCACCCACTTAATTCCGGATACCTACAAGGTTCACGTGGAAGCTCCGGGGTTCAAAGCTTACGACGTCCCGAGCGTTTCCGTTTCTGCGGACACTTCCGCGAACATTGACGCTGCCATGCAGGTTGGCGCGGTTACGCAAACTGTTGAAGTCACGGGCGAAGTGCCGCAGCTCCAGACGGACCGCGCCGACGTGGGCATTCAGTTTAATCAGCAGTATATCCAAGACTTGCCCGTGCTTAATCGTAATTTCACCAACTTCGAATTGCTCTCTCCCGGTACGCAAAAACTCGTGGGCTGGAGCCACGCAGCGACGGAAAACCCACAGGGCGGCGGCCAAATCTTCGTCAATGGACAACACTTTTCTGGCACCAATTTCGAACTCGACGGCACCGATAACCAGGATCCCATCCTTGGCATCATCGTCGTCAATCCCAACCTCGATGCCATCGCGGAAACGAAGATATCTCTTCAGGACTACGACGCGGAATCAGGCAAGGCGGTCGCCGGCACGGTTGGAGTGCAGATTAAGTCCGGCTCAAACGAATTCCACGGCAGCGGCTTCTTCTATTACCGGAATAGCGACCAGCAAGCACGCGACCCCTTCACCAACAAGCCCGGTGTGCCGCTCGCTCCCGCAACCTGGAAGCAATATGGGGGTTCGGTTGGCGGTCCCATCATCAAGGACAAGCTATTCTTCTTTGCCGACTATCAAGGCACAAAACAGATACAGGGCATCACGAACCAGTATACGATTCCGACTGCGGAAGTAGTAAGCACATGCAAGCCCGCGAGCGACCCCACGGGTTTTTGCGATTTGAGCCAGTATCTCGACGCCTATGGGCCAGTTGTAAACGGCGTTCACAGCGGCCAGATTTATCAGCCCGGAACCTATGTTGCCGCCGGGTGTACGGTAACACAGGCGCAGGCACTCGCTACCGGCGCTTGCCGTATGCCTTTTGCGAATAACATGATTCCCAACAGTATGATTCCAGCGGGGATGGAGAAGCTCCTTTCCGAATTTCCGACGCCGACGACTCCTGTTTCAGGCACGGGTACCAGCATAACGGGAATCAACAACAACTTCGTTTCGACGGGCAACGGTCCTTACAACCAGTATTCGGTAGACACCCGCGTGGACTACGCCGCTCCTCATAACTACCAAGTCTTCGGGCGTTTCAGCCTTGACTATTTCAATTTGTCGGGCAAGGGTGGCTTGGGCGCCCTCGGCGGCCTCGGCTTTGGGCCTGGCGGCTTGAATGGCTCTTCTATTAACCACGACTACAGTCTTGCAAGCGGATTCACGAAAGCGATTGGCACGAATTGGCTGACCGACTTCCGCATCGGATGGTTTCAGTACAATCCGTTGACACATTACTCCGACGCTTCTGCAAGCCCCATGGATGGATTCCAGTTCCCCGGCCTGAACTCAGGGACCGGCATTCAGGGTCCGCCAACCACCGGCGGTCTCTCGGGGTTCTCATTCAATGGGAATGGCAGCCTGGCCTCTTTCGGAGATGGATTGAACATCGGCCGCTGCAACTGCCCCTTGACGGAAAGAGAACGTCAGATCCAGTTCGTAAATAACTGGACGCGCATTCGGGGCAATCACACCTTTAAGTTCGGGGCTGACATTCGTTACGCCACCAACCTTCGCATCCCCAGCGATTCCAGCCGCACCGGAATTTTGAACTTCGACGCCGGCGATACCGCGCAAGCGGGGAGCAATGGATTGGCGTTGGCCACCATGCTGCTCGGCGACGTCACTTCGTTCCAGCGTTTCGTAAGCCCACCCAACGTTCAAGCCATCGGCCACCAGTGGCGCGAATTCACCTATGGCCAAGACACCTGGCGCATCAGCCCGAAGTTCACCATGACCTACGGCCTGCGCTGGGAAATTTACAATCCAGAGGCCGTCACCGCCAAGGGCAACGCCGGTTTTGCGGACTTGAATAATGGCAAGCTGCTGGTGGCTGGCTATGGCGGCGTTCCATTCAATGGCGGCGTGGCGAACTCGTATAAAGCCTTCGCTCCACGCGTCAGCTTTGCTTATCAATTCGATCCCAAGACCGTGGTTCGACTCGGTTATGGCCGCGGGTTCGACATTGGCGTGTTCGGTTCCAGTTTCGGCCACGCCGTCACGCAAAACCTGCCGGTCCTTGCGTCACAAAACCTCTCAGACTCAATCATTAACTCCGCGAACACTGATAATCGCAGCGCGGTTTTCAACCTTGTTAACGGCCCGCCAGCATACCCCTTTGCGAATCTTACAAACGACTTAAATACGAATGGTTATTTGCCGCTGCTCGGGCCTGACGGGACAGCTTCCACGTATATCCGTCCGAGGGTTACGAGGCTTCCAACGATTGATCAATGGAATGCCACGGTTCAGCGCCAAGTGACCTCAACTCTTAACATCACCGTGAGTTACATTGGCAACAAAGGAACTCACATGTTTAACGGAGATGGTCCTTCGTGGGGCCTGAACGACCCTGCGATCGGCACCGGTACCGCTCCTATAACCTGTAATCCGAATTGCTCGGTGTCCTTCAAGCCAAGCATATCGGCAAACCAGCGACGCGCGTTTTTCTTGAACGGTGTTTACGCCTTCCCTTACGCGGGCACAGGCTACACGCCTTGTTGCTCAGGGGGCATCGGCAATTATTTTGGCAACGACGCCAACAATAATTACAATGCACTTCAAATAAAGGCGGAAAAACGGACGAGTTACGGACTGCAGTTCCTTGCGCATTACACCTTCTCCAAAGCCTATGCGTATAATGGGGGCTATTACGACGTGAACCCGGTGTACACCTACGGTCCTAACGACCAAAACAGAAACCACGAATTCGTGGCCAACACTATTTATCAACTCCCCTTTGGCAAAGGCAAACAATTCATGAACAACGGCGGCCGGGCGATGGATCTTGCGATTGGCGGGTGGCAAGTCAGCAATACTTTGACCTGGGGCGGTGGTCTGCCATGGACGCCTAGCATTGGGGAATGTGGAGTCATCTCGGACGCTGGACCTTGCCGGCCAAATGTAATTGGCGGCCAGAAACTGAAGACCGGCGCTCAGGAGGTGAATGGAGCGTTGTACTGGTTCGTTCCCGTAGCTCCGCTTTCCTACGGGAATCTGGTTAGTCCTGCGAACGCGGGCGTAGACTCATGTACCTTTGCCCGACCGACGTCAGGGCCCTTCTCTCTTCCAGCTTGCGGCCAGATCGGCAATCTCGGGTCATTTTCTTATCGCGGGCCGCACGTCTTCTACGATGACATGTCATTATCAAAGAGCTTCACCATCACCGAGCGCGTCAAGGCGCAATTCCGCTTCGATGCCTACAACGTCTTCAACCATCCGGTCTTGGGTTTCAATGGCAACCAAGGCAATACTTGCGTCGACTGCGGCGGCAACGCTGGTCAAATCACGGACATCCAGGGCGATAACTCACCAGGATCCCCGGCTGGCATGCGGCAGCTGCAGTTCGGCTTCCGGGTCACTTTCTAACAAGGACGAGGACACCCCCACCACCCCGACGGGGAGCCCGCAAGGGCTCCCCGTTTTTTTTGTTTCGAGATATGGTTAAGCTGGTCGCAGGGTGATTGAAATGAAGCAACAAGAGCCGGCAGGGAAGCCCTTGGGCGAAGCTCGGGGCTGGCCAGCGCTACGGGCGAATGGACGCAAACGCGTGAGCTGCTTTGCCGGCGGGGTAACGCTGCGGTTGGCGTGGGCTTCGGTCTTGCTCATTGTTGGTTCATTGCTGGCGGTCCATTCTATGAAGGCGTGCCCGCCTGCGCAGCAAACGGAAGCGCCCAAACCGAAACAGTCCGTGGCAACGGATTCGGAGATGGCAGAGGCGCGGCGGCTCGCGCAGCAGGGAAAATTCGATGAAGCGATCGCGCGGCTCGAAGGTATCGCCGCGAAATCTCCGGATACGAAAGGGCTTTCGCACGAATTGGGAATCGTCTATTACAAGAAAGGCGATTATGTGAAGGCGGCGTCGAGCTTCAAGAAGGCGCTGGAGGAAGATCCGTCGGACAACGAAGCGACGCAGTTGATGGGGCTGTCGTACTACCTGGCGGGACGGCTGGGGGAAGCCATCGAGCCGCTGGAGAAAGTGCAGGGGTGGTATCCCAGCGCAAATGTGGATGCCGCGTATATTTTAGGAGTCTGCTACATGCAGACGAAAGATTATCCGAGCGCGCGCAGAGCGTTTGCCAGGATGTTTGGCGTGGCGGAAAATTCCGCGGCGGCGTATTTGTTTGCGGCGCGCATGCTGCTGCGGCAGGATTTTACTCCGGTGGCGGAGGAGTACGGGAAGAAGGCGGTGGAACTGGATCCCAAACTTCCGCGCGCGCACTTGTTGCTGGGAGAACTCTACCTTTATAAGTCGCGCATACCGGAAGCGGTCGAGCAGCTTCAGAAAGAGTTGGAACTGAATCCGGGGGATGCCGCGGTGTATTACAAGCTGGCGGACGCTTACTCGCGTTTGCAGAAGTACGAAGAAGCGGAAAAACTTTTGCAAAGGTCCATCTGGCTCGACGCCACTTCGACGGGGCCGTACATCCTGATGGGAAAAGTGCTGGAGAAAAAAGGCGAAACCGCGCTGGCAGTGCGCGCGCTGCAGCGGGCGCTCACGATGGATCCAAACAATCCGGTGCCGCACCATTTGCTCGGGCAGGCCTACCGGGAGCTGGGGAGGAATGAAGAAGCGGACCGCGAGCTCAAGTTGTCGGAACAGTTGCAGGCGCAGCAGGACGCGAAGCCGTGAAAGCAGAGGAATTTCATTTCTGGCCACTGCAATCCGTGTGGAAGTAGTCCAGCCAGTGAGCAAGGCCGTATTGCGTTTTGCGTAGAGTAGACTTGTTTTGCCGCGAGCGGGATTAAGTTGTACGGGAATCTCCATGAAGAAATTCAACGTCATCGGGCTCGGTGAAGTTCTCTGGGATTTGTTTCCCGAGGGGAAACAACTGGGCGGAGCGCCCGCGAACTTTGCTTACATCACCAATTTGCTCGGAGATTGCGGAATTGTCGCCAGCCGCACCGGCAAGGACGCTCTTGGGGAGGAAGCATGCCTGCGGCTCGGGAAGCTCGGGCTGCAAACCACTTTTGTTCAGAGCGACGAGAGGCATCCCACCGGCACCGTTCAGGTGCGGGTCGATGCGCACGGCCAACCGAGCTTCGTGATCACCGAGGGTGTCGCTTGGGACTTCATGGCTTGGACGCCGGAATGGAGAGCGCTGGCGGAAGAAGCGCATGCGGTTTGCTTCGGCTCGCTGGCGCAAAGGTCCGCCGATTCCCGCGCCACCATTCACAAATTCCTGGCGGCGGCAAAACCGAAAGCGACCTTGGTCTTCGATGTGAATCTCCGCCAGCATTTTTTCTCAGGGGAAGTCCTCAAGGATTCCATCCGGCTTGCCGACATCATCAAAGTGAATCATGAGGAGCTTCCGCGAGTCGCTCAATTGCTGGGGGCACCGCCGTCTGAGGAAATTGTTTCCGCGCAGTGGCTGCGGCGCGAATATGGACTGAAGCTGGTGTGCGTTACGCGCGGCGCGAAGGGAAGTTTGCTGGTCAGCGAGCACTACTTGCATGAACATCCCGGCTTCCGGACGACGGTTGCGGATACCGTGGGGGCCGGCGATGCGTTTACGGCGGGGTTAATCCATCATTTTTTGCGCGGCGCGCCGCTGCCCGTGATGAATGAGGCGGCCAACCGGTTAGGAGCGTGGGTCGCCAGCCAAAGAGGTGCAACGCCCGCTCCTGAGAAAGCGCAATTGAAGCACGTGCGAGCGTAAGTCAGCGCTCATCGCGGATTCTTGATTTCAGCGATTCCTGTCTTGTCACTGTTGAGGCGATCCACTTCGCCTTTTGGCAGCCCATGCAACAGTTCCAGGAAAACGCCGTTGGTCCAGCCAAAGCCGATGATGTTCTGATGGTATCCGGCTGACACCTGAGTTTCCGAAGAGCGGCGAACGGCGTCGTATTTCTCGCGGATGGTTCCGTCCCGCTGAAAATTTTCGAGGACGTCAGAGAGGAATTGATAGGAGAGGCGATCAGCCTCCTTGGCAAAGCCGTAACGGCGTATCCCCTCAACGGCAAGAAATTCCGTGGGCGCCCACACATACGGATAATCCCACTGCGCGCCCGTTTCGTGCGGACTCATCAGCAATCCACCCGGCTGCTCGAAGACGGAAACATTGCGGAGCACCGCTTTTGCCTGCTCCTCGGAGGCGAGGCCGGCCCACAGCGGATAGAAGGTGGTGATGTACTCGTAGCTGGAGCGCTTTTGGGCCACGAAATCATAATCGAAAAAGAGTCCGCGGCCGGCGTCCCAGAAGTACTTCACGATTTTTTCCTGCCGTTCCCGCGCGCGCTCATGCCATTTCCCGGCGTCATCCTTGTGTCCCAGAAGCAAGCTCATTTCTTCCAGGTCCTTCTCCGTTTTGTAGAGCAGGCTGTTCAGGCAGACAGGAGCATAGTGGTGGGTGGCCGCACCGTAAGGCCCGAATCGAAACGAGACATCGAAACCCGATTCGCGCATCGCCCGGTCACCCTTGTAGTAGTCGGCGCTCAGCGAGACGGAATCCGCCGGCTCACAATCAGCCCTTTCCATCGTGGTGGCGCTTTCGCAAACCTGGGCCGTGTACTTGCGTCCGAGAACAGCTTCTCCCGATTTGTCTTTGCTGCTCAAAACGATGTAGTTCGCGTTGAGCGAGGGGTGCAAGAGAAAATAGTCCACCACCTTGCGGTGGAAACCGGTTTCGTCTTTCAAGCTTTCCTGAGTAGGTCCGTCGCCGTAATCGTAGTAACGAGAGAGACCGGTGTTCCCGGCAAGGTGCGGTTCGCGCACCCAGGTCTCATAATCTTTTGCGGCATAATTGTATGCTCTTGTCAGCCAGGCAGAGTCACCATGCCCGGCGGCCTTCTGCGCTTCATAAAGGGACATGATCATGGAGCTGAGAAAGGGAGGCTGAGAGCGCGTCAGATAATAAGTTCGGTTGGCATTCAGAACCGTACCGTAGTGTTCGATCTCGAAGAAAAAATTCTCGACCATCCCTTTGGCAAGATCCATCCGGCCATCCCGCACGAGTCCGACGACGATGAAGTAGCTGTCCCAGCCGTACATTTCATTGAAGCGCCCGCCCGGCACCACATAGCGATTCTCGAGATAGAGAAGCCCGGGCTGCTCCAACTTCATGGGGTTCATCTCACCCGGATGATGAATGACCGCGGGCAAGTGATCGACCTTGATGTTGCACTTGGATTGCAGTTGCTGAATCGCTGGCGGGGTCTGGTAATCGGCCGGGAGGTACAGGACAGAACCTTGCGTTAGTTTCGGATCCACCACCGTGCTGCAATCGGTGATAGTACGCGTAAGGGAATCCCAACCGGAAGAGATATAGCTGTGAATCTGCTCCAAGGGGCGGGCATCGACATGGGAACCGGCAGTGCTAGGAGCCAGGATTTGATAGGCAGGGAGGCAGAGAAAGAAGGCAAAAACTAATCGCAAAACTTTCAAGTAAGCACCCCCAGCGGCAGCTTCGACGGTGGCTAAGTATAGTATTTTCTGGACCTTAGAGCAATCGTAGGACTTCCCAAACAAACGTTCGCCGGAGACGTTTCGATCTGCCCCGGGAGGCCCGGCGCCAGGAATAGAATTCAAATTAGTCCTGATCGATAACTATGAGAAAAATCAGGCTTCGGCGGTAAGGTACGGCGATTCACCGCTGCCAAGCGCCACGTTTATTTTCCGGTAGGAGGCGTACTTTGCGGCTTATCCAAATCAGTCTGATTGTGCTTTTGTAGTGGTGCCCCTATCGGCCAAGGAGAAGAGGGACGGGGCCCACGAATGAAAAGGCGCAACGGACCTATCCTATAAGGAAGCTTTTCAGTATTTGCGGGAACGAAGGCCGGAAAATCGATGAATTGAGAAGTCGAAGTGCAGCATCTGCCGAGCGACTGGTAGGTAAATCGCGAGAGCTTTTCTGCAACCGGAAGCACTTCTGTTGTTCGAGACGATGACTGAAAGAGTGGCGCGCCCGCCCAGATTCGAACTGGGGACCCTCTGCTTAGAAGGCAGACGCTCTATCCAACTGAGCTACGGGCGCACAATCTGCGACTAATTCACTGTACAGCGTTCGCGGCAATTCTTGCAACGGGCGACTTTTTCGCACTGTTTCCAGGTGCCCAATCATAATTCTTTCAGCGGCACTTGCGCTGGAGATAACTTTGTGTTCCTATGCGTTCACTCAGGTTGCGTCCTCTGGAGGCATACATGGCGGAAGTTGACTTGCGTCCGATGAGTCTTGGCGAAGTCCTGGATCGCACCTTCTCCTTGTATAAACGGAATTTTTGGTTATTTGCCGGGATTGTCAGCCTTCCCTATCTCCTGCTCCTCGTCATCAATGTGGTTGTTGCACAGATGGGCGGCGGTAACGCGGCGGCCGCACCGGAGGGCGGCATGCCATCGGTTAGCCTGCTAGCTGGCATGGCCGCCGGCGGATTCGTTGTCTTGTTTTTCTATGCTCTCCTCACTGGTGCTGCGCACGCTGCGACAATTTTTGCAGTATCCGATCTTTACCTCGGACATACACCCACTTTGCGCAATGCATACGGCCGGGTGGGAACGAAAGTATTCCGCATCCTTTTTCTGTTCCTCATTTTCTTTATTACTTTGGTGTCTGGTTTCGCGGCGATTGTTATTGTTGGTGCAATTCTCCGCAGCCCGGTGATTATGGTTCTCGGCATGTTTATGGGGTTCATTCTTCTGATCGTCCTCCTATGCCGTACGGCCGTTGTCATTCCTTCCGCGATGCTGGAGGATTCGGGTGCCGTGAGATCCATCAGCCGGAGTTTCGAGCTCACCAAGGGACATGGCTTCCAGATTTTCTTGATTTTTCTGTTGGTTGCCGTTCTGAGTTATGTCGGAATTCTGATTTTCCAGGCTCCCTTCTTGTACCTCGAAGCGGATGCGCTGAAGGCTCATCATACGCTCTCGTTGGGCATGGTCGTCCTGAAGAATCTCTCTGCTTTTCTCTCCGAAGTTCTTGTCGGGCCGATTGGCACGATTGCCTTCTCTTTGATGTATTACAATCTGCGCGTGCGCAAGGAGGCGTTTGACGTCCAGCACTTGATGGCCTCTCTGGGATCGCAGCCGGCTCCGGGTGCTCCCTCGGCCATCTGAATGGAAATACGAGACCCGGGGAGCGCCTTGGTACCTCGAGTTATTTTTAAGTTTTTCTTATATTGCGCCGCTGTACCTCTCGTTGCTCCGCTGTATCTCTGTGCGCAGCAGGTTGCAACTTCGTCCTCGCCGCCGGAATACGACCTGAAGGAATACGCAGCGCAGCTCGATCGCTGCGCCGAAGCCATCAAAACTCCTGCCGAAATCCATCAACTAAAGAGTTCTCTGCCTCCGGCATGGTCCGTGCGCTCGGAAAAAACAACTTTCGAAGTCTCCACCGAGCCGATCACCTCCAAGCTCCGCGAATTGGAGGTTCACCCCAACGACTCCGACAAAATTATCCGGGACCTTAATCTCCGCCTGAGCGCCATGCGCAAAGCAGCCGCGGACATGGAAGCCTCCGAACGGAGATTGAATGCAGGTCCGGCAAAAGAGCGTATGGATAAGATTCTGGCAGGAAGGGAATTCCAAGGCGCAAAAGGCCCCAGTGCGATGGATCGGCTTGTCGCGCGAATCAACCGCTGGCTCACCGAACATCTCGTCAGGTTGTTCATGCGGCTCCATATCAGCTCCAAGACCGGAAATACCCTGGCGTGGGCCGTGATGATCCTGGCCTTTCTTGCGCTTTGCGGCATGGTTTGGCGCTGGCTTACTGACAAATCGCGTGCGCCGGAAAGTGAGGCGGCGCCGAAAGCAGTTCCGAGCGACACGCGGCAATGGGTGAATGAAGCGCTGGCCGCTGGCGAGCGTGGGGACTTCCGGGAAGCCATTCGCTGCGCCTACTGGGCGGCCGTCGCGAAACTGGAAGACATTCATGTCCTGGCGCGGGACCGCGCGCGTACTCCGCGAGAATCGCTTCGCCTGTTGGAGCATCATCCCAACGAGCAACGCTTGCTTCGTGACCTGACGTCGCATTTCGAATTGATTTGGTATGGCTACCGGCCGGCCTCGCCGGGCGATTGGTCTCTTGCCAAGGAACAATTGGAGAAGATGGGATGCCTAAAGGCCTCGACAGCGCTGACCGCAAACTCTTAATCGGCGCGGGAATACTCCTGATCGCGGTGCTGATTGCCTCCGCGGTGATCTCTCCGCAAAAAACTGAAGGCGGCCAGGGATTTCCTTCGACTTACTCGGCCGCTTGGGATGGCGCCACGGCCGCTTTTCTTCTGCTGCGGGATTCCGGCTACAACGTGGAACGATGGGAAAACGCTCCAGCGGAGATTCCAGGAGATCACGCGAATGAAGTCTTGATTCTCGCCGAGCCGGTCATTCCGCCTACGAGTGAAGATCGTGCGGCCATTCGTGAATTCCTGCAAGGCGGAGGCCGCATTCTGGCCACGGGTTCCAGCGCGGCAAAGCTTCTTCCCGATGCTCCTTCGTTCACGGAAGGCGATGAGCTGGACGAGCCGAAAACATTCGCGCCGCAGATGCCTTCTCCCTTGGCAGCGCACGCGCCAGAGATCAAAATGTTGGCGCCGCAGAATTGGCAGCCCCAGGCATCTTCGCAGCTCGTCATCTACGGAAATAAGGACACGGCCGCAGTCATCAATTATCAGGCGGGAAGAGGGGAAGTGATCTGGTGGGGCGCGAACACGCCGCTCACCAATGGCGGAATACGAGACGCAAGCAATTTAGCTCTTTTTCTCAACTCCGTCGGGCCGGCGAACGGCACGCGCATTCTTTGGGACGAATATTTTCACGGGGCGCACGGCTCCCTGTGGGCGTATATGAGGCAAACTCCGCTTCCCTGGGGCATGCTGCAGATTGGTTTAGTATTTCTCGCCATTGTCCTGACTTTTTCGCGGAGGCTGGGCCCCATCCGTATGCCCGCGAAAATTTCGCGGCTTTCCCCGCTGGAATTTGTCGAGACCCTGGGAGATTTGTACGCCACCAGGCACGCCGGGGCGGCTGCGGTTCACATCGCCCATCACCGGCTTCGATTCCTGCTGACCCGGCAGCTCGGGCTTGCCCCCGACGTGCCCGCCGCCGATCTCGCACGGGGCGCCAGTGAAGCTCTTGGATGGAAACTGGATCTCTTCCTCGGAACGCTGGAACGTGCCGAGCGCGCCGAGCGCATCGTCGAGCTGAGCGATGAAGAATCGCTCCAATTGACACAGGAAATTTTTGACTACACCACGCGCCTCGAAGTGCGGCGCACGCAACCTAGCGAAAGGCGGACCGAATGAGTAAAGCCAATGATTTGGCCGTGCACGTTCGCGCTCAACTGGCGAAAGTCGTCGTCGGCCAAAAAGACGCGCTTGATCAATTGTTTCTGGTTCTGCTCGTTGGGGGCCATGCCCTCGTGGAAGGCGTGCCGGGCCTGGCCAAGACGCTCGCCGTAAAGGCCCTGGCGCAGGTTTTCCAGCTCAAGTTTCAGCGCGTGCAATGCACTCCCGACCTCATGCCCGCGGACGTTCTCGGCGCCAACGTATTCAATCTTTCAACCAGCTCGTTCACTCTGCATCGCGGGCCGATTTTCACCGATCTTCTCCTTGTGGATGAGATCAACCGCACGCCGCCGCGCACGCAGTCCGCGCTTCTCGAAGCCATGGAAGAGCGCCAGGTCACCATCGACGGCGCCCGCCACGAACTATCCAGATTCTTTGCCGTCTTTTCCACGCAGAATCCCATCGAGTTTGAGGGCACCTATCCGTTGCCGGAAGCCCAGCTGGACAGGTTTCTCGCAAAAATCCGCATCGGTTATCCTGACGCCGAACAGGAAGTCCAGGTTCTCCAGAATGTGCAGAACGGTTTCGATCCCCGCGAGCTCCATAAAGTCGGGATCGAGACGGTGTCGGCGGAAACGCTTCAAGCTGCGCGAGCGGAAACCGCTGCCGTCCGCGTCGAGCCCGCGCTCTTCCGTTATATGGTTTCGCTTGTAGCGCGCACTCGCAATTGGCCCGCCGTCAGCTTGGGCGCCAGCCCGCGTGCCGCCATCAGTTTGATGGCCTTCTCCAAAGGCATCGCCGCAACGGAGGGCCGCGACTTCCTCATTCCCGATGACGTGAAAACTGCCGCTCTTCCGATCCTTCGCCATCGGCTCGTCTTGAAGCCCGAAGCTGACCTCGAAGGAATGACCGCGGATCAGGTGGTTCGCGAAGTCTTGAAAGTGATCGAAGTCCCCAAGTGAGTGCCGCGTCCCAACTCGCTCCGCCGGATATTGGCGCGCGGGGAAGAGCTTCAGGCCGGTTTTCCTTTGCATTCGGCCGGCGTTTTTTTCTTCTTCTGCTCATCGGCACGGTGTGGCTCGGTCCGGCCTGGGCTGATTCGAGGTTTCTCTTTGCCATGCTGGCCTGGGACGCCGCAGTGCTCTCCGCGTGGCTCTTGGACCTGCGGCGGATTCCGAAGCAGGAACAGTTGGAGATCCGCCGCGTCTGGAATGCCGCCCTGCAGCTGACCGGTGATGCCAGCCTCACACTGAAGTTGGTGAATAGCAGCGCCTGCTCCATCACCGCGGAAGTCCAGGACGATGTCCCGGTCTCCATGCGCGGCGAAATCCCGAATTTAACGATCGCCGCTCCGCACGGCGCGACCGGCATCGGCACCTACAACGTGTGCCCGCGCGAGCGTGGCGACGTAACTTTCGGCGCCGTTTCTTTTCGCTATCAAAGCGCCTGGCGCCTCGCCGAGCGCTGGGCCTCTGCCGCCACAAAGCAGACCATCCGCATCTATCCCAACCTCGAAGAATCCAAACGCGACACCATCTATCTCATTCGCAGCCGACAGATTGCTCTCGAAAAGCGTCACAAGCATCTGCCCGGCCAGGGACGCGAATTTGAAAGCTTGCGCGAGTATCGCGAAACCGATGAGTGGCGGGACATTTGCTGGAGCGCCACCGCTCGCCGCGGCAAGCTCATCAGCAGGTCCTACCAGATCGAACGCAGCCAGACCGTTTGGCTTGTGCTCGATGCCGGACGGCTTCTGCGCGCTCGCATCCTGGGCCTCAGCAAACTTGATTATGCCGTGGCCGCCGCTCTTTCCCTCGCGCAGGTGGCCATGTACTCCGGCGACAAAGTCGCTCTCCTCGCCTACGGCCGCCGCGTGCAATTTCAGCTCCCCGCGGGCCGCGGCCCCTCTCAGGTGCGCGCTCTTCTCGAAATTCTTTCCCAGGTTCGCGGGGAAGAGCTGGAAGCGGATCACCGGCGCGCCGTCGAGGCGCTGGCGGTTGTGCAAAAGCGCCGTAGTCTCGTGGTCTGGCTTACCGATCTCTCGGAGACCGCCACCACTCCCGAAGTCGTTGAAAGCGCCGCCCACCTGACTCGGCGGCACCTCGTGCTTTTCACCGTCATCGGCCAGCCCGATTTGCGTGGAATGCTCCGGGAGCGCCCCAAAGATTCCCGCCAGATGTTCCACATCGCCGCGGCCCAGGAAATTGTGCAACGCCGGGATTTTCTCTTGCGCACGTTGCGCCAGCAGGGAGCGCTCACCCTGGAAGTGGATCCAGCGAAGCTCTCTTCCGCCGTCGTAAATCAGTATTTGCTGGCGAAGGAACGCAGCCTAATTTGAACTAGGCCGCTGGCGAAGCTGCCGGCGCTGCCGGAACGGGTGTCTGCTTCGTGGCGGCGGGCTTATGTGCTAGATAAAGAACGAGAAGCGTGAACAAGCCGCCGGCAAGCATGAACTTGATCGAATAAGGCAGACTCGTCGGCGAGATGAATCCTTCCACGAAACCGGCGATCAACAACATCGGAATCGTTCCCAGCACCAGCCGCACACTCGTGGCCCCCGCGCGTACCAGCGATTCCCGTCGCGGCAATGACCCGGGAAACAGCAAGCCCCGCGCCAGCCCTAAACCCGCTCCTGCAGCGATGAAGATTGCCGGCAGCTCCAGCACCCCATGCGCGGCGACAAAGCCCCACAACTGGAGACTCATCCCCTCGCGCCAGCACGCAACGCTGATGACCCCTATCAATAATCCGTTGACCAGCATCATGTAGACCGTGCCGATACCCGCCGTGATTCCCAATGCAAAAGTAGCGAAGGCCACGCTAAGATTGTTCGTAAGAATCGCACTCGACGCCGTGGCTTTGATCGTCACAATCGAATCGGTCCACATCTTATGCTTCTCGATGGTTTCCATCATGCCGGGCCCCAGCACATGCCGCGAAAATCCAGGGTCCGCTATGCCCATCAGAAACCCCGCGAACCCGGCCGCCAGGAAAATTAAAAATGCCGCGAACGTGTCGGAGAAGGTCGCGCGGAAAACGGCCGGGTATTCATCCTTGAAAAAAGTCCACATCCCGCGCCCGGTGGCCTTGCGCCCCATGTAGATCAGGTTGTGCGCTCGCCCGAGCAATTGATTCAGGTAGAGTGCCAGTTGGTTGCTGGTAGGATCTTCTCGCACGCTGGCCAGGTCGGAAGCCGTCTGCCTATATAATAGAGCCAGTTCCTGGAGCTCGCTGGGCGAAAGCGCGGAAACGCCCCTGCGCCCGCTGTTTTCCACCAGGCGTTCGAGCCGCGTCCAATGCAAGCGGCGTTTTTCAATCCAGCGAGTGGAGATCACGGATGGATTCTCCCGACAAGCTTACCATCGATACGCCGGAACAAACTTCCCTCGAATTTCCGCTTGCGGGCATCGGCAGCCGTTTTCTCGGGTTGGCGGCGGACACGGCCATCCAGTTGGCGATGGGACTCGTTCTCGTGATTGCCACCCTGGTCATACTGCCGGGATTGCGCATTTTTGGAGGCTTGGCATCACAGTGGGTCATTGCCGGCGTAATCGTGGGAATCTTTCTGCTCAACTCCGCCTACTACGCTTTTTTCGAAGCCATCTGGAACGGGCAGACCCCCGGCAAACGATACGCTCAATTGCGTGTCATGAAAGACGACGGCAGGCCCATCAGCGCTTACGACGCCATCGTTCGCAATCTTCTTCGCATTGTCGATCAAATGCCCGCCCTGTATGGCGTGGGGCTGATCTGCATGATTTTCAGCAAGCAAAGCAAGCGGCTCGGCGATTTTGTAGCCGGAACCGTTGTGGTCCACGAAAAATCGCTCGAAGGCGTGCGTCCCATCGCCGAAGCGACGCCCGACGCCTCCTTGCCGCCCTTCGATGCCTCCAGCATCACTCTCGAGGAAATGCGTCTCATCGAAACATTCATTCAGCGCCGCAACGACTGGGAGCCCCGTATTCGTACCTCCATGGCTGCGCAGATTGCCGCGCGCATCTCCGCCAAACTTGGCATTCGCATCTACGGCTGGCCGCAGACCGAGAATTTCCTCGAAGCGGTTCTCCAGCAGGTCCGTTCTTCGGGGCGTTTCCGCTCGTAAAATGCGGTCGGAACTGTGTTCCAAAGTCCTATTGCCAAAACCATCCCTGCCATGTATCCTTGCAGAATGTTGGCTTACCCCCAGAAGAGCGCCGCAACGTGCATCTGTTGTATGTGCTGTACGCGTGTGTCTTCTGGCGCGGGGAGGCTAAGCATCTAGCAAATCCACTTAGCCCAAGAGTTTTACAGCCCACCGCCAGAAATTACCGGCAGGTGGGATTTTTATTTTGGCCGCAAAAGATTTCGATTCGAAAACGCACAAGGAGATAAGCAATGTCCGAGTACAAACACCCCGAAGTTCTGGTTTCAACCGATTGGGCTGCTCAAAATCTGAACTCCCCCCATCTTCGCTTTGTCGAAGTGGACGTGGATACGACCGCCTACGATCAAGGCCATATTCCCGGCGCCGTTGCCTGGAATTGGCAAACGCAGCTCCAGGACGGCGTCCGCCGCGACCTGATTGACCGCGCCGCTCTCGAGAAACTCCTCAGCGCTTCCGGCATTTCCAACGACACCACCATCCTTCTCTACGGCGACAACAACAATTGGTTTGCCGCCTATGCTCTGTGGCAAATGAAGATTTACGGCCACAAGGATGTGCGCTTGATCAACGGCGGCCGCAAGAAATGGCTGGAAGAGAAGCGCGCCCTGACCAAGGATCCCGCGAAAGTCTCGCCCGCCAACTATCGCGTCTCTTCGACCGACGATTCCATTCGCGCCCGCAAAGAAGAAGTCTTCGCCATCCTGGACGGCCGCAAGCCCGGCCAGTTGGTTGACGTTCGCTCCGTGGACGAATTCACCGGAAAAATCATCGCGCCTCCGGGAATGTCCGAAACCGCGCAGCGCGCCGGCCACATTCCCCAGGCCGCGAATATTCCCTGGGCCCAGGCCGCCAACGAAGACGGCACCTTCAAGTCCTTCGACGACCTGAAGAAGCTCTACGAGTCCAAGGGCATCAACGGCAAGGACGAAGTCATCGCCTATTGCCGCATCGGCGAGCGCAGCTCGCACACCTGGTTCGTGCTGAAGTATCTCCTCGGCTTTGAAAACGTCCGCAACTACGACGGTTCATGGACCGAGTGGGGCAATCTCATCGGCGCCCCCATCATCAACGAAACCCGCGCCGCCCAGCCCGAGCTGGCCGCCTCCGCCCGCTAACGGGTTTTAGTAGCACAGGCTTCAGCCTGTGCTCTTGGCTCATGTAGGGGTGGGGCTTGTTTATCCTGAGCGTAGCCGAAGGGCCCACCCGTTACGGCGGTCGTTGTAGAAGCGGGTCTTCAGACCCGCGCTTTTCTCTGGGGGTGCCCCACCCTCGGGTTTTGAGGGTGGGTGTTTTGAACTTTCTTTCGTCAGGAGAATTTCTAAGCGAGGTCAAAGGGTTTGCAGGTGCAACACAGAGCAGGGAACTGGACGGGAGAGGCTGCACTCTCCTGGTGCCTCACCCGTCCAGATCTCATTTGCTTCTGACGGGAAGGAAGACATCCAGTTTCTTCCGTAAACCATGGAAAGGGATTTGTTGATTTTCTGACTTAAAACTAAGGACTAACAACTGACAACCGGTTTTCTCTGGGGCGCGGTCGCCAAGTGGTAAGGCAATGGTCTGCAAAACCATTATCGGCGGTTCGATTCCGCCTCGCGCCTCCACAATTTTCCTGCAAGATGTTTGCCGCTGTCATCCTTAGCGCAGCGAAGGATCTCAACTGACCCACACCACAACTCAAATATCCCGCCGAGACTCCACCCTGAGCGGCACCCTCGTTCCAGCGTTCCGCATCGAATTTCAGAAGTGATACCCTCTCATCGCATGTCGCCGTCAAGACAGCAGCTTTTGAGCGCCGCCCACTCCTCAAATCCAATTCAAAGACCCCACGTGTAACACCGATTTGTAGGGCACCCTCTTTTTTTCCATCGTGGAATATTGCAACACTGGTATCCTCTGGTCGATGGAGCCCGCCAAGTGGAAATCACAGAAGCACACCCGGGCCACCCGTCCGCAGGTGTTTACACGACCGCAGGGTTAGCCCGCTTACAAAAGGAGCGATGTGCCCGCCATTAATTCAACAATTCCGTCGGAACTTAGGCGCAAGATTGCGCCAGCTCCTCTCCTGTTCGAGCCCGGAGAACGTACATTTATAGGGGTTGTCTTCACCGTATTTGCAGCGCTCAGTCTCTGCGGCCCTGAGCATAATGGATTCTTATATCTGCTGGGACCTTGGGTTTGCCCAAGCATTCCTGCTGCCTTTTTTACGTTGTTGCCGCCTCTTCCATCTCGAGGTACCTCTTTGTCGGGCAATTGGCGGAGCGTTGACAGGGTTGATCCTGTCGTCATGCGCTTGGTCGAGCTCTACAAATCTCGCGAAGCTCGTCGCCATCTCTGGAGCCAGTCGCTGAAGGTATCTGCGATCCTGTTTGCGATCCTGGGTACTGCGGCGATCGCGCAACGAAGCACTTTGAATTGGGCGCTTCCGTCTTCGCAGAATGGATTTCTCTATCAGTGGCGGGGACCTGGATATTGGTTCTGGTATGGCCTAATCTGCTCCTCTATTTTCTGTTTCGTTGAATTAGTCATTAATTATGTTGGGTGGGTCACTACAACTTGGGCAAGCCGCGAGGCCGCACATCAGGGGGAAAAGGCGTAATGAAAGGGTTTCCGTCCAGCCGGGTGCCGCAGCCTTCGATTCTAAGGCTGCGGGTTTTGAATCTTCTTTCTCTTTCCCCTAATTCTTAATTTGACCCGCCGGGTGATTTTTTTTAGGCCTATCGAGCGACAATTCCTACTTCTAAAATCTGGCCGGGCTTAATGGTCTTCAACGCGGCGAGCGCCTGCGGAATATGCGGCCGAATGTCATCGAGATCGTTCGAGCCCGCACGGATAATCAAAATAGCGATGTTCCTGCCAGTGATGTTTTGCTGATGCCGGATGTTCTTGTCTATAGTGATTAGGACTTCAAACTTCTCCTCGGCCAGCGCAATCAGTTCGCCATTTTCTTTACCGCTGAATCCCGCGTCTCGAACCGTTTCGCATTCGTGCCCAGCCTCCGCAAAGAGCAGCTTCGCTCTACGCGGCAAGCACTCATCAAGGAGCAATTTCATCTCAGAGTGGCCGCCAAGCT
>Ga0207032_1080_pt1 | contig 27283 bp, 26 predicted proteins | sample Alteio_BWMinCont_38_FD_153308 | JGI IMG/M metagenome (GOLD analysis project Ga0207032, IMG submission 153308) | Enriched cells from forest soil in Barre Woods Harvard Forest LTER site, Petersham, Massachusetts, United States -... | ecosystem: Environmental > Terrestrial > Soil > Temperate forest >... | reverse complement strand
TACTGTAACGGGGGGGAAGAACTGATCTTCCTTACTTCTGCTGATTTTATGACCCGTAACATTGATACCCGCATTGAAGTGGGCTTCCCGATATATGACCCGGATCTGAAAAAAGAAATAAGGGATATTATTAACATCCAGCTAAGTGATAATACAAAGGCACGCGAGATCAACAGCCATAATACCAACAAATACCATAAGACAAACTCAGAGATACCGGTTAGGGCACAGATAGATATATATAATTACCTGAAAGATAAACAAGAAAAAAATTGAGATACGCCGCAATAGATATAGGTTCAAACGCAGTAAGATTGCTTATTGCTGATATTATTGAAAACAATGGATCAGTTTCATTTAAAAAGAACACGCTGATAAGGGTACCGTTGCGTTTAGGCGACGATGCTTTTTTAAATCAATATATCTCTGATAAAAAGGCGAATGACCTGGTAAAAACTATGCATGCCTTTCGCAACCTTATGGATGTTTACAAGGTGGGTGATTACCGCGCCTACGCAACATCCGCTATGCGCGAAGCAAAAAATGGGGAATCAGTTGTTAAGCAAGTAAGGGAGATGGCGAATATTGACCTGCAAATTATCCAGGGACAAAAAGAAGCCAAGATTATTTATGCCAGCCACGCAGAAGAGAATATAGATAGAAGTAAAAATTACCTGTATATAGACGTAGGCGGCGGCAGTACCGAATTGTCTTTGTTTTCGGCGGGCGAGTTAATGGCCTCCAAATCATTTAATATTGGTACCATCAGGATTTTAGATAACCAGGATAAAGATGAAACATGGGATGAAATGCGCGAGTTTATCCGCGAGCATACCCGCCAGTTTAAATCTTTATTAGGTATTGGCACCGGTGGTAATATTAACAAACTATATAAATTGGCCGAAGAAAAGGATAAAGCGCCGCTAACTTTCACCAAACTGAAGTCGATATATAATTATTTAAGTTCGTTTTCATTAAAAGACCGCATTAATGTGCTGGGTCTGAACCAGGATAGGGCGGACGTTATTATTCCCGCATGCGATATTTATATGGCAGTAATGAAATGGGCCGGAATTAAGTCTATCTACGTACCCAGCGTAGGCATGGTTGATGGTATTATACAGCGGTTAATCGACAAAAACTATACAAAAACAAGTTAAATTAATTTAAATAAATTGTTTAATAATTAAAAAAGTGTTATTATATTTGTAGTGCCCTTTTTAAGGGCATGTTTTTCATAGGTAGATGTAGGGTCGAGTACTTGTATTCGACCCTTTTTTGTGCCTGAATTTTTAAGTTAGAATTGGTGGAATGAAGAAAAAGATAGTCATTGCAATTACCGGCGCCAGCGGAGCAATATATGCCAAATTATTGCTGGAAAAATTACAGCAGCTAAACAGCCAAATAGCCGAAGTAGCCGTGGTAATGTCCGATAACGCCAAACAGGTATGGGAGTTTGAGCTCGATAATAAAGAGTATAGCACATATCCCTATAAATTCTACGAAAAAAACGATTTTATGGCTCCCTTTGCCTCCGGCTCGGCTAAGTTTGATACAATGGTGGTCGTTCCGTGTTCTATGGGAACCTTAGGACGTATTGCAGCAGGTACATCTGATGATCTGATAACCCGTGCTGCTGATGTTATTTTAAAGGAACGCCGCAAATTAATACTTGTTGCCCGGGACACGCCTTTAAATTTGATCCATATTCGCAATATGCAAACTGTAACAGAGGCTGGCGGCATTATTTGTCCAGCTGTGCCATCATACTACAGCAAACCAAAAACCGTAGAAGAGGTGGCTTTGACGGTAGTAAACAGGGTGATTGATTTGATGGGGTTGGATAATGAGAGTTATAGGTGGAGTGGGGACAGTGATTAAAGATTAGTTGATTAGAGATTAGGCAATGTTTAACTGTGCTATCCAAAACAACTAATCTCTAATCACCAATTAACTAATCTCTAAATTTCTTATCTTTGCAGCTTCAAAATGAACAAGAAAGTAGCTTTTTATACGCTGGGTTGTAAGCTGAATTATTCAGAAACGTCAACCATTGGCCGTCTTTTTAATAAAGCCGGTTTTGATACGGTTGACTTTACAGATACCCCGGATGTATATGTGATCAACACCTGCTCGGTAACCGAGAACGCCGATAAAAAATGCAAAAAGATAGTTCAGGAGGCGCTTAAAGTATCGCCTAATGCTTACGTAACTATAGTAGGCTGTTATGCGCAGCTAAAACCCAAAGAGATTGCTGATATACCTGGTGTCGATATGGTTTTAGGTGCTGCTGAGAAATTCCAGATTGTAGATTATATAACCGATCTCACCAAAAATCCGAAGACACTTGTTTATAATCAGCCGGTTTCAGAAGCAAACGAGTTTGTTTCTGCCTGGTCGTTTGGCGACCGTACCCGTACCTTTTTAAAAGTTCAGGACGGTTGCGATTATTCCTGCACCTTTTGCACCATACCCCTGGCCCGCGGCAACAGCCGCAGCGATACCATTGAAAATGTAATTAAACAAGCCAATGAAATTGCCGCCTCGGGCGTTAAAGAAATTGTACTGACAGGCGTTAACCTGGGCGACTTTGGCATTATTGACGGCCAGCGCGAGAATAAATTTTTCGACCTGGTAAAAGCGTTGGATAAAGTGGAAGGTATTGACCGTATCCGAATCTCTTCTATTGAACCCAATTTATTAACCGATGAGATCATTAAATTTGTAGCTACTTCCAAACGGTTTGTACCTCATTATCATATCCCGTTGCAATCGGGTTCTGATAAAATATTAGGATTGATGCGCCGCCGTTATAAAAGAGAATTATATACCAATCGCGTAACTAAAATAAAGGAATTAATGCCCGATTGCTGCATAGGCGTGGATGTGATTGTTGGTTTCCCCGGCGAAACAAGAGAAGACTTTATTGATACCTATAACTTTTTAAACGAACTGAATATATCTTACCTGCATGTATTCACTTATTCCGAACGGGAAAATACATTAGCAGCGGAAATGAGTGGTACCGTTCCCGGTTCTACCCGCGCCGAAAGGAGCAAGATGCTGCATATTTTATCGGATAAAAAACGCCGTGCATTTTATGACACCCAATTAAATAAAACTGCCGAAGTGCTATTTGAAGGCGATATTAAAGATGGCTTTATGCACGGTTTTACCCGTAACTATGTTAAGGTAAAAGCTAAGTACGACCCGGTGTTGGTAAACGAATTAAAAAATGTTTACTTAACCAAAATTTCACACGATGGTGACGTCGAAATAACCGAAAGCGAAGAAATATTGATACATTAACTTTATATTCGCTTCAAATAACCTCCTATGTTCCCAACTATCACCTCGCTTCTTAAATACCTTACAGGCCTGGATATTTTATTGCCCGTACAAACTTTTGGGTTTTTTGTGGCAATTGCATTTATGGCTGCTTACTGGGCTTTTGTACAGGAATTTAAGCGAAAAGAAAAGCTGGGATACATTCATTCTTTTGAAAAGGAAGTAACAGTCGGCGCTCCGGCATCACCGGTTGATTTGGCCGGAAATGGCTTATTTGGCTTTATATTAGGCTATAAGTTGGTGGACATGCTGTTTAATTACCATGCTATGGTCGATGATCCGCAAGGGTTTATTTTATCATTACGCGGTAACTGGATAGGCGGGATATTGGTGGCAGCTGGATTCGCCTATTGGGCCTATGCTGAAAGCAAAAAACAGGAGCTGAAAGAACCGGTTACCAAAAAAGTATTGGTGCATCCCTACGAGTTAATGGGCAGCATATTGGTATGGTCGGCTGTTTGGGGTTTTGCGGGCGCCAAATTATTTAACGCATTAGAAAACTGGAACCAGTTTATGGCCAACCCGGTTGATATGCTGGTTGGCTTTAGCGGCCTTACCTTTTACGGCGGTTTAATATGCGGCGGTATTGCCGTTTTATATATCGCCAATAAACATGGTGTTAAACCATTAGATATGTTGGATATTGGCGGACCTGGTATGATGTTAGCCTATGGTGTTGGCCGTATTGGCTGCCAGATGTCGGGCGATGGTGATTGGGGAATACCTAATTTGGCGCCAAAACCACATTGGCTAAGTTGGGCGCCAGATTGGATGTGGTCGTTCAAATTTCCGCATAACGTGAGCATGGAGAATTCTGGCAATGTTATCCCAAATTGTGTGGGTAAATTTTGTAATGAATTACTACAACCGGTATATCCCACCTCATTTTACGAATCAGTGGTTTGTATTTTGTTGTTCCTGGTTTTATGGAGCATCCGGGACCGGATAAAAATACCGGGGATTATGTTCGGTATTTATTTGATATTAAATGGCGTTGAGCGCTTTTTAATTGAATTGATAAGGGTAAATACCCGTTACAATGTCGCAGGGATACCCTTTACACAGGCCGAGTTGATATCATTATGCTGCGTTATAGCCGGTATAGCTTTAATTGTTTCCGGATTAAACCGTGAGAAGAAAATAGCATCAAATACGCATGGCTAAAAAATTATGGTATAAGCTGCAAAAAAAACCAGCTGGCCCGGTTTGTTCTCTCTGCAGGAGTTGGTTTTTTGGTTGATATATCTATTTTTTACTTGTTATATCACAACCTGCTCACGCAAAAAAGATACCATATATTTAATATTGTGTTAAGAAACTCTACGGTTTCGCTGGCTATTTCCTATTGCCTGGGAGTGGTGGTGAATTTTTTAATAACTAAATATTTGGTGTTTACCGAATCAAGAACATCATCCTACAAACAATTCTTTCGGTTTGTAACCGTGGCTTTTATTGGCTTTTTTGCAAACCTGGCGGTAATAGACGTGTTTATTCATTACTTTAACATGTACCCGCCATTGGCGCGCCCATTGGCTATGCTGAGTTTGTTTTTCGCGAGTTTCTTTATACATAAATTCTTTTCATTCAGCCTGGCCCTGAGGCACCAGCATGCTCCGGCTAATAACAAATAGATCTATGCCGTTACAACAAATAGTAAACCAGGTAATTGAACTTTCAAAACAGGTTGGCGCTTTCATCAAACAGGAAAGAAGTACTTTTGACCCAGACAAGATAGAGTACAAGGGTCTGAACGATATGGTATCTTATGTGGATAAAACCGCAGAAGAAAAAATTGTAGCCGAATTAGAAAAGATATTACCTGAGGCCGGGTTTATCACCGAAGAGAAAACCAAAAACAAAATAGCCGACCGTTATAACTGGATCATTGACCCCTTAGACGGCACGACCAATTTTATACATGGATTGCCTGTATTCTCCGTAAGCATTGCTTTACAGGAATATGGCGAATTGGTGGCAGGCATAGTCTATGAAATTAATTTGGACGAGTGCTTCTATGCCTGGAAGGGTGCGCCGGCTTATTTAAACGGAAAGGAAATTAAAGTGAGCAATTGTCCAACCATCAGCAATAGCTTAATAACCACCGGTTTCCCTTATTATGATTTTGAAAAACAACCGCAATACATAGAGCTGTTTACCTACCTGATGAAAAATTGCCATGGCCTGCGTCGTTTAGGCTCGGCAGCGGTTGACCTAGCCTATACCGCCTGCGGACGTTTTGACTCCTACTACGAATACAACCTAAATGCCTGGGATTGTGCCGCCGGCATAGTAATAGTCAAACAAGCCGGTGGAGAGGTGGTAAATTTTAAAGGTGGCGACGAAATATTAGAAACCCGCGAGCTTTTAGCTACCAATGGCAAAATGACGGGAGAGATGCTGGAGGCGATACAACGATACTTTGTCTGAAAATCACAGATTAAACAGATTTCAGGATTTCCGCTGATTTCTCATTAATCAGTTTAATCAATAAAATCTGTGATTCAGACATATTATAACGCCTCTGATACCACTTCGGTAACTTCGGGCACCATGCGTTTTAACAGGTTTTCAATACCTGCCTTAAGCGTTACGGTTGATGACGGGCATCCACTGCAAGAGCCGCGAAGTTCGACAGTTACCACACCATCGCCAAATGATTTATAGGTAATAGCGCCGCCATCCTGCTCAACAGCCGGGCGAACATAATCGTTCAATATCTGCTGTATTTTGATCTCGGTATCGGTGCCTTCAAAGTCTGTATTTTCTACATGTTCTTCGTCTTTTACCTTCAATTCCGACTCAACCGCGCCTTTTACAAACTCTTTTAGTATCGGTAAAATATCATCCCAGCTATCTTCTTCAAACTTAGTTACGGTTACAAAATTGCTGGCGAAGAATACGCCGTTTACAAATGAAAATTTAAATAACTCTTTGGCAAAAGGTGATTTTTCGGCACTTTCTTTTGTTGCGAAATCTGCACTTCCGTTTATCAGCAACTTGTTCACAATGAACTTCATGGTTGCCGGGTTTGGTGTCGATTCAGTATATACGTTGATATTCATCTTGATCTCTTATTTAAATTCAATTAACAAATTTAGGTAGGTTTTTGATTTAATGTATCATTCCAAATTGTTATGACCGATACATGACTTTGCAAAAAACTTATACCCCTGTATAATTCAAAGGTGTAATTTGCTTAATCTCCTCTTTAACACTATCAGTCACCGCTAAAGTATTAACAAACTCAGCTATCGTCTGTGCACTTACTTTCGCATTGGTTCGTGTTAGCTCTTTTAACGCTTCATAAGGATTGGGATAACCTTCCCTGCGTAAAATAGTCTGTATGGCCTCGGCTACCACCGCCCAGTTGGCATTTAAGTGTGCGTCTATAGCTGCAGTATTCAATAGTAATTTATTCAACCCCTTTACGGTTGATTTAAAAGCGATCAATGTATGCGCAACAGGTACACCGATATTCCGTAATACGGTTGAGTCGGTCAGGTCGCGCTGTAAACGCGAGATAGGCAGCTTAGCCGCAAAATGTTCAAATAAAGCATTGGCAATACCCAGGTTGCCTTCCGAGTTTTCAAAGTCAATTGGGTTAACCTTATGTGGCATGGCGGATGAACCTATTTCGCCGGCTTTTATTTTTTGCTTAAAGTAATTCATGGAGATATAGGCCCACATATCCCTGTCCAGGTCAATAATGATATTATTGATCCGCTTCAGTGCATCGCATTGCGCTGCAAAGTTGTCATAGTGCTCAATTTGCGTAGTGAACTGCGACCGTTTTAACCCCAGCACTTTGTCAACAAAACCATTTCCAAAAGCCACCCAGTCAATATCCGGGTAAGCAATCGTATGCGCATTAAAGTTGCCTGTAGCTCCACCAAACTTAGCCGAATAAGGCACCATTCTTAATAAAGCTAACTGATTCTCTAACCGTTCAACAAATACCTGTATCTCTTTCCCTAAACGGGTAGGTGAGGCAGCCTGGCCGTGCGTATGGGCCAGCATAGGCAATTGTGCCCATTCGGCAGCGTATTTTTTTAAGATATCCAATAGCTCTTCAAAGGCCGGGTAATATATTTCTGTAAGCGCTAATTTAAAAGTTAAGGGTATAGCGGTATTGTTAATATCCTGCGAGGTTAAGCCAAAATGGATAAACTCTTTATATTCCTGTAAGCCGAGCACATCAAACTTTTGTTTGATAAAATACTCTACCGCTTTAACATCATGATTGGTTGTTTTTTCTATTTCTTTAATGCTTTCCGCATCGGCTTCCGAAAAATTTCTGTAAATATCGCGTAACTTTTCTGGTACAATTGCATCCAAATTACTGAGTTGCGGAAGCGGATGTTTATATAATGCGATAAAATATTCCACTTCAACAAATACCCGGTATTTGATTAGTGCATACTCAGAGAAATAAGCGGCAAGTTGTGCTGTAGTGTTACGGTAGCGGCCGTCAATAGGAGAAATTGCCGAAAGAGGAGTGAGCGTCATGCTTATGATTTTGTGCAAAGGTAATAAATACATGCAAGTTTTGGGCTGATGAATAGCAGCTGGTATGTCATACAAAAGTGTTCTTTAAAAATATTTCTTTCAGGAAACTTTAAAATCTAAAAACGTTTCCATAGTTTTGACGAATTAAATCAATGAGTCAGGAAGAAAGAATAATACAGGGCGGCGAGGAACTGTTTTTAAAAGCAGGCATCAAAAGCGTAACCATGGACGATATAGCCAAACATTTAGGCATGTCGAAGAAAACCATTTACCAGTTTTTTAAAGATAAAAACGAACTGGTTCTCGCTTTGGTAAAGAGAAAACTGCAGGATGATGAAGATCAGATGTGCGCAATTATTGATCAATCGTCCAACGTGATCGAGGAAATGATCAATATGATGAAATGCTCGGAAGAGATTTTTTCGCGCATTAACCCGATAGTGATACACGATATGCAAAAATATCATCCCGACGCATGGAAACAATTTCAAAAATTTAAATCGGAAGTTTTGGTAGGGAAACTGGAAGAACTATTTAACAAAGGGATAAAACAAGGGTATATAAGGCCAGAAATAGATGTGAAAATATTAGCTAAGATGCGGGTTGCCCAGTTTGAACTGGGATTTGACCCAAGCGTATTTCCGGTGGCTGAATTTAGTCCGTGGAAAGTACAATACCAGTTTTTAGAGCATTTTAACTACGGCATTTGCACGCTTAAGGGATATAAATTACTAAATCAATATAAAAACATACACGACGAATAATTTGATACTACTGACATAAGGTTGTCATAACCGGTTGGTTATTTTGAATGAAAAGAATAGATGAATAAATCAAACACAACATATATGAGTATGAAACAACTACTTTTTTTAGGCGCATTGCTTTGTACGATAGCCTTAAACGGTTACGCGCAGGTTGCCGCGCCACCCAATAAACAGGCGGCCAATTTTACGTTGACCGATTGTATAAATTACGCTTACCAGCACCAGGATTCTGTTGTAAACGCAGGCCTGGACATTAAAAGCGCCGACTATAAAATAAAGGAAACAATAGGTAGCGGACTACCACAGGTAAATGGCTCCGTATCCTTTCAGGATTTTTTGAAACCACCCGCAACAGTAGGTCCTAACTTTTTTGTTTCGCCCATTAACCTGAATGCGCCGTTAATACAATTCCCGTTTGGCGCTGTTAAGTATAACAACACTTATTCGTTAACGGCAAGCCAGTTGTTATTTAGCGGTACATTTTTGGTTGGTTTACAGGCGGTTAAAACATTTAAAGAGCTGTCGCAGCGCAGTTTGGTTCGTACCCGCATTCAAACCAGCGTTAACGTTACTAAAGCTTATTACCAGGTATTGGTAAGTAACGAACAAATTAAGTTGCTGGATGCCAATATCAGCCAGTTAAAACAGCAGTTGGATCAAACCACACAACAAAATGTACAAGGGTTTGTAGAAAAAATTGATGTTGACCGTTTAGCTGTTCAATACATTAATTTGACTACCAATCGCGAGAATATAATACGCTCACTCGTGTTGAATTATGAAATGTTGAAATTCCAAATGGGAATGCCAATACAGCAGGAGATAACGTTGGTTGACAAACTGGATGATGTTAAGTTGGATCAGCAAGTTAGCGCATTAAGCGGCGTGGATACATCTGTTTATCACAATCGCATTGAGTATAATTTGTTGGAGACCAATGTAAAGCTTAACCAACTGGATGTAAAAAGCAAAAAAGCCGCTTACCTGCCTACCGTTAGCTTAAATGGAGGTTTTGGCGAAGTGTTCCAGGAAAACCAGTTTAAATATTTATACAACCATATATATCCTGATAGTTATATAGGATTGAGTATAAATGTCCCTATTTTTAATGGAAACCAACGAACCAATCAATTACGACAGTCGGAAATTAGCGTTCAAAAAGCGAAAAATGATTTGGAGAACGTAAAAAATGGGCTGAGCCTTGAGGCAAGTGCGGCGCGGATTACGTTTTATAACAGTATACAGTCATTAAATACACAAAAACGCAGTCGTGAGCTGGCGCAGGAAGTATTAAGAGTATCCAATATCAAATATCAGCAGGGTGTAGGCTCAAGTATTGAAGTTACCCAGGCGCAAACCGAATTGGAGAATGCAGACAATCAATATATACAGGCACTTTACAACGCATTAATAAGCAAAGTTGACCTGGATAAAGCTTACGGACGAATTAAATAAACTAAACCACCACATTGAAATATAAAGAGATGAAAAAATTAGTATACCTAACAGCAATATTGTCTTTGGCAGCAGCATGCTCTGGTAATAAGCCAAAAGATAAAGCCACCGAGCTTGCCGATTTAAAGAAGCAACAAGCTGATATCAGCGCCCAGATTGGAAAACTTGAAAGCGAAATTGGCAAAAAAGACTCTGTTAAAACTGCCGATGTAAGTTCGTTCAAAGTGCAGCCCGCGCAGTTTACCAATTATGTAGATATACAGGGTAAAATAGATGCACAGGACAATGTAACCGCTTACCCGCAGGCCCAGGCTGTAATTACAGCTATTAATGTAAAGGCCGGCGATCATGTTAGCAAGGGCGAAACATTAGTGCAATTAGATAACAGCGTATTGCGTCAAAATATTGAGCAGGCACAGGCGCAAGCAGCTTTGGCTCAAACTTTGTTTCAACGCCAAAAAAATCTTTGGGATCAGAAAATCGGTACCGAAGTTCAGTTTTTGCAGGCGCAAACCAATGTTCAAACTACACAAAAGCAAGTTTCGTCTTTACGTCAGCAGGCAGATATGTACCGTATTGTATCGCCTATAAATGGCACTGTTGATCAAATGGATCTTAAAATGGGACAAATAGCGATGCCCGGGTCAACCGGTATACGCGTTGTGAATGCAGATGTATTAAAAGTGAAGGCTGATGTACCTGAATCCTATTCAGGTAGCGTGCACCTGGGCGATAATGTAAAAATCCTGGTTCCGGATGCGAACGATTCATTAGTTGCTAAAATCAGCTTTGCCGCAAAAGTTATTGACCCTGCATCGCGCAGCTTTGCTATCGAGGTGAAATTACCTAACCGTGGCACGTTACGCCCTAATATGACTACTGTTTTAAGAATAGCTAACTATTCAAAAAGCAATGCTATCGCTATACCGACAAAAGCTATTCAAAAATCTGAAAACGGTGATTATGTATTTGTGAATGTGAACGGCATTGCAAAACGTAAAACGGTTACCGAGGGCGCTAATTCGGGAGGGTTGACAGAAATAAAAACAGGCCTCGCTATTGGTGACGAAGTAATTACCGACGGAGCAAGCGAATTGGAAGATGGCGACCAGGTAAGGGTATTATCAGCTGGTAAATAACTATTTAACTGATTTGAAATGAAAGACCAGGAGAAAGAATTTGGGCCCTCAAGTTGGGCCATAGATAATAAACGGGCGGTTTACGTAATGATATTTTTAATTACGTTACTTGGATATATAACTTATTCAAGGCTGCCAAAAGAGAACTTTCCGGATATTACGATATCCAAAGTTTATATAACAACTATTTACCAGGGCCAATCGCCGCAAAATATTGAAACACTGGTAACCAAACAGCTCGAAAAACAATTTAAATCACTAAAAGGGCTAAAAAAGGTTACCTCAAATACCCAACAAAACGTTTCGGTAATAACGGCAGAATTTAATGCAAACGTTAATATCAGGGAGGCTAAACAGGATGTTAAGGACGCGGTTGATAAAGCCAAGCAGGATTTGCCCCAAAACGACAACAACTTAAAAGAATCTGTTGTATCAGATATTGATGTGGCCGACCAGCCTATATTAAACATTAACTTATCCGGCGATTACGACCTTAAAAAACTAAAGGAATATGCTGATAACCTGAAAGACGACGTTGAGGCCATGAAGGAAATATCCAAAGTGGACGAAGTAGGCGCGCTTAAGCCAAATATCCAGATCAATGTAGATTTAAACAAAATGGCAGCTGCCCAGGTGAGCTATGGCGATATCATACAGGCTGTTGGTAATGAAAATATCATCTCTTCTGCCGGTACGGTGATTACTGATGGTGTACAGCGTACCATTGATATTAAAGAAGACTTTAAGAGCGCCGACGAGGTTAGCGCTATGGTGATCAGAAACCCGCAGGGAAAGGCGGTATACCTGCGTGATATTGCCGAAATAAAAGACGGTTTCCAGGACCAGGAAAGTTATGCCCGCCTTAAAACCAGCGATAATCCTAACTTTAAGAATGTAATTACCTTAAACGTAAGTAAAAGGGCAGGAGAGAACCTGATAGAAGCGTCTGATAAAATTCATGATATCATAAAGCAAAAACAAAGCACGGTTTTTCCTAAGGGGTTGAGTATTACCGTCACAGGCGATCAATCGGACAAAACCCGAACTACATTAAATGACCTGATTAATACCATCGTTATCGGGTTTATTTTGGTGACGCTCATCCTGATGTTCTTTATGGGTACCACCAATGCCATATTTGTGGCTTTGTCTGTACCGCTGTCATGTTTTATTGCATTTTTATTTATGCCGGTAATTGGCTTTACGCTAAACATGATCGTGCTATTCTCCTTCTTGCTTGCACTCGGTATAGTCGTCGACGACGCAATTGTGGTTATTGAAAATACCCACCGTATTTTTAACAATGGCAAAGTGCCAATTGTTAAAGCGGCCAAAATAGCCGCCGGCGAGGTGTTTATGCCGGTATTTTCGGGTACAATGACCACACTTGCGCCATTTATACCGCTGGCATTTTGGAATAGCCTGATAGGGCACTTTATGTTCTTCCTGCCAATAACATTGATCATAACATTATTGGCATCGTTGGTTGTGGCTTATATTATGAACCCGGTTTTTGCGGTTGATTTTATGAAACCACATCATGATGGCGAGCATGATAATCCCAAATTTGACCGCAAGGTAGTACGCTCAACACTGATTTTGGGTGGTGCAGCTATATTGGCCTACCTGATGAATAGGGGCTTAGGCAACTTTGTTGTATTAATTATATTGCTTTACTGGTTCAATCACTTTGTTTTATTAAGGGTAATAGATAGATTCCAAAAAAACGCATGGCCACGGTTCCAGTCGTGGTATGCCCGCGTTCTTGAACGTGCAGTAAGAAGTCCATGGTGGGTTTTGTTTGGAATGATTGTTCTGTTCTTTTTCACTATTGCTTTTTCGGTAGTTAGCCATCTTAAGGTTGAACAATTTCCTTCATCTGATCCTAACTTTGCATATGTGTATGTTACTATGCCTATTGGTACCGACCAGGCCTACACCAATGAAGTAGTTGAGAAATTAGAAAAACGAGTGGCCCAGGTTGTTGAGCCTGATAAAGATATTGTATCATCGGTTATATCCAACGTATCTGTAAGTGTTACCGACCCGTCTGACGAAGACCAGGGAACCTATTACAATAAAGGTAAAATAACTGTAGCATTTGTTGAATTTGGCAAACGTAATGGCAAGGATACCAAGAAGATATTAGCCAATATACGTAACTCTGTAAAAGGTGTTCCGGGTGCTCAAATTGCAGTTACGCAAGAGGCCAGCGGCCCGCCGGAGCAAAAAGCGATAAGCATAGAGATGGCCGGCGATAACATTGACACCTTAGTGAAAACCGCAGCCCGGCTTAAAAAGTTTATTGAGCAGAAAAGTATAGGGGGCATTGAAGATTTGGTTCCTGACGTACAGGCAGATAAGCCCGAAATTGTTTTTGATGTAGACCGTGAACGGGCGAACCGGGAAGGCGTTACAACCGCACAGATAAACCAGGCTTTAGGTGTTTCTGTTTATGGTGCGAAAGCGTCCGACTTCAGAAATACGAGTGAGGATAATTATGAAATTGATGTTCGTGCGCAACAAGACCAGCGTTACAACATTGATGTATTGCGAAACTTAAAAATCACCTATCGCGATTTAGCTACCGGTGGGGCAATAAGACAGGTACCTATATCGGCATTTACGGATATCAGGTATACCAATACTTATAACAACATTAAGCACAAGCAGCAACGCCGGGTAATTACCCTGGGTTCGAACGTAATTCAACCATTTAACGGGGCCGATGTCAATGCGCAGATAGCACAGGCTATTACTGATTTTAAACTACCGCCCAATGTATCCATAAGGATGGGTGGTGCGCAGGACGATCAGATTGAAACGGCAACGTTCCTGGGTACCGCGTTGATGATCTCCTTTATGATGATATTGATCATCTTAATGGCGTTATTTAACTCGGTAGGTAAGATGCTGATCATTTTAAGCGAGATATTCTTCAGTATTATTGGCGTCTTCCTGGGATTAAGTATCTTCCACATGACGTTCTCTATTGTAATGTGCGGGGTTGGTATTATTGCCCTCGCAGGTGTGGTAGTGCGAAACGGTATTTTGCTGGTTGAATTTATGGATATGCTAATGGAACAGGGGGCAAACATACATGATGCTGTGGTAGAAGCCGCACGTATACGTATGACACCTGTATTATTGACAGCATCAGCAGCTATACTGGGTTTATTACCTTTAGCCGTTGGCTTTAATATTGATTTTGCGGGGCTGTTTACCTCATTTAAACCACATATTTATTTTGGTGGTGATAACGTTGCCTTCTGGGGCCCGTTATCATGGACCATGATATTTGGTTTAGGTTTTGCTACAATTATTACTTTAATAATAGTTCCTTGTATGTACCTGATTCGTTATAATATAAAAGAAGGTATCAGGTTAAGGAGAGAAAAAAGACACCTGGCTAAAGTAACAGCATAAATTAACACTTCAATTTTTTAAGGGTCGCATGATAGCTCATGCGACCCTTTTTTGTTTATGCAGAGTTGTACGCGGGCCATTGGTATGGCATTGGTTTGCTTTACAAAATATCTCCCTAAGCCATTCTTTTGTCTTATTTTGATTGATTTGTATCAGGCGAATTATAGTTAATAGAATTTTTGATAGATTTGTTAAAAAAGTCAGCATTTCAAATGAACGCAGTTAATGACCAGCAGGACATAAAAAGGGAAAAAATATTAGAAGCATCTTATCAGCGGTTTTTACATTATGGTTATTCTAAAACAACCATGAATGAAATAGCAAGTGATTTGTCACTTTCCAAAGCTCTGTTATATTATTATTTCCCGGATAAGAGCCAGCTATATATAGCTGTTATGCGTAAACTGACCAATGATTATTTAAAATCGTTGGAAGAGAAAATCGGGACGTTCCAGGATTTGAAATCTGCCTTTGTTTTTCAAATCAACACCCAGCATGACTTTATTGTAAACAACTACAATTTTTTTGATTTCTTCAGGTTAAATGAGCAAAATTTACCGGATACTATTTGGGAGATCATTAGCGAAATACACCAGGCCGAAATGAAGCTGTTAAGCAACATTATAAAAACTGAAGCCGCTAAGGGAAATATAAGGCCGGTTGATAACCCCGAAGAAATTGTTGACTTATTGTTGGACGCCTTGCACGGAGTCAGGGTAAGATCAGTGTCTCAAAAAAAAATAAGGTTTCCCCAAAAAGAACATTTAGACGAAATTCACACCAAAAAATTGCTCCTGATCGACATATTCATCAAAGGGTTAATGTATTAACGTACTGTCACTTCATGGTCAAAAAAGACCATGCTTTCTGTAAAATAATGGCATAAAGGATATATTTGACCAATATATTTATTTAGTCAATAATATAACTTCATTATATAAGTTATTAAGGTACTTCTAAAGTTAAGAGGTGATTGTTTTAGAGTGATTAAGCAGGCTGCAATTAATGTTGGCCTGCTTTTTTTATTTAGTTATTATCCGAGGATGGTTTCGATCGCAATGTTCCCAACCAGTATTTTATGAATAGGGCAGGCATTTGCAATTTGTAACAATCTACTTTTTTGTTCTACAGACAATTCGCCCTTAAAGCTTAAATATCTTTCAATAGTTATACCTGTATCTGTTTTAAACAATTCCAGTTTTACAGAAATATGCTCAACCACCCACATTTTACGAGTAACATACATGCGAAGCGTAATAGCCGTACAACTACCCAGGCTGGCGAGCAATAAGCTATACGGATTCATTCCACTATCTTCGCCGTCATTGCTTTCGGGTTCATCGGCAACCAGCGTATGGCCGGCACTGGTAACTACAGTTTTATATTTGGTTGTGCCTATTTGGGCATTTGCACTTTCAACAAATTTTTTATTTACTTCCATGCATCATCAGTATAACCATTAGCCAAAAAACAAATAAGTTACCAAAATAGCGGTAACGATGCCAAAAAAATCAGCTATGAGCATAGCTGGTATTGCATAGCGTGTTTTCTTAATATTTACAGCGCCGAAATAAAGCGCAACAATATAAAAGGTGGTATCAGCAGTACCATATAAAATGCTTGACATGTGCCCCAGGAAGCTGTCAGGGCCATAGATTTTTAAATTATCAAGCATAAGCGCGCGGGCGCCCGAACCGCTAAGCGGGCGTAGAAATGCTACCGGCAATACATTTGTAAAACGCGTATCTATATTGAAATGACTAAATATCCATGTAAAACCATATCCCAGGTAGGTTAATGCGCCACTGGTTCTGAACAGGCTTACCGCTACCAGCAGACCCACCAGGTAGGGTATGATCTTAACTGAAACTTCAAACCCTTCTTTTGCACCTTCAACAAAAGCGTCAAATACATTTATTTTCTTTCGCAGTCCGCCCAAAATAAAAAGTACAGGTATACCTAAATAAATAAGATTACTAAAAACCCCGGAAAAGGCGCTTATTTGCGCATGATTAAGGTATCTGAACGACCATATCAATAATCCAATGGCGCCTGTAACGCCTATTAGCCAGCTCAAAACTACCTTATCAAACAGGTTTATTTTCTGTTTAATAGATACCACGATTAAACCGGCTAATGTAGCGGCATACGTTGCTATAATACAGGGTATAAAAATATCTGTAGGATCTTTTGAATGGAAAATTGCACGCTGGGCAATAATGGCAATGGGTAAAATGGTTAAGCCTGATGCATGCAACACCAAAAACATAATTTGAGCATTAGATGCCGTGTCTTTATCTTCATTTAGCTCCTGCAGGCCTTTCATCGCTTTCAGGCCAAGCGGAGTGGCAGCATTGTCGAGACCCAATAAATTTGCCGAAAAGTTTAACATCATTTGGCCAACAGCGGGATGATTTTTGGGTACTTCAGGAAAAAGGCGGTTGAAAAAGGGTCCCACAATCCTCGACAAAAAGTTTACAGCTCCGGCTTTTTCACCAATCCGCATTATCCCCAGCCATAACGACATGATGCCAACCAGGGGTAATGCAATATCCATTACAGATGATTTTGCCGAATCAAATGTACCTTCGGCCATTATCCGGAATATTTCAGTGTCACCGAAAAATATCAGTTTTATAAGCCCGATAACAAAAGCTATCACAAAAAAGAAGATCCAGATATAGTTTAATGCCATACACGCAATTGAAACCTGAAATTAAATTTTTTTTTGCAACAATCGGGGTATATATATAAATAACAAAGTAAATAGTAGTTGCAGTGTGGTTTTTAAAAGATGTATATTGCTATATCAACCTAATTATCACTCACAATAGCCGCCTTTTTACGTTGCTTATTTACACTGTGATTTTTTAAGAAGTTATAGGTAAATGCGAAACCCATATATTGAGCGGTTCGGCTGCTATTAGTGCCATCAAAAAAACAATAACCCTGTGTTACAGCTACTGCAACCTTCTCTGATATGTTAAAATTAATACTGTTACATATCTCGCTCATTAACCCTTGTTTGCCATTAATTACATAGCCAACTCCCAAACATAGTCCCTCTGCAAACCTGCCTTTTGAAAAAACATTAATGGTGGGCCTAAACTCAATATATCTTGTGGTATCGCTACCCGAGCTTAAAGAATTTATACGACCTGTAGCTAAGCCGACATCAAAAATTCCGTACGTCCGGCCCAACTCAACAGCGGGAGAAAATCTTTTTGCCGCGCCACCTTTTGTGTTTACATACATATCTGCATTTACGGATAAATAAAAGTACTGTGGCTCTTTATTTTCTTTGGATGTGTCTGATTCTGTTACCGTATCCTTATGCATATGTTTTTGCTGTGGGCCGCCTACAATTGCCTTCCCTATGGTAGGAAACACAGGAGTATTTTGAGCGAATAAACAGGAAATATTTAAGAGAAGTATAATAGTAAATAATATTTTCATTATTAAAACAAGCTAAGCTTGATACATAATAATATTTGATACAAATTGTTTTAATGCCGGTTAAACAAAGCAAAAAGCCATCTAAACAAAAAAAGCATCCATTGAATGCTTTTGTATTGTATTATAGATAGTTGCAGCGTGAATATTTATGCTGTTTTATATTGTTGTATTTGCTTTAAATTTTTCAAGTCCTGCAAAAGAATGGCCCGCAATGCCAAATCAAAGGTTTTTATTAAACTATTAGTTTTTGTTGAAGTTTTCATGAATGATAAGTTTTAATGATATTGATGAATAGTTAGTATATTATTGCCTGGTATATAAGTGATGCTAAAAATTATTTCTTATTTCTACTACTGCGAAACCAGAAACGCCCGTGATCATTAAAACCTTACCTGATTCCCTGGTCTGGCTTAAGTCTCTGCGTTTATCTTCTGTGGTCGCGCAAAAATTAGTAACGTCTGTTTCTACGCGCCAATCATTAGGTACAGTTAATTTGACTTCGCTAAATGCCTGGCTAACATCTATAATTACCACTCCGGATATATCGGCATAACTAAAATCCAGTTTAGTACTGCCAAATACGCTACGTATTTTCCCACCCTGAAAATTCTTTGAAATAATGGTTTTTTTTATCTCGCCGAAAATGATGGTTGTATCCAGGTAGTCTTCTATGTTAGATGAATAAGTTGTAGATTGATTGTTCATTGTTTTAGCGTTTATTGTTAACCAAAACTAATAGACCACCAGCATACCGGGAAGCTAAATCTTGCAGATAGGTTTAAGTTATCGGTAAAAGAAGGGATAATATCGGTGAACGCTATTAACTGATATTTAATAATTTATGGGGGCTATATCTGTAAAAAGTGTAACTTAGTTTAGGTTTTTTATATCTGCCTAAAAAATGCGTTTACCCAAAGCTATCAAATACCTTACCCCAATCCTGTTATTTTGCCTTTGCTATAATTATGTAAAGGGTCAGTCTGCACTTATACAAGAGCAGCAAAGCAAATTATCTTTGGTTAAAGACAGTATTACCCTGGTGAACAGCCTGAACCGTATCGGGATGCTATACCATCTCAAAAACCCTGACAGTTGTTTCTATTATGGCATGAAGGCCAAAGCGATAGCCATCAGGCTACATTACCTTAAAGGAGTAACGAGTGCAGATAATGTTATTGCTTCGGCGCTTTATCTGAAAGGGTTATTTACCGAGTCATTAGAGTTGTTCGGCAAAATACTTCTCACTTACCGGCAACAGCTGGATGCTGAAAATACAGCCATCGTGTTGATGAATATGTCTACCGTGTATTTAGGGCTGGGAGATACCTTACATGCCAAAATGTTTTGCCGCAGGGCCATTCAAACAGGCCGGCAGCTAAAAAAGGATAGCGTAATGAGCATTCTGTATGCCAATTATTGTATTGTCAATTCATCACTTTCGGCTGATAGCGCCGGCTACTATGTGGACAAAGCACAGGAAATAGCAAAACGCTATAAGGACAAACGGATGCTTATAGTTATTATGCAACTGCAGGCAAATAATTTACTGGTTAAAGATGATAAAAAAGATGCATTGCCATTGATAAAACAGTCGTTATTAGAATCGCGCAAGGAAGGCATGGAGTATTTTGAGATTAACTCGCTCGGCCTTTACGCAGATTATTATTCCGATAAGCCGGATAGCATCCTGAGTTATTATAATAGGGCCTATCAACTGGCGGATAAAAACGGATATGTTTATTTGAAGGTTAAAGTATTAAAAATCATTTTAGCGTATACCGAGAAGTCGGGCAATAAAGATAAGATCATTAATGTTCAGAACTTAATAGAGAAGGCGCTGGTTATTGAAAATAATAATATTAAAAAATTTATTGGTGATTATATTAAGTATAACGCCATACAGGATGACAATACCTTATTACAAACAGACAACAAAAACAGTAAGGCCAAAATATGGTTGCTAATTTCGATATGCGTAATAAGTATTTTAATAATCATCTTTATTTATCGCCTTTACCAGGTTTCACGAAGGCATGAACAACGACAGTTACAGCTTAATCAGCAGGTACAGGCACAAAATAACGCCTTACAGGAGGCGGATGAATTTAAAAATAAACTACTTTCTATTTTGGCTCATGATTTCAGGGCTCCTTTAATCTCGACTATCAATATCGCCCATATGATGCGCGACAACCCAGGGATTACCGAGGAAGAAATCGGGAAATTTTATGGAGATATAGAAAAAGACGCTACCCGTATGCTGGAATCGTTTGATACGATATTGCAGTGGATCAAACAGCAAATGTCGGGCTATGCGCTTAACACCGAAAAACTGGCGCTGCACCGTTTGTTTGATGAATCAGGAAGATTATTTAGCCAATTGTTAGACGAAAAGAAAATAACTTTATGCAACAAGATACCTGAAGATATGACTGTGTTTTCCGATAGGGAGATACTACAATTTGTTAACCGCAATTTACTCTCAAATTCAATCCGGTTTTCCCCTGAAGGCGGCACCATTATTATCAAAGCTGAACAAACCGATACTGATTTTACGCTAACGGTAACAGATAATGGCCCGGGTATGAGTGCCGAAACCATTAGCAGGCTATTTTTGGTATCAAATCAATTTGTTTCCCCAACACAACATGGGGCAGGAATAGCGCTTTCTATGTGTAAAGATTTTATACAAATGCTGGGTGGCCGGATATGGGCCGAAAATAAAGAACCCAACGGTGCTGTATTTTCTTATACAATTCCGTTGAAAGACTTAAAGGCGGCGTAAACAATTACTTTTTATCAAGCCTTTTTAAATATGCCCGGTACAAATCGTTAAGCGCGGTATCATAGCCAACAGGGTCTATAAAAGCTTTTGGATTATATGCATCCCCCGGTTTATGTTTTTGATGCAAGCCAAACTGACTTGCATGTGACGCAAGCCAAATATCGAATTTTACCTTTTTCATTGCGGCAAATGTATTGGCATATTCCCGCGCTACATTTGGGTAAGCAGGCATGCTGGGAAACCTGGTCTCATCAAGAATACTTGGCATATTGGCAATCAGTACCCGGTAGGAGCGATGCTCGTCTTTAACATCAAATAAAAAACTGCAGGCGCCTTTTGTATGGCCGGGATGATGCAATACTATAATTTTCATACCACCAAATTTTACGGTATCATGCTCATGCAATAAGCGGTCGACCTTAACCGGCTCAAAGGTGCTTCCTTTGTAACCAAAAACATAATCCGAACTGCCGCCATCCGCCAGTACCGGCGCATCTTTTTCATTGATCATCATTTTTGCACCGGTTAGTTTTTTTATTTCTGCCATCCCGGCTACGTGGTCGTAATGTGCATGTGTGGCTAATAAGATCTTAATATCAGAAAATTTAAAACCTAATGCCGCTACATGTGCGCGAATCATAGGCACGGATGTTGCAAGGCCTGTATTAATCAGTATATGGCCCTTAGGGGTTGCGATAAGGTAACAAGCCAGGTCATACGTGCCCACATAATATAGGTTACCGGCAATACGGAAAGGCTCATAGTCTTCCGACCAGTTTGCCTGCATAACAGGAGGGGTAGCATATTTTTTTTGAGCTGATGAAATAAAGCTAATAAATGATAACCCCGCTATCAGCAAGGCTATTTGTATTGTTTTTTTGAATGTTGGCATGGGCTAATAAAGAAGTGTTAAGATAACTTTTTTCTTTTTATATCAGGTAGCTGATACAAATTTGCATTTTTATTTGAACAATGGTTTTTATTACTGAAATACTATATTTAGAAAAAAGTTTAAGGTATGAAATTAACCCGTTTTATAATTGCTATTTGTGTAGTACTGGGCGCCTTTGCCTGTAAAAGCAAAACCAAAGAAGAAATAATAAGGCAAAATGCAATTGATAACGTAGAAGATTATATTGCTAAAAACTTAAGCCATGTTGATTATGAGTCAATAAGTTTCGATACCCTGAAACCTGTTGGTAATGACTTTGGTTTGGACACCATCAAAAGAGCTTATAAAATAACAGGGTACACCATCGATCATAAATACAAGGCAAAAGACGAGGGTGGCGTATTGACCAACTATAACCAAAAGTTTTTTTTATCGGATAAACTGGAAGTAACCGAAGTGCAGGACCTGGTTAAATAACTAAAAGCCATACGGAATAGGCAAGCCTGGTTGGGCAGTAGGAACACCAGCAATGATGGATGAATTAATGGTTTATTAACATTGAGTTAACACACGGTTAATGATTATTACTTACTATTGTATTGTCCCAAATAATCAATTTCATCATGGAAAATCAAGTTCAAACTCAGTTACCTGTAAGTAGAAATATCTTCACCGAAGATGAACAGGATTTAAGCTACTGGTCAAATGAATTCGGCATTGCAAAGGAAGAATTAATGGAAGTGGTTAAGCGCGGCGGTACCTTTGCTGAGGCTGTAGAAAATTATGTAAAGACATTAAAATTTGCCTTATAAGATTTCCTGAATAAACATTCCCTTGACTGGTCATCTGGCTGGTCTAAAGTTAAACAAAACCGCGTCTAAATAATATTAGAGGCGGTTTTGTTTTTGGTGACTAATAGTCAACTCTATTATACTTTATAACATTGATCCACCGGAATTATATAAAACTATTGAACCATGAAAACACAGCTAATGTATATGAAGTGATCATCAAAGACTCTGGGCATTGGCTGGTGCAGGAACAAACTGCACAGGTTCAAAAAGGCTTGTTGGATTTTTTTTAAAGTAATGAGCAAACGATCCAGAGAAATAGCAAATCATCCAAATTCAACTCCGCAGGGTCTCCTAAAAGGGACCCTGCGGGACGGGACGGTGGTAATAAAAGTCATCTTCGGGTAAATAAAAGCGAAAATTGCTCTCTTTTTCATTTAAAAGGTATGATGTTTAATTAAACATCATACCTTTGTTTTATAAAACAGAATATATGAAAAGCGAAAGATTATCAGATCAAGTCAGCGCACGAATCCGGCAGAATATCGGCAACGAAAAATACAAGCCTGGCGAAAAGATACCTACTGAACGTGAGCTAATGGAAACTTATTCTGTTGGCCGTTCTACGATCAGGGAAGCTATTAAAAGTCTGGCCATGGCCGGTATTTTAATAGTTCAGCAAGGCAGCGGCACTTTTGTAACTCAAGAAAACCCATCGCTCGCCATAGATCCCCGGTTGAAGAACGCTGACTTTGACGAGATTAATGCAGTAAGGAAATTACTGGAAGAAGAAATTGTAAAGCTGGCTGTGGAACACCATACAACCTTACAACTTGAAGAAATGGAGCAAAAACTTGCACTACGCAAACAGGCCATAGTTGAGGAAGATCGTCAGAAATGCACTGATGCAGACATTGCCTTCCACACCGCAATTGCAAAAGCCTCTTCAAATAAAGTTTTGTTAAACCTATATCAAGATTTCACCCAAACCATACGCTCATTTTTTTCCCAGCGCGAATTGAAAGGCATAGGCCATTTTGCAATAAGCCATCACCTGCACGAAGATTTGTTTAAGGCGATCAAAGGCAAAAGAAAAAAACAGGCAGTTGACATCATTAAATATATTCTTGGCAATAATTATTAAAATTATGACTATTCTAACATTCACCCTGATATTACTCGCCGGGGCTTATCTCGCCGGCCTGGTAGGCTCGCTCACCGGTTTGGGCGGCGGCGTTGTTGTTATCCCGCTGTTAACCCTTGTTTTTCATGTTGATATAAGGTATGCGATCGGCGCTGCGCTACTGGCTGCTATTGCCAATTCCTCCGGCGCGGCAAGCGCTTATGTCAAGGAAGGCATCACCAATATCCGCCTGGGCATGTTCCTTGAAATCGCCACAACAATAGGCGCTGTGGCCGGGGCTGTGATCGCTGTTTACACACCGACTAATACAATTGCCATTTTATTTGGCGCAATCCTGTTATTCTCTGCTTATATGACCATTCGGAAAAAAAACCAGGAAGCGCTGACCACGGGAAGTAAGGCTTCGTTAAAATTGAAACTGAACAGTACCTATCCAACCAAAGATGGCGAGATAGCTTACCAGCTAAAAAACGTTGGTGCAGGTTTTTCCATTATGACGCTGGCAGGTGTTCTTTCCGGCTTACTTGGAATTGGCTCGGGTGCATTAAAGGTACTGGCCATGGATTCCACCATGCATATTCCCTTTAAGGTAAGCACTACCACCAGTAACTTCATGATTGGTGTTACGGCGGCGGCCAGCGCCGTAATTTATCTGCAAAGGGGTTACATGGATGCTGGCATTGCCTTTCCTGTAGTGTTAGGGGTGCTTGCAGGTGCTTTCACCGGCTCCAAATTACTCACCCGGCTTGATCCGAAGGTGTTGAAGTATATTTTTTGCCTGGCCATTTCATTTGTCGCCCTGGAAATGATCTACAACGGTTATCATCATCAATTTTAATGAATCATTTAATCAATTGAAAAATGAAAAATATAATTTCAAAAAAAGCTCCGGCAGATCAGGATATCGAGCAGCTCATCGGATTACAGCTAAGATTTGGTGTGATCATCGCCAGCTTGATCGTGCTTATTGGCGGATTGATATATCTGAAACAGTTCGGCGCCCTGGCAGTTCCCCATTACCATTCATTTATCGGAACCAAGGGCGGGTACACCAGCCTGGACGAAATTTTTAAAGGTGCATATGCCGCCAATGCAAAAGGCATTATTGAACTGGGTGTAGTGGCGCTTATCATCACGCCTATTTTGCGGATCGCTTTTTCCCTTGTAGGCTTCATTATTGAAAAAGACAAATTATATATCGGGATAACGCTAACCGTTCTGGCTATCATGATGGCCAGCATTTTTGGTGGCCTGAAAATCTGATTAAATGTTTATCAACCTGTTGCCAGGGCCCAGGCAACCCTGAATTTTAATAATATAAATTTTACAAATATGAAAAAGTCAATTAACATCATCAATAAGCTATCAAAAATCAGTTTATTATTCCTCTTGATATTAAACTTTGCTATAGCTAATGCTCAACATCAACCATCCGGCATTAAAAACATTGTCCTGGTACACGGGGCTTTTGTAGACGGCTCAGGCTGGAAACCCGTGTATGATATTTTATTAAAGAAGGGGTACCATGTGAGTATAGTGCAACAACCAATGACCACATTTACTGATGATATTAATGCCGTTAAGCGAATCCTGGCCATGCAGGACGGACCCTGTATTTTAGTCGGGCATAGTTATGGCGGTGCAATTATCACTGAAGCCGGGAATGACTCCCATGTTGTCGCCCTGGTATATATTGCAGCACACGCTCCGGATAAGGGGGAGAACGAAGCAGCCAACGGAAAAATATACCCACCAGCTTATAAATCACTTCAAAAAACTGCAGATGGCTTTGACTACATCAATCCCCAGCATTTTTATGCTGATTTTGCTGCTGACCTGCCTGAAGCGATAGCAGAATTTACTGCTCATGCCCAGACGCTGACAGCTGATGAAGTATTTCATGCGGTAATCCAAAACCCTGCCTGGAGGTTAAAACCAAGCTGGTATATGGTTGCCAAATCTGACCGCATTATCAATCCGGACCTGGAACGCATGTATGCAAAACGAGCAAACAGCCACAAGGTGGAAATCGATGGCGCCAGCCATTCTGTTTATCAATCACATCCTATTGAAGTTGCCAAACTAATCACCGAGGCCGCAAGCCACGCAGTAATTGCTAAATAGAAAGTTATTTCTATTTAGCAATTACTGCAAAGTACCCTATGGATTTCAACCGGTTACTTTTTTGCCAGGGCAATTACCTCTGTATTTAACCGTACGTATTCGTCGTTCTTATTTTCGGTAGCAATTTTAACGCCTTCCTGTGCGGTGGCTATGGCTGCCGCTTTATCACCTTTTTTTAATAATACGCGCGCTTTCCATAGTTTAGGAACAAAGGGTGGAAACGCTTTATCCTTTTCCAGTTCGTTAGCCCATGCTAAGGCCTTAGTCATGTCCTTATTATTGTTATAGTAATAGATGATGGCATCATAATAAGGTTTTTTAGCCGTATTCATAGCTGAATCGATACGCGCCATAACTTTAGCATCTACATCAGTTGCCAGGTGAACTGTGAAACCGCTATGTTCCCAACTCATTTGCAAATCGCAGGTAGCCGGGGTTACATTGGTGAAAGCAAGCGTCATGGTTTCGGTTAACGCAGGCAGATGTTCTGTTTTTACTTTAAAGCGCAAAAAATCGTCGGCTTCCTTATAGGAATAGGCGCCCCATTGGTTGGGCTGTTTATTGATAATGATTGTCCACTCGTTTTCGTCGGGAATGCTAAAAAAACCGTATTCGCCGGCAGGTATCTTTTTGCCTTCCATGGTAACCTCGTCCGTAAATTTAATTACCGTTGCAGAATTGGCACCTGTGCGCCAAACGGCTCCATAAGGTTCCATGCCACCAAATATTTTGCGGCCCTTTACATTTGGGCGCGAGTAGGTTAAATTAATTTTACCCAAGCCAAATCCCTGTACTATAGTTTCAGTCGAGCTGGGTTGCGGGGTTAATTGGGCATAAGTGTTTGTTATTGCAATTAATAAAATTGCGCAAATACTAACGGATAGCTTTTTCATAGTTATTAATGTTTAATGACACTAAGATATTAAAAATGTGCCGACCTATACTACCAGGTCATCGTGTTTTTATCGGGACTGTTCATCCTGAAATACTCGGATCGTTTTGATATACCTGGCTTTATAGTAAGACGTGTAAAAATCGGTTTCTACTACGCCCCGGGCTTTTCCGGAAGTGGCATGCATGAAGCGGATGGGTTCGCCGGGCATAGAGGATATGATACCCATGTGGCCGACTACCCGACTAGCGCTATCAGTACCGGTAAAGAGGATGAGATCGCCCAATTTAGCTTCCTTCAATTGGACCGGGTATTGAACTGGTGTAAAATCTACCGATGTCCGGGGTACCATAATTCCAAAGTGATTAAATACGTAGGTTACAAAACCCGAACAATCGAAACCCTTTTTAGGATCGGCTGAGCCATATTTGTAGGGTGTACCGGCGAGGGAGCATGCAAAGTTTACGAGTGAATCGGGCCTGGTTTTCCCTGTTTCGATGTGGGTAATGTGCTCTGCTTCATAAGGTGTCAAAGGCTTTTTATGTTGGCAGGAAATGC
>Ga0207032_1036_pt1 | contig 27307 bp, 26 predicted proteins | sample Alteio_BWMinCont_38_FD_153308 | JGI IMG/M metagenome (GOLD analysis project Ga0207032, IMG submission 153308) | Enriched cells from forest soil in Barre Woods Harvard Forest LTER site, Petersham, Massachusetts, United States -... | ecosystem: Environmental > Terrestrial > Soil > Temperate forest >... | reverse complement strand
GACAGACCGGAATGCGCTGATAAACAATTATTTTCTACTCTTAAACTTATCCTTTGCATTTTTGAACAGCGAAATAATTGCTTCATTTTTAGCACGTTACTTTAACAGAACTTCCGGTCTGTCAGGAGACAGACCGGGGAAGAAAGGATCTCGCTGTACCTGGGGTTCGGCTCTGTGATGTTATTTCAAAAAGTCATCCAGGTAGCCAAATATTGTTTTGGTCTGCATCATCAGGCTTATATGCCCCTGCGAAGGGACAACGGCCAAATGCGATTTTGGCATCGTTCCCAAATCTGCAGATACACCACCTCCGAGTAATTGATATGTTTTCATCAGCTCTACTTTATCAAGTCCATCATTATCGCCCGAGATGATCAATACCGGAGCAGAAATTTTGGCAATATTGGCGTCGCCGAAGTCGAACGACTGCCCGGCAAAGACAATCATCTGATCTACAAACTTTGTCCATTTTGTTTTATCAGGCGCCACTGCATCATATCCATCTTTCAGAGGTCCATTCACAAAATATTCCGGCTTCAATGCTTTCAACGAGTTGTTTACTTCAGGCAGCCAACCGCTGCTTTTATAAGTAGAAGAAATGATGACCAGTTTTCTTAACCTTTTTGGGCTTTGTATCGCAAACTTGTAGGCAACAGCGCCGCCCATACTATATCCCACAACATCGGCACTGTCAATTTTCAGGTAATCCATTACACCTTCTACATCACTTGCCAAAGTAGCCTGCGACATTTTTCTATCAGAATACGGCGTGTGTCCATGTCCCTGAAATTCAATGGCGATTACTTTCCTGGTTTTTGACAACTCAGGGATCAATTGGCCCCAGTTGCTTTCAATGGTCATAAAAGCGCCATGCAGTAAAACCAGTGGCCTGCCGTCGCCATATACCTCATAATAAACTTTAATACCATTTACAGGTGCGTAGCCGCTGGCAGAAGGTTTGATTTGCTGTCCGCTGGTATACATTATGTTAAAAACAAGAAGTGCAATGATCAATACCGGGCTGGAGACATTAGCTCTTTGAAATACGCTTTGCATGATTGGTTATTTAGATTATTCTGATTCTATTTATTCTGCAAAGAACGCTGAAATCTCTGGATTTTAAAGGGTGTAAAACTGCCATTTCAGGGGGAGATTGCGGCAATTTTTGCTTCCCCCCACTGGCGCAAGCGTCCGCTTCCTCCTACATTCCCCGGTCTGTCTCCTGACAGACCGGAATGCGCTGATAAACAATTATTTTCTACTCTTAAACTTATCCTTTGCATTTTTGAACAGCGAAATAATTGCTTCATTTTTAGCACGTTACTTTAACAGAACTTCCGGTCTGTCAGGAGACAGACCGGGGAAGGGGGAAGTCAGTTAAGCTGGGATTTTTCATTGCTAATTTATTTTATTTCGAACTTCGTAACTTTGCAGGGATTAATAACACAGATAAAATAATTTACTATGTCAGCGAAGGATGATAAGTTGAACCAGTTTGTTTCTGCAATGGTCGGCCTGGCCGGTGCCATAAAAAGCGAATCGGAGCTTTGCTGCGAAATATGTGGCGAAATAAATGAAAAGGAACTGGCTATTTTAGGTTTTGTAGGAGACCATAAAAGTGCAAAAATGAGAGAGATAGCCGATTATTTAAATGCACCGTTAAGCACACTTACAAGTATTGCAGATAAACTCGTGGCTCTAAAATTCCTGGTGCGTTTTAATTCTGATGAAGACAGGCGCGTAGTGAAAGTTGCTCTTGGTGAAAAAGGCATGGAATCTTACAAGGCGTTTTTAACCCGAAGGAAAGCAATGACAAAAAAAGTCCTTTCCAAATTTACTGATAATGAGCAAAATACATTGATAAACTACATCAATAAACTTGCTGCCGCAATGGTATCTTAAAAATAAAAGTAAAAAAATTTGACCATTTAGTACGAATATCGTAATATTGCAATGTCGTACTAAAATACCCGGAGTGATTACCGTTTACTTTTAAATGAAGAAGCGCTTAAAAACTAACAGAAGGCAGAAAAAACAATACCTATAAAGAACTATAATTAAACAACCTGAAAAGGACAAAAAAATGAACGAAACTATATTAATAACCGGAGCAAATACCGGGCTTGGGAAGGAGACTGCCCGACAGTTAGCCCTGAAAAAAGAAACAAAAAAGATAATTCTTTTCTGCAGAAATCAATCGAAAGCCGAGGCAGCAAAAAAAGGCCTTGAGGAGCAAACGGGAAAAAAGATTTTTGAAATTGTAATTGGGGATGTTTCGGATGCAAATTCTGTAAGAAAAGCAGTAGAAAATATAAAACAACCTATTGATGCCATCATTTTAAATGCAGGAGGAATGGTAGGAAAAACGGCCGGGAAAATGACGCCTTCCGGTATGAATGAATTAGCTGCTACCAATATATTAGGTCACGTAATTCTGGTAGAGGAATTAATAAAACATGATAAGTTAAAAAAAGCAGTACTATCAGTGAGTGCGGAAGCGGTACCAGGTGTAAAGATGCTGGGAATGAAACCAGTTGCGATGAAGACTTCTTCAGTAGATGAGTTTGCTGCTGTTTTGGATGGATCTTATTTTGGTAATAAATTCGATCCCATGCAGGCATACGGATACGTTAAATATGCAGTAACCATGTGGGCATTGTCAATGGCAAGAAAATATCCTCACATCAAATTTGTAGTTATGAGTCCGGGGAACACGGGCGGAACTAACGCACCGGATAATTTGCCCCCGGCAATGAAATTTATGTTGAAGTATTTGATGATGCCTATTGTCATGCCATTGATGGGAATGGTGCATAAGCTGGAGGTAGGTGCAAAACGCTTTGTAGATGGCATCTCGGATGAGCAATATAAAAGCGGCGTTTTTTATGCAAGTAAAGAAGGTAAATTATCAGGGGACGTGGTTGACCAGAGTACTTTTTACACCGATTTGAAAAATATCTCATTTCAGGATAACGCTGATAAAGCAATTCACCGGTTTATATAACAGGCTTGAAAATGCCCTTCGCTGTCCCTCGCCTCTGGTCCAGAGTGTTCGTGATCAGTCACTGGGGCCTCTGGTCATTAGTTGCAATTACATTCGGCGGGACGCCGCAGTAACCCATTCCCCGGTCTGTCTCCCGACAGACCGGAATATGCTGATAAACAATTATTTCTTACTCTTAAACTTACCCTTTGCATTTTGGAATAGCGAAGTAATTGCTTCATTTTGAACACATTACTTTAACAGAACTTCCGGTCTGTCAGGAGACAGACCGGGGAAGATGTACTAAAACCCAAGTCTGAAAGCGCCCTTGCTACCTCATATTCCAATGGAATACTTGACGAAAGCAGTCTGCTTTTCCATTTTTTTGTTTCAGTCATCCTTCCATTTTCAATTTATTTCTGAATATCTTAGCCCATAACTTCAAATTTAGTAATTAGTTTTATACGAAGCAAGCAGTCATATTGACACAAAAACCGTACTAGTTATTGAGGACTACCAATCCATATTTACCCAGCTATACGTAGCCCCAGCTATACGTATGAGCCGCAAGGCTATGTATGACAAAGCTTCCAGCCTCCGGGCTGGCCCTCCTAACCCCATTTTCCCGATACTCTTGCTTTTTTGTATTTTTCTGGTATTTTTGGTTGGTGTAAATTCATACCGGAATTCAAAATACAAGCCATGAAAAGTCCTGCCCTCATTCTATCCATACCAACGCCCTGTCATGAAGACTGGAATAAGATGAATCCTGATGAGCGGGGCAGGTTTTGCAGTGCCTGCCATAAATCTATCATTGACTTCAGCCAATTATCTGATGAGGGTATTATTGAGATACTGAAAAGGGAAAAGCAAACCTGTGGTAGATTCTATCATTCACAACTCAACAGACCGGTATCTGTTATGCCAAATTTATATCAACCCAGAACAATTCCCTGGTGGAAGTCGCTCATGATTGCAGCCACTGTTTTTCTTTTTAGATCACCCGTAGCTTCTGCATTCAAACCAAACACAACTACAACAGAAACAGCAATATATCCGCAATCCAAAACAGAAAACCTGTTGACTCCGGATTCAGAGAAAATCGTATTGAAAGGCAATGTACATGATGCCAAAACAGGAGAAGACCTGCTTGGCGCATCCATAGCAGTTTATGATGATCATGGCAGAAAAATCGGAGGTGCGGCAACGGATATTGATGGGAATTTTCAAATAACAGTACCTAAAATCCCTGATCTTACATTAAAGTGTTTTTTTCTTGGCTATGATACTTTTGTGGTTCAAAATATCAAGGAGAGCAATGCCAATATTCAAATTGGATTGCATGTTCCGGAGGGAGACTTCGTGGTTGGTATGATAATTTATAAAACAGATAACGAAGACTTCGGGATCGTGAGAAAATATCTTGACCGGTAGGAAGATTTTTTTAACCGCAAAGGGCGCAAGGGTATCGCAGAGAGCGCTAAGTTGCTTCAAAGATTCCAAAGTATTTCTTTGCTACCTCTGCGAAGCCTTTGGGGGCTTTGCGGTTTGATTTGGTCGAAGGTTTTCGCTATCAATTAGCAGACAATGTATGTGTTATAAGGTTAATAAAGCACGTCAACCGATCTCAAAAGTGGCAACAAATTCACTCCTAATTTGGCTTTAAAAACCCAAATTATCATTACCTTTGTATCATGAAAGTTCGCAAAACAAGCCCAAAAAAAGCAACGCCGCTGAGAGAGGAAATATTAAAATCTATGCTTGCTTCATTTAAGATTGAGGGCATCATCATCTCGCCTGAACTTGCAATAAAAGCCCTTAAGAAGGTTGAATTCAGCCTGGAAAAACAGAACCTATAAGCTCAATCATCAGGCTATAGTCTTTGGCTGAAGCCTTTTGAACCGCAGCAATATAAAAATCCATCCCTTTTTTATCAATTTTGTCAAACTGTAAAGCGCCATAGCCTTGCTTTCTTGACATCAGGTTTGCCAGAATTCTTGCGGTACGTCCGTTACCCTCCCGAAATGGATGAATTACCAGTAGTTCTGCATGGACGGTTGCTATATCCTTGATGAGCAATTCAATTCCGGTATACTTATCAGGCAGTTTTACAAGTATTTCATCCTCAAATACCTTCATTGTTTCTGGCAGGAATCTCGCTGGGCAAACGGGAAACCACCTTTGGAGATATTTACATTCCGGTATTTCCCTGCAAAAACATATAATTCATCCAGGGCAAGTTTATGGATATGCAATATGTATTTTAGATCAAATTTTGTTTTATGATTTAATGCCTCGGTTAATACTATTTCGGCTTTAAGAAATCCTTCAAACTCCGCCATGGCAATTTCTGAAGTTGATTTAAAACCCGGAATGTTTGGAAGGATTTCATTTTCCCTTTCTGGTAAATCATATTTCATATCAGCAAAGATAATGTTCTTAAACTTTTATAAACTGCCTCCAAGCTCTGCAAGATTTGTAATCCGGTTTTCACGAATCATACGAATACTTGGTAAGATTATTGGCTCTAAAATCTATAAGGTTTTTGAAAACTTACAGGTTTGGCTGACAAAAACTGAAACATTTTCAAAAATATTTTCGCTTGTAACGCATTGAAATAATATAAGTTAAAAAATATTTTTTGCAACTACCCACCCATTTGGGCAGTTCACTATATATGTAGATAAAAGGCGTTAGGGGTTAGGAGTCAGGAAAGCAATTTGGAGATTTGGAGATTTGAAAATTTGAAAATAGGCTGACGCAAGAAAATCACAAAAATCACATAAATCACAAAAATCACAGTTCAGACAATTATTCGGGAGGCGAAATGCAGTGTTCGATTCCGACCAAATCCCCCAGCCCCCTTTGGAAGGGGGAATCCCGACTATCAACATTGGTGAATTAACAAAGAAAATAGCATTACCAACATATGAACACTAAAACAACTGAAAACAAACATGTTACCAAATACAATAATCAAGTGTATATGCAAAACGGCAGAAATGTACACCGAAGTGTGACACTTATGTTATTTATTATCAATAATTTAAGCATAAAAAAGAAGAAAAAAACAGGAAAATGTACAGTATAGTGAACAGTTATGGTATTGGGGATCAGGGGTTCAAAGGAAGTCTGGTGGTAATCCACCGAACCACCCCGGCCTTCGGCCACCCCTCCTTAAATGGAAGGAGGGGAATTGCGCAACTATCAGCATTATCAGTATCGGATCGTGCTTCGAATGCTTCGTCAAGCTCAGCAACCGAAGCTCTGGGATCACGCAACTATCAGCATTCCCCAACTCACCAACTCACTAATTCACCAATTCACTAACTTCCCCATCACCAACTCAACTTCACATGCATCCAGACATCAACCGGGTCGTTTCCGGGATCCATCGATCCTCCACCACCGCCGCCTCCGTGACCACCACCGCCACGCATACCGCCTCCACCCATGCCACCACCGGCACCAGGCAATGAGCCGTCACCTCCGCCACTGTGCCCGCCTTTTTCTCCGGCCGGTTTGGTTTCTTCTTTATTGGTGGTAAGCGCTATTGTCAATGGTTTGGATTTGGGTCCTGTATGCAGGGCAGGATTATAATGCATAACCGCAAAAGGAATGATGGCATGATACTGCAGGGCGCCGTTGCTATCCACCAGCAGCGCAACACTGATACCGCCCTTTTTGGAAATGGCCGGTACCCGTACCGCATTTTTGCCCTGGTACCCAATTAGGTCCATTTCAAGCATGGTAAGTATTTTCTGGCGTTTGGCATCTATCTGGTAGTTTCTGTCCTTGTAGGCCGCCATGTCATCCTGCTCATTATCTCTGCCTTTCTTGCTGCCACTCTGGTCTTTTTTATGTTCTTTGGAAGGCAGCGGATAGGCCACTCCGAGGGTCTGTTTCTTACCCCCTGTTGTATCAATCCATAGTGTAAAGCCATTGCGGAGCACCTTGTTCTGGGTCCGGGGATCAGCAATCATGAGGGTCACATATAAATTGGAAGCGTCATTGCTGATACTGTACAGCACATTCTGCTCGCCGTGTACAATCCGGGAAGTGTCTCCTATTAGGTCGGTCATATCGTTCACGTTGTACTGATCTTTCTGACGGCCGCTTTGAATAGAGGAAACCGGGGCACAGGAAGCGCAAAACAGGGCAATGGCTGCAAAAGCCAGGAGACTTGGGGTATGTTTCATGTAAGAAGGGATAAAAGTTTTTATGTTAACAAAAATGGAGCCTTTCTTCGCGATCACACTTTTATCCGGGATTAGGGAACAAATTTAAGATATATTTTGATTGGGTACTGTATCTTGCGTGCCGGTTCGCCCGGCAACAAACCCTTATAAAGAATAAAAATTATGGAACCTACAAATCATAAAACAGAAACGGCCACATTTGGTGAAGGATGTTTCTGGTGCACGGAGGCTGTGTATACCCGGCTGAAAGGCGTCATTTCAGTAACTTCAGGCTACGCCGGAGGCAAAGTGGCCAACCCGACTTACGAGGCAGTCTGCACTGGAACCACGGGCCATGCCGAAGTGACGCAGATCGTTTTCGAGCCAGATGTTATTTCTTTTGAAGAACTGCTGGATGTATTCTGGCACAGTCACGACCCCACCACCCTCAACCGACAGGGCAATGATATCGGCACACAATACCGTTCGGCCATATTTTATCATAATGAAGCCCAGAAAGCCGCTGCCGAAAAGGCAAAAATGGAACTGAATGATTCCGGAGAATTCAACCACCCTATTGTGACCGAAATAGTACCTTTTACCAATTTCTACCCTGCCGAAGATTATCATCAGGACTATTTCAGACTTCATGGCAGTGCGCCTTATTGCCAGATGGTCGTAAAGCCCAAAGTGGACAAATTCGAGAAGCATTTCAAAGACAAACTGAAATAGAATAACCCTTGTTCGATTTTATTTGAAGGATCGGCCTTTGAAAAAAATGGTTCAAAAGCAGTTGCAATGAGCGTTTAAAACAAAACAGAGTCGCAGGAAAGCCTGAATCCTATATCAAACGCGGAAGCGACCTTGTTTTGTTCAGCGAATGAAATGCAGTCCCGAGTGCTCGGGACCAATTTTTTCAACAGCCTTGAATTTTTGGTCCTTTTGTTTCAAGACAACGGCCCCGCCCTCACGAACACTTAATTTTAATAATTAAAAATAGTGAGTAAAAGGACAAAAGAGATGCTTATTTCATCTCTTTAAATGCCCCTTTAAAAGCTTCCAACATGTGCTCACGGTTGTTCATAAATGATTCCAGCATCTGCGATTTGTAAGGCATCGTATTTACAAATGCGGTATCCGCTGCGAGGGTATTGGCGGGAAGGATATAATAGGCCTTCGGGTTTGGCCTGATATAAACCCAGGTGGGCAGGAATGATGGATCAATTATCGTTATGGCTTTGGTGAAGCGGTTCTTTTTAACAGAGAAAGTAAAAATAATCCCGCCATCGGTATATTTATCGCGTTGGTTGGATACAAAATTGCCCAATGAATACAAAACGAGTCCTTGCCGGTCTGCTGTATCTCCTTGCCGGCGATAAGAACCCCAATAGGCCGGCTGTACCACATGCGGGTGCGAACCGATAACCACATCGATACCATTCATCAGGCAAAACCGGGCTATTTTTTTCTGTTCCTCATTTGGCAACCTTTGGTATTCGATGCCCCAGTGCATAAATGCGATGATCACTTCGGCCTTTTGAGTTCTCGCTTTATTAATGTCTTCTTTTATCTGAACCGTATCGATATAATTAATGATTGTAGGAGGATTGATCTTTAGATTATTGGTGCCGTAAGTATAGTTCAGAAAAGCCAGCCTGATGCCGTTTTTATCTATAATATAAGGGTATTTTTTGGCCCGCTCGGCTGAATCCTTAAATATACCCATGTGCGCCAGTCCGTATTTGTTAAGTCCCCTGATCGTTCCCAGAACACCGCGTTCGCCTCTGTCGGCGGCATGGTTGTTGGCATCCCCAATAAGGTTGAAACCGGCATTTTTGAGAAACCAGGCCAGGGTATCCGGCGCCGAAAATTGTGGATAGCCCATGAATGGTTTGCCACCAAAGGTTGTTTCGAGGTTTACGACGGAAATATCGGCTTTTTTAATAACTGAACTTACATATTGGAACTCCGGACTGAAATCAAAATGATCAAAAGAATCTGTTCTCGCTGCCTGGATCTGGGGCAGATGAGCCATAACATCGCCAGCGAATAGGAGTTTGACTTCCTCAAAGCTGTCTCTTTTAATTGGGGCTGAGATTTTAGATTTGGAATAGGACCTGGTGACGTCAAATACCGATCTTGAATATAAAAAGAACAGAAATATTGCAGCGATGCATGCCGGAATGAAAACCCGCTTGAGATTATTAATACTGGAGAAAAACGGTTTCATTTATATAATATGAGGACATTAATGCATGTTTAAGACGATGCCCGCCATCTCTAAAAAAAACGGCGGGCGATGTCGGAGTGGCGAGATTCGAACTCGCGACCTCTGACTCCCGAAGCCAGCACGCTACCAACTGCGCTACACCCCGAATTTTCAGTAAAGAGAGCGAAGAAAGAGAAAGAGGGAAACGCCTTCAGCCATTTGTCTTCTTTCTCATTCTGTTTCTCTTTCTCAACTCATCGGTCTGCCTTCGTCCGATAACTCGGGACTTCGGCGGACAATGTCGGAGTGGCGAGACTCGAACTCGCGGCCCCCAGCACCCCATGCTGATACGCTACCAACTGCGCCACACCCCGAAAATACAGTTATGACAGCGAAGAAAGAGAAAGAGGGAAATACAATTCAGCCTTTTCTTCTCTTTCTCTTTCCCTTGCTCTTTCTGTCCATAATGGGGCTTCAAATTTAAAGAATAATCATTTGGATTTTGAAATAGATGTACTCAATATGCCTAAATATTCAAATTATATCTTAAGCCTAAAAGCAAAATAGCTGATTCGTTTTTCACCTGGGGGAAAACATTTGAAGGAGAAGCAATATTGATCAAGCCATAATTTATATGCCCTTCGATTTCCAGGTTTAATCTTTTGTTCAATTTGATACCAAGACCCAGGCCTCCAACAAGACCGAAATCGAGGCGACTGTAATCTTTAATGGAATTGTAATAATGGTTCATCGGATTTGCCGAAGTGTCGAAATCATTCACGGAATTGTTAGCGCTTAAAAGATAACCGACATAGAATCCGCCATTAATAAGCAAATAGAGATGGTTTCTGGTAAAAACAGCTTTAGCCAGAACGGGAACAACCAGGTAGTTTAGATTCGTGAATGAAAAGGTGTCATTTTTGATGGATTTCACTAATCCGTTAGGGGTTCCGGGCAGGCCATAATCGTGTTCAAATCCTTTTCCTTCTACACCGATTCCTGTCTTTATAGAAAAGTGTTCATTAATATTGTATTGGCCGGCAAGTCCAAAGAAAAGGTTATTTAAGCTGCTAAGGGTATGATATACCTTTGAAGTGCTTATATCGAAAGTTCTGGCATCGGCATTAGAGGGTCCGCCTTCAATGCCAATTTCAAATTTAGGTCTCGGCATTAGTGAGTCCGGGATGATCTGTGCATTTGAGATCATAAATCCGAAAAGAAAAAGAATGAGAATAAATAGGTATTTCATTCGCGCTGGTTTGTTTTCATGTATAACGGGATAATTCTGAAAATCTTATTCCTTCTCAAATTTACCTATACTATAAACCCCTGCTTTATCGGATAATCTATACATATATAGCCCCTTACTCAAACAACTAACTTCTACTTTGTTTGAACCTGGACTTAATATTGGCATTGTAATAACTCTATTTCCCCAACTTTCAAAAACATCTAAACTTATGTTGGAATTTGTGTTTGGTATGTTGAAATATAAAATATCTTTTGCAGGGTCGGGATAGACTGAAATACGGTTGTTTGACAATGAATTGCCTATGCCTGCATAGTCTGTTTTGGCAAGGTTTCCATTGCTGTCAAGTTTTATGGCCACCATATCGGATGGTTCTCCGCGATCAAATATAAGTGATCTTGAAGCGGTAAGCAAAAGTCCATTGTCCAATGTCCTAATGATACTTCCTGCATCATTATAATAGCTACTTGCACCATCAAAATCCTTGGACCAAATCTGGTTAAACCCTGTGTCATATTTTATCAGGGTTAGAGGCCCTGCATCAATGTCAAAGCTGGTTACTACAAAAATAGAATCCCCATCAGGGATAATCCCACCAATACCATTGATGAACGTGCCATCAAATTCCCATCTTTTTTTAGTATTACCGGAACTATCTGCCAGCGTAAAATACATTTCATAAAAAGCATCCCCGCTTGATTCTACGATAATATTACCATTTGGAAATTGTTGAATGTGATCAACCTGCTCACTACTATCAATGTTATACGGATATTTTACATAATTTATTTTTTTTCCGTTTGTATCAAGAAGTAGTAAAAATGAAAATTTATTGTAAACACCCCCGCCCCCGGCAAGCCCTCCTATAATAATTTTATGATCATGTGTTATAAGCATAGGGCCGCCATAACCTGATGTAAATTTAGCATAGCTGAAGGTATCTGACCATATCAATTGATGTTGATAATTGTATTTTTGCATGACCATATTTGATGATTGCGGGTTGATTAAACTGTTGGCAAGATATCCCTGTGTAATGTAGTTCCCCCCACTTAACGGCAAAATTCCTGTAATAGCGTATTTGTCGCTCTCCTGACTTCCTCTTTCTGACCATAAAACCTTTCCATTCTCGTCAAAATCGACAATGTTCCACTCATTGTTAATTCCGCTTCCATAAGCAGCTATTGAAAACAAAGAGGGAGTCTTTTTAACAAAAAAATCCGCCCCTTCCATAGTATCAATGATCTTTCTCCATTGAAAATTGCCATTTTTGTCCAATTTTACAAGCCATAATGCCCCACTACTGTCAGTCCCTATGCTTGTAGGGATAAGATAACCACTATCAGCGGCTTCAATTGCTATTCCGCCGCCGGTGGACTCATCAAAATGAAACTGTTTTTCCCATGTAATAGATTGGCATATGTATTAATAACGCCTCCCGAAAAAAGGGAAAAAACTAATAAATATTTCTGAATGGCTTGGATGGTTAGTTATTTAGAATAACAAAGATAAGTTTTCCGAATAAACAAAAGATAAAGTACTATATAACAACTTTAAGGAAAATACAAACTTACCCCTGATTTCTTACCTCATTCAGCCTCATCCATATCTCATACCATTGATCCCAGTCTTCGCGGTGGAGACGAATGGTATGGTCAATATAATTGATAAAAATAGTATCCCGTTCCATGGTGGCATTGGCATACGCCAGGGGATAATATTTCAGGTTTTGTTTATAAGCGATTTCATAAGCGCTCCTTAGATAAAAATGATCATCGGCAAATCCGATTTCGAGATAGCTGGACCGGGCATTGATTTTGCCGAAAAAATTACTGAGCAAAGCCAGGACAATTCCCCCGATAATACCATACCAAAGCAGGGGTATGCGCCAGGCCATCAGGTAGATGATCATGCCGCAATAAATGGCCAGCAAAATAAGCAATGGCTGCAAAGCATATTCCTGCAACATGCCGAAAGCATTGAAGGATGAAGTGTGGTTTTTGTGCCGGTAAACAAACATTTGGGAAAGATAAACAATTGTTTGATGCAAACTATTTCTAATTTCGCCACTAATTTCGAAATCCAGATTATGAATAAAAACTCAGATAAAGAAAACCTGATCAACTATAATGGGACGCTCATCTCTGCCAATGTACCTGTTTTTGCTATAGATAACCGCGCATTCCGCTACGGTGACGGGCTTTTTGAAAGCATCAGGATCATTGATGGAGCCATTCCATTATTCCATTTGCATTATCCACGCCTAGTGCATGCCTGCGAAATGCTCAAGCTGCAACTGGACAAAAAATTCAATGCTACTTATTTCAAAAACCAGATCCTGAAAACGGCCAAAGCAAAAGGACTGGATGAAAATTCAAGGGCAAGACTGAGTATTTTTAGAACTGCAGGGGGATATTATCTGCCCAAGAGCTCAAAAGCAGAATATATTATTGAAATTAGGCCATTAACCGAAAATGGTTTTGAATTGAATCAGAAAGGCTTCAAGATAGACCTCTATGCCGATATAGAAAAGCCGGTAAGCAAACTTTCTTCTTTTAAAACCTGTAATGCCCTTATTTATGTTCTGGCTTCTCTTTATCGTAAAGAACATGGCCTGGACGATTGCATGCTTATCAACTGGAAAAGCAGGATCATTGAATCCATTGATTCCAATATTTTTATTGTGAAAAACGGCGTTGTACATACTCCACCGTTGGCTGAAGGATGCGTGGCAGGGGTGATGCGCGACTATGTATTGCATTTGCTCGAAAAACTGAATATCGAGTTTATCGAATCGCCTTTATCACTGGAAGAAATATTCACAGCCGATGAAATGTTTCTAACGAATGCCATACACGGATTGAAATGGGTGGGGGAATACAAAAGCAAAAAATATGAGCTCAACATGGCCAAAACCCTTAGCGAAGCATTGAATAAAGATCTGCTAAAAGTATGGTAGGCTAAGGCGTTAAGAAACAATTAACTTAATTATTCTCCTAATTCCAAACTGGCTTTAGTAGATTTGCAGATTAACTTTGTCAATAGTTTCTGTAACGAACATCTTAGTATTTAAAAAGGTCGGGTTTTTATGAGCCTGATAACTCTGAATAAAATCATCGTTACATAAATTAATGGGGCAGAATCAAATATTATATAAAACAATTAATTTAAAAATGAAGCAAAAGAACATCAGGTTGGCGGTATTGGCGGTGGTATCACTGTCATTCATCTTATTACTTACCTTCTGCAAAAACAAAGAAAAAAGTAACCAGGTGAAAGCCACAGACAATTTTTTCATGTTTGCAAATGGTGATTGGATTAAAAACAATCCGATACCACCAACGGAAAGCATGTGGGGAAGTTTCAATATTTTGAGAGATAATAACCGCAAACTCCTGCACAGGATACTCGATAGCGCATCGAACCTGAAAGACCTTAAAAAAGGCAGCAATGCGCAACTTATCGGCGATTTTTATGCCAGTGGCATGGATTCGGCTCAAATAGAAAGCCTGGGAATTAAACCTTTGCAACCCATGCTGGATAAGATCAACAATATCAAAAATTCCAAAGACCTGCTGGATGTTATTGCTTATATGCAGCGTTATGGCATATATCCATTATTCGGAATCATGGTGGATCAGGATGCACGACAGAGCGATCAATATGCATTGTACGCAAGCCAGGGTGGACTTGGCCTGCCTAATAAAGGTTATTACCTGAAAAAGGACGGAAAATCTGACACTGTTCGCCAGGAATATGTGGCCCACGTAACCAAAATGTTCCAATTGATGGGCGAGAACGAAGCCCAGGCAGGTAAAGACGCTAAAACAGTAATGAGTATCGAAACGGGTCTTGCTGAAGCATCTCTGAGTCCGGTAGAACTGAGAGACCCAATCAAAACATATAATAAACTAACCATGAAACAGGTAATGGATACCACACCTGACCTGGACTGGAAAAGTTATTTTGTAAGTGCTACCATCCCTGATGTACCAACGATGATCGTCAGCGAACCTAAATTTTTCAAAAAAGTAAATGCTGACCTCAAATCCGTATCGATGGATGACTGGAAAGTATACTTGCGCTGGCACCTCGTTCATAACACTGCCAGGTTCCTGAGCAGCAATTTTGTAAATGAAAGCTTTGATTTTTACAGCAAAAAACTCAATGGCATCAAGGTTCTTGAGCCTCGCTGGAAACGCATTCAAAGCATGACAGACAATGAACTGGGCGATGCACTGGGACAGGAATACGTTAGAGTAGCTTTCAGTCCTGAAGCCAAGAAAAAAGTGTTGGACATGATTCATAACCTTATCGCATCATTAAGAGAACGCATCAATGCGCTCGACTGGATGAGCGCAGGTACAAAAGTGCAGGCAAATGAAAAACTGAATACCCTGATGATCAAAATCGGTTATCCTGATAAGTGGAAAGATTATGCCGGTTTGAATATCGACCGCAAATCTTATGTGGTGAATGTAATGCGTGCCGATTCTTTTGAATATCAAAGAAATGTACATAAGCTGGGCAAACCGGTTGACCGTACCGAATGGGGGATGACTCCTCCAACGATCAATGCTTATTACAATCCTTCACTTAATGAAATTGTATTCCCTGCCGGTATTTTGCAGCCGCCATTTTATGATCCAAACGCTGATGATGCCGTTAATTATGGCGGTATCGGTGCTGTTATCGGTCATGAACTTACACATGGATTTGACGACCAGGGCAGACTATATGACGCCAAAGGTGATCTGAAAAACTGGTGGACCAAAGATGATTCTGCTAATTTCATGAAAAGAGCAGAGGTTATTATACATCAATTCAATCATTATGAAGTGAATGGTCTGCATATAAACGGAGAACTTACAGAAGGTGAAAACCTTGCCGACCTTGGAGGACTTACCATTGCATATAATGCCTTCAAAAAAGCACAGCAAGGCAAACCTGATCCGGGCCTTATCGATGGTTATACACCTGATCAAAGGTTTTTTCTGGGCTGGGCACACGTATGGAGCTCCAATCAGAGGCCAGAGGCTTTGCGGCAGCAGATTCTTACCAATCCGCACTCTCCAAGCCGTTTCAGGGTCAATGGTCCGTTGTCTAATAACGAAGCATTTTATAAAGCATTTAATGTGCAGCCTGGCGATTCCATGATGGCGCCAGACAGCCTTCGTGCTAAAATATGGTAGTTTATTGAAGTAAACATAATTCTTGTTTCTATAAACAGGCGGCCTTATCAGCCGCCTGTTTTGTTTTGTGGGGTTGGCAAAACTCAAAATAACTACAAAAGATATTACCTTTTGAAAAATAAGACGACCTTTTAAAAATCTCAATTTCCAAATCAAATCAATAACTTTGATTCAGGATATGAAATACATTTTCTTTATACTTTGCTCTTTTACTTTGGTTAGCTGTGCGCCGTTTTATTACATTCCGAATCAGCTAAACATGCCGCTTGCGAATGAGGCGAAAGACTCTAAAATTGCACTTTACACCGGTACAGGTGGCTGGGGAGGAGAAGCATCTTATGCTCTTAACAGCCATATGTTAATACTGGCAAATGGAATTTATAACAACTTCTCAACAATAGGTCGAAATCAGACTTTTTCATATGACGCCGGAGGTGGTTATTATCGAACCCTTGAATATAACTTGAATCTGGAGGTTATTGGAGGGATTGGATATGGCCGGACGGATGCAGATATTAAGATCGCTCCTTTTTTCAGCGCCGGGGGTGAAAATGAGGAAGATATACTCCATAGTTCATATACAAGATGCTTTTTTCAGGTTGATTTATCAAGAACTAACTGGAAAGGTGTCGTAATAGGATATGGCCTTAGGATTGGGGCTATCTTTCCCGAAGATTTTTCTTACCGACAAATACTTTCAACTACTCACTTTGTAGGTAATGGCGGACAGTCTCCAACGACTATTATTTCTGATAACACAATAAACAGTGCTGAAATCGGTTTTTTTGCAGAACCTGCCATACAGTTTAGTAAATATGTTGGAACCCATACTTATTTCCATTCCTCCATAGGCATTTCGTATTGTACAAATCAAAATATGGTTTATGGTTATACATCTAATATTATTACCTGGCCATTAATGGCAACTTTGGGATTTACCTTTGTTTTTTGATTGTTTAAAAGATTAATTCCCTAAATCCGCTCACCACTAGTTTTGAACCCGGCAGGATAATTGCGCGTATATAAAATTATTTAATGAACTCCATAGTTTTGAATAGGCTCCATTATGCACTTGTTGTTTTGGCAATGTGTTGCTCCTTATCTGCATATGCACAAAAAGATTCTTTCTCTTATATCAGAGTTAAAGCAGGAATTATACCCCCTGATATTGGACCCATTAATAAGGATTTTGCAACCAACCTTAGCGAAAGCGTTCAATTCCAAACTATTTCAGGCCCGGGCGGATCTGTCGGAATGCATAAAGCTGATTTTACAAGTTTATTGAATTTCCTGGATGAAAAATTCCCGCTCATCCGAAAAAATCTGACCAAGAATATTATTGATACATTCAGCCTTTTATATACCTGGAAAGGTCAAAACCCAAAACTCGAACCAATCCTGCTCATCGCCCACATGGATGTGGTCCCTATTGATTCTTCCGGAGAAAAAAAATGGACGGAGCCGCCATTCAGCGGAAAAATAAAAGACGGATACATTTGGGGTCGCGGATCCATGGATGATAAGGTGAGTGTCATGGGCATTATGGAAGCTATTGAAACCCTGTTGAAAAATGGATACAAACCACAGCGGGACATATATGTTGCTTTTGGTCATGATGAGGAAATAAACGGAACCGGAGCCGCAGCCATCAGCTCGATCCTTAAATCAAGAGGATTGCATTTTCAATATATCCTTGATGAAGGCGGCGGTATTATTGATGGCGCCATTCCTTATGTCAATCAACCGGTAGCATTTATTGGCATTGCCGAAAAAGGATATCTAACCCTTCATCTCAATGTAAAAGGTGTGGGAGGCACATCATCTGTACCCATGGATGAAGGAGCCGTTGGAATATTAGGAAAAGCCATCTATCGGTTACAGGACCAGCCATTTCCAACCCGACTTACTACACCTGTGCGCCAGATGTTCCGGGAATTGGGAAAATATATGCCGGGGATCAATGGTTTCATTGCCACCAACCCCGGCCTTTTTGCGGGAATTATTAAAAAAGAAATGAGTGCGAATCCTATTTCAAACTCATTGGTACAGACTACTATTGCTCCAACCATGATGACCTCTGGTGTCCAGGAAAACATGATGCCCACAACTGCAACCATGACTGTCAATTTCAGGATATTACCCGGTGAAACGGTCATTTCGGTCGTTGCCAGGGTAAAAAGAATCATTCATGATAAAAGGATCGCCATAAATGTGGTTGAGGAATGGAATCCTTCCAAAATTGCCCTTATCAAGAGCAAAGGGTATAAAGTTCTCAAACATTCTATCGAAGATGTTTTTCCCAAAACAGGTGTAGCGCCCACATTGAATGTGAGCATTTCCGATTCAAGAAACTATTCAAAACTGAGCAACACGATCCTGCATTTTGCCCCAATTATCATGAAACAGGGAGATGCTGATCGCATTCATGGCGTCAACGAACGCCTTTCCGTTTCAAATTATAAGAACAGTATAGTTTTTTACTATCATTTAATTGTGAACACCGATCTTGAATTATGATTCATAACCCAATACTGAACTTTTTGAATGATTCAAAACACAAACAGGTATCTTTGTAAAAGAATCCCGGGAAAGAGTAAAATAAATTGACATCGCTGCAGCTGTTCTGTTTCATTGTATTTATCATCAGCACTTTATGCCTGATGCATTCTTACGTATTTTTTCCGTTGATCCTTGATTTACTTTCCAGTAGTAAGGAACTTATTGATCCCGTTTTTGAAGAAACTGATGAAAACCTTCCAACAATATCTATACTGCTAGCTGTATATAATGAGGAAAAAGTAATAGAGGAGAAACTCAGATCTACTTTCAAAACCTCCTACCCTATTCATAAAATAGAATTCCTGATCGGATCAGATGCGTCAACAGATCAAAGCAATGAAATTATCAGAAAATATGCTGCGATTTTACCACAGGTGAAACTTATTGAATTTGAGGGCCGCACAGGAAAATCAGGAATTATTAACAGGCTCGCTGAACTGGCCAAAAATGAAATTTTCGTATTAACCGATGCCAATGTTTTTTTTAAAGAATCTACCTTGTATCAATTGGTAAAGCGATATAAAAACCCTGAAATCGCGCTCGTAGGAGGCAATATCCTCAACAGGCGTTTCAAAAAAGACGGGATATCGCTTCAGGAAAAGAGCTATCTGAGCCGTGAAAACAAAATAAAATACCAGGAAGGTCTTTTATGGGGAGCCATGATCGGTGCCTTTGGAGGATGCTATTCCATAAGAGCATCTTATTTTGCACCGGTGCCAAGAAATTTTTTCATGGATGATTTTTACATCACCATGCATGCCCTTGAAAATGGCGGAAAAACTTTGAACGAACTGGATGCCCTTTGTTATGAAGATGTTTCCAATAAAATCAGTGAGGAATTCCGCCGTAAAGTACGCATCTCAATAGGGAATTTTCAAAATTTCGGACGATATGCCCGGTTATTGTGGCCGCCATGGAACGGAAGGGCATTTGCCTTCTGGTCGCATAAGGTATTCAGATGGCTTGGGCCGTTTTTCTTATTGCTTATGCTTGCTTCAAGTGGATATCTGGGTATGAAAACTTTTTTCTTCATGCTGCTGTTCCTTGGGCAGGTATTGTTGATGCTCTTACCAATAGTGGATACAATGCTGAAAAAACTTAACATACACGTATCTTTGCTGCGGTTTATCAGCCATTTTTACCTGATGAACCTGGCACTGTTAATTGGATTTATCAAATATGCTAAAGGCGTCGAATCAAATGTCTGGAAACCAACCCAACGATATCAATAACTATCAATTCAATACTGTAGAAGAGGCTATCGAGGATATAAAAAATGGCAAACTCGTTATTGTTGTAGATGACGAAGACCGCGAAAATGAAGGCGACTTTGTGACAGCGGCAAGAAATGCTACTCCTGAGATCATCAATTTTATGTCTAAATATGGCAGAGGCCTTATTTGTGCACCCATTGTTGAAGAGCGTTGCGAAGAACTGGGACTTGACCTGATGGTGGATGAAAACACTTCTTCGCATGAAACGCCATTTACCATCAGTATCGATCTTAAAGGACACGGATGTACAACAGGTATATCGGCTCAAGACAGGTCTAAAACGGTTCTTGCCATTATAGATCCCGAAACAAAAATCGAAGATTTTGGGAAGCCAGGTCATATATTTCCGCTCAAAGCAAAATCGGGTGGTGTATTGCGGCGCGCCGGACATACCGAAGCCACTATTGATCTTGCGAGGCTTGCCGGATTTGAACCTGCAGGTATTTGCGTGGAAATTATGAACGATGATGGTACTATGGCGAGGGTTCCGGAATTATTTGAAATAGCCAAGCAGTTTGACCTCAAATTTATAACCATAAAAGACCTGATTGAATACCGGATGGCGCAGGAATCGTTGATTGAAAGAATGATCGAAGTGGATATGCCCACCGAATGGGGACATTTTATCCTGAGGGCTTACCGCCAAACCACGTCAGGAGAGATTCACCTCGCCCTGATTAAAGGCGAATGGGAGGACAAGGAACCGGTTCTTGTACGGGTTCACTCATCATGCGCCACGGGAGACATTTTCGGTTCCTGCAGATGCGATTGCGGCAAACAACTCCATGATGCCATGACGATGATAGAGCGTGAAGGCAAAGGTGTTGTATTATACATGAAACAGGAAGGCCGCGGCATTGGGTTATTGAACAAACTTAAAGCTTATAAACTGCAGGAACAAGGTATGGATACCGTTGAAGCAAATATTTCGCTCGGTTTCCAGGGAGACCAGCGCGATTACGGCGTAGGGGCTCAGATTATCAGGGACCTGGGCATTACTCATATGCGGCTTATAACCAATAACCCTGCAAAACGAACAGCGATTCAGGGCTATGGACTTGAAATAACTGAAAAAGTGCCATTGATAACCCCTGTTAATAAATATAACCGAAAATACATGAATACCAAAAGGGATAAAATGGGACACGAGCTTGGAGAAATGGAAGGATAAAAACTTAATTAATCTTGCGGGGGATAACCTTCATTAAAGATTTCTTTTCTTCCCATATTCTTTTTGAAAATCTGTATTATTATTTGGTTTTTAGAAAAATTAATTCTATTTTTGTTAATTGAAAAGGCAAAGTAACGTAAATAAACCTGAATAAGCCTATGAAGCAACCCTTACGCGCTCTATTTGTAATTGGTTTTACCTTATTTTCTTTTTCAGTTGTTAATGCTTTCGGAAATATTGCAGATGAAGGATGTATTCCGGTTGCAACAAACACTATTAACGCTGACAATCCGCAAGGCGATATCCCACAAAGTGCTGAAAATGACATCAACAGTGTTGTATTCTTTCCAAATCCTGTAAAAAGCTTTTTAACAGTACGCTTTCCGAGGAAAGGAAATTTTTCAGTTACTATTTATAATATAATCGGAGATAAGGTTCTCACAAAAACCAGTATGGATGACAATGAGATTCATCTGGATGTTTCTGATCTTCAAAATGGTCTCTATTTTATCAGTTACGAATTTGGAGGCAAGGTTTTAACTAAAAGATTCTCTAAAATTTCTTAATTCTGATATTTAAAATATCAATCAAATAAAAAAGGCAGATTATTGTATAATCTGCCTTTTTTATTTGATAACGGATCAGAAATTTATATCAGAATCGGGTGGAATAAGTCAGCATCAGATTGCCCTTTGTAGTAGTGATATTGGCACTTGGTGCAGTACTATACTGTGCAATATCAGCAGGGCTGCTAATGGTATATGGGGTATATGTGCTGTAGTTGGTTACAACCTGATAAGTCAGATCCAGTCCCATCCTTTTCGCTCTGAAACCAACACCGAAAGATAATATGTTATAAGTATCTCCAAAATTGGCATCCGTAAGGCCAGATTTGTAAGGGGTGGATATATAATTATATCCTGCCCTTAAAGCAAATGCATCAATGCGGTATTCACAACCAACCCTTACAGTATTAACGCCCTGAAGAGTCTGCTGTACTGACTGGTTGATATCAGAATAATTGTTGCCATTGGAATTATTAAGTCTTGCCTGGGAATAATCACAGTATTCATAATCAGCAGATAAAAACCCGTTTTTTGCAAAAAATATCGCCGCACTTAATGTTGCCCTGGCGGGTGTAACAATAGTATATTGAAACCCAGTTGGGTTTGAGGCAGTCACGGAAACGTCGCCATTATATTGTTCGCCTGGCTGCGCCTGTGCCGTATTGCCAATCATTGTCGTAGAAAATACATCTGTCAGAGAATAAATGGTTGGAACCTGCAGCGAAAGACCGATTCTGAACATATCATTAAACTTATATATCCCCCCTAAAGCAACATTGATTCCGACCCCGGTAGTAGTAAGTGATTCATTTAAGGAAGAACTTATATATTGACCATCTACTCCTGAACTGGGATTGTTGTTATATTCGGTAAAAGTTTTGTTTGAAGTAAAGTTTACCGTCGGAACATTTACTGTTGCACCAAGGTAAAGTTTACCAATATAATTACCCGCAACACTCAGGCTGATATTACTTGTAGAACCTGTTGTCTGAATCACATCTTTCTGTGACACGTTTATCGAATTGTCAAGACGCGTTCTGTCAACGTAATTCGATGAGTCATAGGGATTATTTGGATTGTTTAAATAGGGATCTATTAAATAAGTGGCATATGCCAGGCCGCCATAGGTACCATACCCCAACCCATAAGGATTGGTTTTCTGATTATTGGCATCCTCTTTATAACTTGTAAGAATGCTGTTATTGGTATTTGTACCCTGGATGAGTGTGTTGGAATTGAAATTGTTTGTCCTTGTATAACCTATGGCCCAGTTCACGGCCAGCCATCCGCTTGATACATCTTTCCCTTTTTTGACTTTATTGTTTGCAATGACGATACCTGCATTTCCAATAAAGGGATTGAAATAATTGTCGCTTGTGTTGTTCGAAAGATAATTGCCGTTTGTTGATGCGCTGTTGAAACCTAATGTAGCCGAAAATTCTGAACCCTGGTATAGTCCCAAACCTGCCGGGTTTATACCAATGGCCCCGAAATCAGCGCCAACCGCACCAAAAGCATTTCCTGCTCCGGTAGCTCTGGCCGTACCCTGATATTGCATTCCTGAATATCTAATCAGGTCATCAACATTAGATTGTGCAGATGCTATTTCTCCTATTCCCAGGGAAATTCCCAGGATTAATATTACTTTTATTCTCATAAAAAGTTGATTTTAAAATGGTTTGATACTAATGTCTTCCACCGCCTCCGCTGCTTCTGCCACCTCCGCCTGAAGAACCACCAGAGCTATATCCCCCGCCCCTGTTTCCACCAAAACTTCCCGATGAAGACCTGCCAAAGCTACCGCCTGAACTACGGCCCCATGTACCACCGGAATTTCTGGGCGCAGCAACATTTGATCCGCCGGAAGGCCTGTTAGTTACGCCATTATTATGTTGCATAACAGCATTACCGGTATTTGCACCAGGTCTGTTGGCATTACCAACATTACCCTGGCTGGAACCTGGTCTGTTCATTTCACCAACATTTCCCTGGTTAGAACCTTGCCTGCCTGACGGCGTATTTTCAATTGCATTATTTCCATTCCCATTACGAACTGCATTTCCATTGGTATTCTGAGGCACAACTTCATGAACCCGTGTTGCAGTGGTTCTGTTATAGCCGCGGTTTGTAACACCAGTATTGGTGGAACCAAACCTGCCTCCGGAATATCCGGAACCACTGTATTCACCGTATCCGCCTAAGCCTCCATAATATCCTCCGAATCCTCCGTAATATCCTCCGAACCCACCATAATATCCGCCAAATCCTCCATAATATCCACCAAAGCCGTAAGGGTTATAGAAGCCGTAAGGGCTATATAGGCCATAAGGACTGTAAAGGCCCATAGGGCTAAAGAAAGGACTATAACCAAAGCCTCCAAATCCATAGCCGAACCCCATACCGAACCCAATATTTAGGCCAGGCGTAAAATAACTCGGGGTATAAAATGGGTCATAAAGCCCTGGAGCCATACTATTGTCGTAATAATTATTTATGGTCGTATTTCCCCCTGTAGAACCCGCACTGCTGCCTCCATTTTGATAATAAGCATTATTATGCTGATTACGATAGTTATCAGACGTATCGGTCCTTGTCCGGTCGTCATAGTCACGGGCATATTTTTTCCGGGTTGTAGTAGTTGTGGTCGTTGTGGTCGTTGATTCAATACCTCCGCCACCGTATACATCATCACTAGGCAACGTACCCGTCGCTGCATTTTGTGTAGAACAACCTGTAAGGCTGGCCGCCCCCATTATCAGAAGCAATGCCATTGTAATTCTTATATTCATAGTCGTCAATTTTACCTGTTCGAATTTACTAACAATTTATGTTATAATTTTGCTCACTTAAAGTATAAACAAATACTATTCCAAAACGCTCCATTCATATTAAAAAGATTTTGGCAAACCGCAAAAATGGCAAATAAAATCACTCCACGTGCCCAGGATTATTCATTATGGTACAATGACCTGGTAAAAGAAGCAGGACTCGCAGAACATTCATCTGTAAAGGGTTGCATGGTAATCAAGCCCTATGGTTTTGCCATTTGGGAAAAAATGCAGGCAGAACTTGACCATAGATTTAAAGAAACAGGACACCAGAATGCATATTTTCCTTTGTTCATCCCAAAAAGTTTTCTTAGCAAAGAGGCGGCCCATATAGAGGGTTTTGCAAAAGAATGTGCCGTAGTAACACACTACCGACTCAAAAGCGATGGCAAAGGTGGCGTCATTGTTGATCCGGATGCAAAACTCGAAGAGGAACTTATTGTGCGTCCGACTTCTGAAACCATTATCTGGAACACCTATAAAAATTGGATACAATCCTATCGTGACCTTCCCCTTCTTATAAATCAATGGGCAAATGTGGTACGCTGGGAAATGCGCACACGGCTCTTTTTAAGAACAACGGAATTTTTATGGCAGGAAGGCCATACTGCCCATGCAACAAGCGATGAAGCTGTCGCTGAAACCAGGCAAATGCTTGATATATATGCTGATTTTGCCGAAAATTTTATGGCGATGCCCGTTGTAAAAGGAACAAAAACAGCAAATGAACGTTTTGCGGGCGCCATTGATACCCTATGCATTGAAGCCATGATGCAGGATGGGAAAGCCCTTCAGGCAGGAACATCCCATTTTCTTGGCCAGAATTTTGCAAAAGCCTTTGATGTGAAATTTTCAGATAAAAGCGGCAACCTCGAATATGTATGGGCAACTTCCTGGGGGGTTTCCACGAGGCTCATTGGGGCATTAATCATGGCTCATTCTGATGATGACGGCCTGGTACTTCCGCCAAGCCTGGCGCCTATTCAGGTAATTATTGTTCCGATCTATAAACAAATGGAAGAATTACAGAAAATATCCGATGCTGCAAATGTTTTGATGAAAGAACTGAAAGCACAAGGCATTTCTGTAAAATATGATGACGACGATACCAAAAAACCCGGATGGAAATTTGCTGAAAGTGAATTGAAGGGCATCCCATTGCGCATTGCCATTGGCCCAAGAGATCTTGAAAACGGAACTGCTGAAGTGGTTATGCGAGATACCAAATCCAAACAGGTTGTTTCTTTCAGTGAACTTCATAAAGAAGTACCGAAGCTACTAAAGCAAATTCAGGATGGCATTTATCTCAAAGCTTTGAAAAAAAGGGAGGAAAATACCTATTACCCAAACAATTGGGATGAATTTTCAGAAATTATGAAAGGTGAAGGCGGATTTGCCTGGGCGCACTGGGACGGGACTGCTGAGACAGAATTAAAAATCAAAGAATTGACAAAGGCTACTATCCGTTGCATACCGTTTGATCGTAAAGAAGAGAAAGGCCAATGCATTCTTACGGGGAAGCCATCTGAAGGCAGAGTTATTTTTGCGAAGGCATACTAGACAGAAAAAAGGATAAATTGCACATCATTTTTAAATATTAAATTTAAAATACTGTGGATCAAAAAACAGAAGAAATTGTCAAAGCCCTTGAAATAAAGGCCGGTACAAAACAATTCATATTCAGAAAAACTATTGAGACATTCAATATTTTTAAGCAACAGATTATATCTGTTGCATCTGAGGTAGGTGATGAGATGAAAAAGATTGATAAAAATATCGGTGTTTCAGCACAGGATAATGGAGCCTTTGAGGCGGAATTAAAATTTTCAGGGGATACACTCATGTTCATGATGCATTCCAATGTTTTCAATTTCCCTCCTGATAGTGAAATTCACAAATCAAAATATGTAAAAGAAGATCCCATGCGCGCCTATTGCGGCATGATCCTTATATATGATTTCCTTTCAGATTCTATTAAATATGGCAGGATGAATGATATCGGCTATCTTATAGCCCGTATTTTTATCAATAAAGAAGGTCATTTTTTTGTTCAGGGTAAAAGGCAATTTTCTTTTATGTACAATGATTTTACGGAGTTCGAGATCAATCCTGAAATTATCCGTCTTATCGTACAAACATCTGTTCTTCATACCATAGACTTTGATTTGTTTGTGCCGCCATTTGATGAAGTCAAAGAAGTAAGCCTGATGCAGAAAATTATGGAATCGGGTAGTGCTGCATTGAAAACCGGCAAACGTCTTGGATTCAACTACGGCGAGAACGATTAGCACATATTTTCCTGTTAATATATTTTTGGTCTGGCATCTATTTTGCCATTGAGTGCGAAAGTTATCTTGTTTGCATATTGTTGAAAAACGCTAAAATATTGGCGTAGATTTCTACAAAAAATATGTTATCATTTTTCAAGGTCGGTATGATCCGGTAACCCTGTAATTAATTTATTATCACTGCGTAATATTTGAAAAATAAAATTTATTATGAACTTAAAAGAATAAACAGTCGTTTAGACAGATAACCCTTGTCAATTAAACCATTCTTTTACAGGAATCAAAACTGTAAATAACCTTAAAATCGACGAAGCATGGAAGAATCAGAATTCAAAAATTCCGTAACCAAGTATGCATACTCTTTAAAGCCATTTGCGCTTTCTTTGACACGGGATATGCAGGATGCCAATGATCTAATTCAGGAAACATTGCTCAGGGCTTTATCGAGCCACGAAAAATTCATAGAAGGCACAAACCTGAAAGCCTGGCTTTACACGATTATGAAAAATATTTTCATCAATAATTATCGCCGAAATAAAAAGAGAAATACGATCATCGATGTTACAGAAGATATGTTCCTTGTCAATTCTTCAACGATAAAGATCATAAACCTGGGCGAGGTAAATTTAGCCATGGAAAACGTAACAAAGGCCGTAAGTTTATTGAGTGAGGATTTCAGACTTCCTTTTATGATGCACTATGATGGTTTCAAATACCATGAAATTGCAGAAAAGCTCACATTGCCAATCGGTACCGTTAAAAGCAGGATCCACTTTGCCAGAAAGGAATTAAAAGAAAAACTAACCAGGC
>Ga0207032_1079_pt1 | contig 27458 bp, 22 predicted proteins | sample Alteio_BWMinCont_38_FD_153308 | JGI IMG/M metagenome (GOLD analysis project Ga0207032, IMG submission 153308) | Enriched cells from forest soil in Barre Woods Harvard Forest LTER site, Petersham, Massachusetts, United States -... | ecosystem: Environmental > Terrestrial > Soil > Temperate forest >... | reverse complement strand
CAACAGGGGTTGGAGACCCGTCAGAGTCGTGTGCATGTCCGGTAAGGGGGCCGGAGGAGGCTGGACAATGGGCGGTGTTTGAGGTGCGAGGGTAGTCGGCGGTGAGGGGGCCACTACGTAAGAACTTAGCACTGTTATAGAACGCTCAAGCCGTGCTATGAAGGCGTTGCTATGGTAGAGCGTGGCATAGATCTTCAACAACTGGCTCGGGCCACTAATTTGTTTGGCGCGCAAATGGAAGAGCGCGATCGTGGAATCACCCTTCCGTGGCAATGTGATGAGCAATGAATTGCTGCTTCCCGACCGAAAGTCGAAGCCGGGCGCAGTCAGATCTACTTCGATTTTCCACTCATCTTCCGCAGCGTTCATATTAACTATCACTTTGCCATCGTTTTGGCCGCCGCTGACAATCCTGGTTCCCTCTGCGAGTTGAGCAGCGGTAAGTGAGATCTGCACGGCAAATTCCTTATCCGCGACAATCGAATCCGGCGCCTCAATATTCGGATAGCGTTCTATTCGCGTTTCCGCTTCTTGTCCGGTCCCAGTATAGGCAGCTGCCACTAAGCCAGTCGATATCCGGGAAAATACAAAATCGCCCACATCGTGACCCGAGTTGCGGATCACGCCGTATTGCGGCGCTTGGGAGGAAGGCCCCGCGAACCGAGGCTGGATCGTCTGAAACAGGGCACCGGCCGTGAACTGACTGTACGCCATCTGGTGCAGGCCTTGGAGAACGGCCCCGGTAAAAACCGAGTGACCCGCTCCGCTACCACTATCCGTCATTGGTTCTTTCGTGCCACTGGCCATCAGCGTCCTAGACTTCGAGTTCAGCGTATTCGTCAGAAACACTCCGCGCTCGTTGAGGTTAGTGCTCGCATCCGCGTCGCGAGGGAGAGTGTCGGAGTAGTAGCTGTCCGAGATGACGAGGACGTGCGAGGCAGGAACTGAGCGAACGTAAGCAGTAATTTCCTCAGTGTTAATCCAGTTGCTGTTGTTGTCTACCAGGGCATCCACGGGGAGCCAATACGCTTTATCAGTATCACGGTCGTGATGACTATGGCCAGCGTAGTAGATTAGCAGGTTGGAGTTCTCCGGGAGTTTACGGCGGTACTCAGCCAATGCGGTCAAGATTTGGTTGCGATCGGCGTCGAGCAGGACTTGGGTCTGGAAGCCATAACGTTCCCGCAGTAATTGAGCTACGGCCTTCGCGTCGTTAACCGCGGTCTGCAGCTTCGGCAAGTATTTGTAGTTATTGTTTCCGATTACGAGGGCATAGTACGGTCCGGTTTGAAGGGAGAATGTAGACGACGACGGCACTTCCTGCAAACTACGTTGGGTTGTCGTCTGACCAAAAAGCAAGAGACTACCCAAGCCTTCAGCCACGATGAGGGCGATCCAAAGAGTCTTCAGGCATTGAGTTTTGCACATATACTCTGCTCCATGCGCGCTTGGAGGTTCGAGTGTTAGCCTAACCTTAGATTCAATAGGTCATGCAGGCTAGGCAGTTTTGCTTCCTGGTTCTTTGTTATAGCAGAGTTATAGCAGCCCTGGGCGAGTGGCCCATCTTTTGTGATGGTTTTCCTCCCGTCGATCGACCTTCGCTCTTATCCAAATCAACCTTGCGCTCGCAAAAGCGCGAAGGATGGGCCAGCCTTGGTGCTGGCGGAGGAATACATAGACCCTTTCGGGCCGCACAGGGCGCGGGCCTCAGGATGACAGCGGGGTGGATTCGACGGCACCCCACCCGGTGCAGATCAGCAACAAAATCAAAGGCGGCGGACAAGAGTGTCCGCCCCACACGAAGCGACATTCTCATGTCTCTGGATCTCCCACGCTCAGCAAAAAAGTGCGAAGGATGGGCCAACCTCGGTGGTATCTCAATTGCTTCTTAGGGCGGTGACGAAGCGCGCGAGATCCTTCGCACCGCCTGAAAAACGGCTATGCTCAGGATGACGCCGGGATTCGTGAATGGCCAGCGCGACTCGGGTAGTGAAGGCACGTTTGGATGTCAGGAGGTGTGGAAAAATGCCGGGGTGTGGAAGAAAATGCCGGGTCACGCAAGGCCGCCACTTAACCCAACTAAAAGATGTCTTTAGCGTAGGTCAATAGTTCGCCCTGGCTGTCAATGAGCTCAAATTCGAGTTTCTGTAAGAGGCGTCGCGACGCACTATTCGATATTTTCACCGCAGCGTACACTCGGGCATTTCGTATGTCCTTGAGAGCGTGGCGAACAATAGCAAGTCCGTAGCTCTTTCCGCGATGCTCCGGTGCTACCGTAAAGGAAATATGACAAGCGTCCCTCTCAGGTTGCCAATCTAAGCGGACGACGCCAACCGTAATACCGTCTATCTCTCCGATCAGCAGAACGGAATCAGAGGACCCGAGCACGCTTCTGAGCCAGTGCTCATGATGCTCCTGCGAAATTTGTAATTGGCTTAGCGAGTTGAGCCGTGTGACAGGATCGTTACGCCAAGCCAAAAGCTTTTCAGCATCCCTCTCTTCGGCGGCGCGTAAAAATACTTCCATAAGGCAGGAGGAAGAATATCACTTGACGATGTGTGCCCGATGGGTGCGGAAAAGAAAGCTACCCATCCGATGGAAGCGATTTAGTGGTTGGGAGTACTCGGCAAGAACGACGAGAACCTGCCCCGACGAAGTTGACGGGGACCTGTTGGCCGGGTTTCCCCTTGGGTTAAAAAATGGTCGAGATTCACGGTGTGTAAATCTCCTGAAAAAAATAAAAAAGATGATGTTGATGAGCTTTTCAAATACGATGTACGGGCCTCGCGCTTGACTGAAAGCATTTTTGTAAGGAGAACTTCGATGGGTCGAGAACGTGTGCTGAAGGTTGTGTTGATCGTGGTGGGGGTGATCTTTTGCCTCTTGGGATATCCCATGATGCTGTTTGTGCGGCAAGAGCCTGCCCTGGCGATGATGCTTTGCGTTTATGTCACGCTCGGCATTTTTCTGCTGCTGGCAGCACGTGATCCGTCGGCAAATCGCAGCCTCATTGCCTTCACCGCGTGGTCGAGCCTTGCCCACGCAATTTTTATGGGGACGCAGGCACTGCTCAACATGATCGCACGTGGAGAACTGTTTGGCTCGGCGGCGCTCGTCGTCATTGGCATATCCCTGATCGCGTTGGCTCCGGGGAAGAAGGCGACTCCGATGTCTCCATCGTGAAGAGAGCCAATGTATTGGGCTGGCTTCACATGTTCTTAATCCTTTTCAGGTAGTTTTCATGTGCAACCTATAGCTTTATCCTGAAATTTCTTGGCCTATCTCTCGGAGGATCTCATGTACCGTCGAACTTTATTTGCTGGCTTTTTGATCGCGCTCATCTCGCTCACGCTTGGCGCCCGCGTTTTCGCGCAGGGCACGTGGGCTGTCGAAAAAACGTTTCACGTTGGCGGGGAGGGCGGGATGGACTACATCACCGCGGATGCGCAGAGTCACCGCCTCTACGTTCCTCGCAGCACGCATGTAATGGTCATCGACGCCGATTCGGGCAAGACGATTGCGGACATTCCGGGACAGAAGCACAATCACGGAGTTGCGATTGCGCCTGAGGCCGGACGAGGATTTATTACTGACGGAGAAGGCTCTGTCGTCATTTTCGATCTCAAGACGAACGCTGTCCTGGGAACGCTCAAAGCGCGGCCCGATGCCGATGGCATTATTTATGACAAGGCCACCGGGCTGGTACTGGTGTCTTGCGGCGACGACGGAACGCTGGTGACGATCAAGCCCGATGTCGATCCGAAGACGGGATCGATCGATCCGCCGATTGACCTTGGCGGCAAGCCTGAGTTTCTTGCTTCCGACGGCGCGGGAAAGGTCTATGTCAATTTGGAGGACAAGGACCAGGTCGCAGTTGTCGACCTCAAAGCAAGAAAAGTATTGGCGCACTGGCCGGTGGCTCCTGGCGGATCGCCGGTTGGGTTGTCGATTGACACCGCGAAGCACCGGCTCTACGTGGGATGCCGCAAGCCGCAGAAGATGGTTGTGATGAGCACGGACGACGGCAAGGTGATTGCCGATCTGCCGATCGGCGCCGGCGTGGACGCGACGAAGTTCGACAGTCAACAAGGATTCGCGAGCTGCCGGGACGGCAAAATGAACGTTGTGGGTGAGACTGCGTCGGGCAAGTTCGAGGTCGTGCAAACGGTGACGACTGCGGTTGGCGCCAAAACCATGGACGTTGATCCTGCGACGCACAAGATCTATTTGCCGACATTCGAGTTTGAGGAGCAGAAGCCGGGAGCCACGGGACGTCCGGCGGCCAAGCCGGGAAGCTTTATGATCGTCGTTGTCGCACGGCAGTAAGAGCAGCGAGTAGTTTCCCGAATCAGCGTACTAGTCGGTACTCAAAAGCCGATGAATGCCAGAGAAATTGACGCCACGGACTTCTTTGATCTTGGCGGGAACTTTTATGGCATGGAGCGCGCGAGGTTGTCGTACCCATCCTTCGCAAAAAACACGCGGAGGATGGGCCGGCGTCCTATTTAGCTCATCAAACCGCTCACTTGGCCTGAGCGGTGTCCAATCTCAAAAATCGCGCAGCGTTGTTGTACAGGATGTCGCGTTTTTGTTGGGGCGTCAGATTATCGGCGTTCTGAATGATGCTGATGGAGTAGGCCATCAGTTTCGGCCAGAGAAGTTGATCGGTCCCGAACATTACGCGGTCTTCGAATCCGGCGTCCACGAGGCGCTCGATATAACGATTGACTTCCTTGATGGGATAACTCCAGATGAGTCCGGCAACGTCGACGTATACGTGGGAGTTCGCCTGAAGCAGGGTGAGCATGTTGTCGATCATGGGATAACCGGCGTGCATCACTTGAACGCGAAGCTTTGGATGGCGCGCCAGAAGTTCCTCGAGCAAAAGCGGATTTCCCATGGAGCCACGGAACTTAGGCATTGCAATGTTGGCACGTCCGGAGCCGCCTGTGCCCATGTGGATGGCTACGGGAATATCCAGTTCCTCGGCGAGAGCGAAGTAGGCATCGACCGAGGGATCGCTCGGAGAGATGCCTTCATATTGAAGGCCGATCTCGCCCATGACTTTGAAGCCGCCGCTGGTGAAGTCCTTGCGCAGTTCGTCGAGAGGCACGCGCTGGCCGGGAGTTAGGCCATTCGAGAAAGCTGTGCCTGGGATGATCCGGGCGGGCGCGGCGTCCTTCCATTTCTGCACGCTCTTGGGATCGCCGAAAACAACCGCGGTGACGTTGAGGCGTTCCATTTCGGCGAGAACATCTTTCATATATTCGCCGGGAGCGGAGGGATAGAGTGCCGGCGTGCATGGCTCTTTCACCCAGCCGAACGGCTCCTCCTTCTGTTTAGGATCGGAGGCCGTGAACTTCGAGGTGTTGGGACACATGGGCGCGAGGCCGGGAAAGTTCGCGTCCATGGCGTGGACGTGAACATCGAGCACCGGAGGAGCTTTGGACTCAGCGTTCTGCGCGCGCGCGAGCGATGAGAAGGATGAAAGGAGTACTGCGCAGGATAGGAATCGGCGAATGAGGCGTGGGGTCATTTCAGAGTCTCCTTTTAGCAAGGTCGGCACTGCGGACGATAGTATCAGGGACTTCGCGTACATGAAGCTCTCTGGAATTCCGGCGGTTGGATGTGACGCAGGAATAGGGGGTCGATGCTGGTGGTCGGGCAAACGTTACAATGCCCTGCGGAGGATTCATGGCGAAATCACGTAGGCAGTTCATGGCATCTCTGGGAGCGCTGGGGGCGGCAGCTATGCTGCGCGGCCAAGCGCGAGGACAAGCAGAAGGACGGAATCCAGCCGCACAGAATCCCGCAGACTTGCCGCCCGGCGCGCCGCCTGCATTCGGAGCCGGGCCAGCGGTGGGACCGGAAGTGTCGGCTACGACTTTTTCTGAGGCGGAGAAGTTGGTGCAGTTTGAGATGACCGCGGCCGAGCGCGCGGTAGCCGCTGCAAGCTGGCCCAAGACGATGGCTGCGGTCTATGAGCGGCGTACCGGTCCGCGAAAAGTGTTGCTGGAAACGACGGTGGCTCCGGCGACGCGGTGGAACCCCGTGTTGCCGGGGCAGAAGTCAGGGCCGGAGCGCGACCGGTTTGTGCGCAGCAAGGTCGAGTCCGTTCCCCTACCTGTGCGCGACGAAGATATTGCATTCGCTCCGGTGACATGGCTCTCGCGCTGGATCGAGACGCGGAAGCTCACGTCCGAGCGGCTCACCAACATTTATCTGAAGCGCCTGGAGCAGTTCGATCCCAAGCTGCACTGCGTGATCACGCTGACACGCGAGCTAGCTCTGAAGCAGGCGAAGCGGGCAGACGAAGAAATTGCAGCGGGTAAATATCGCGGGCCGCTGCACGGTATCCCCTGGGGCGGGAAAGATCTGCTCGACACCGCAGGGATTCCGACCACGTATGGCGCAGAACCATTCCGCAACCGCGTGCCGAGTGAAGATGCCGCGGTGGTGAAGCGTCTGCACGAAGCGGGAGCCGTGCTGGTGGCGAAGCTCAGCCTCGGAGCGCTGGCGCTGAACGACATCTGGTTCGGCGGGCAGACGATGAATCCGTGGCTGCTCGAAGAGGCGTCGTCAGGATCGAGCGCGGGGCCAGGCGCGGCAACCGCCGCCGGGTTGGTGGGATTCTCGATTGGCAGCGAGACTGGAGGCAGCATCATCAGTCCGTCGATGCGCTGCGGGATTACGGGGCTTCGGCCGACTTACGGACGCGTGGCACGCACCGGAGCAATGACGCTTTGCTGGTCGCTCGACAAACTTGGCGCGATGACCCGCAGCGTCGAGGATGCGATGCTCGTGCTGCACGCGATCAGCGGTCCGGATGCGGGCGACGTGGCCAGCGTCCCCAGCCGTCTCGACTTCGACGCGGGCGCAAGCGTAGCGGGGCTGCGCGTCGGATATTTTCCGAAGTGGATGAATGAGAATCCGGCGACGGCTGTTGACCGCGCTGCCGTCGACGTAGTGAAAAAAGTTGGGATGGTTCCGGTCGAAGTTTCGATTCCCGACTGGCCGTATGACTCGCTTAACCTGATTCTGTTCGCGGAAGGCGCAGCGGCGTTCGAAGAACTCACACTCAGTGGCGGCCTGAATCAACTCAAGGCGCAAGTGCCGGACGCGTGGCCCAACATTTTCCGTCAGGCACGATTTCTGTCAGCAGTCGACTTCGTTCAGGCGGATCGCCTGCGGCGGAAAGTCGCCGAGGAAATGGCGAAACTCTTTTCGCATGTGGACCTGTTGCTGGTGCCATCGGTGCGTGACGAGATGCTGACCATTACGAATTTTACCGGGCATCCCGCGCTGGTACTGCGGGCGGGATTCGTGGAAGTGGCGAAGGCACGCAGCGACTGGGCGCCGGACCCAGCGCATCCACTGCCGACTTTTGCGCCGCCGCGCCGCGTACCTCATGGAGTGACTTTGATCGGGCGTCTGTTTGAAGAAGGTCCGATGGTCAACGCGGGGATCGCGCTGGAGAACGCCTTCGGCGTGGTAGGTGAGCGTCCGCCGGGATTCTGAAACGGACTGCGGTGGCCACTTCCTCGAATTGCAGATCCCGAACGCGTGTCAACAACGCGCTCTTAGTTCTTTGCCGGTGCAGTTAAAGCCGCCAACTCGCGTTTGGCTTCCTGTGCGGGGACGAAGTCGGCGTCGGCCGTCTTCCAGATGTCCAGCAGTTTCTGATAGCTCGCGGTCGCGGCGGCCTTGTCGAACTGCGCTTGCGCTCGCGCCGTTCCCAGCAGGCAGAAAACGTAGTCGGGAGCTTGCGAACTGCCTCCGGTAGCTTCTCCGAGGCCCATGCCGCGGTAACGCAGGCCGGGCGCGAAATCGGCGACCGCTTGCTGGGGATTTTTTGTCTGCAACGAAGCGAGCCCTTGAAGCTGCGGCCCCTTCGACACCAAGCCATAGGGCACAACGCTATTTAAGAGCGCGCTTACTTGCTCGGGATGATGTTGCGCGAGAGCCAGCGCCGCCTTCACTTCGGGCAGGTAGATATCGTTCACCAAAGTATTGGTCGGTGCGTCGGCGGCTAGCCGTTCTGCTTCTTTCAACGTCGAGCCACCCTCGCCGCATAACGCCAGAGCGAGATCGGCATCGGGAACGGTTGCGATGGATTTATCCAATGCCAGAGCACGGTGGGCGGTCTCGCGCGCGGCAGAGCAGTTCGAAATCAGCGCGTCGTGCAGAGCCTTGACCGCATAAAGGCCTCCCGCGGCGTCAGCAAAGTGTTGCTGCTCCGCCCGCTGGCCGGCGTGCTCCCAGGCGTGGTCGGCATCGTGCATACGGCCCTGGAAGAGGTAAATCATGGCTGCGGTGGCTTCGACGTTGAAACCGTCGGGGCGGCTGGCCGCCCATTGAATATGCTTCTCCCAGTCGGGCTTGCCCGCGAGGAATTCGTCGGTCATGGCGGTGCCGTGATAATTGATATCGTCGCCGCCACCTTGATCAACCGCCTCTTTCAGATAGCGCTCGGCTTCGGGAAATTTATCGATCGAAATCAGAGTGCTGGCGCTGTTGGTAGCCGCTACGTTGTCCCACTTGGCGATCTCCCATGTCTTCTCGAAGCCTGCGGCTGCCTGCTCCAGGTCGCCCATCTCGGAGTAGACAATCGCTAAATTATTCCAGGCTGCGGCATCGCGCGGATAACTCGCGGCGAAAAGTTTGTAGGCCTCCAACGCTTTAGGCAGATCGTATTGAAAGTTCGCGGACTGCGCCTCGATGTACATGCGCTCGCGCTCGGTCACACGCTCGCGCAGATCGTAGGCTTTTTTCATGTAGTCCTGGGCCTTGGCAAGCGCACCTTGAGTCGAATAAGTCACGCCGAGCCGGGCGTACGCCATGGCGAAAGTAGGATCGAGCCGGACGGCTTCCGCATAAAACGAAAGCGCCTGGAAATCGCGGCCCATCCGGTGTTCGTCTTCTCCCAGCGAAAACGCGTGAAACGCCTGCAAATTGGCGGTGGTCACGTTGGTATACGGCGTGGTCAGCTTCTGGATCGACGCCATCGACTCGCCCAGGCGGGCGCGGATGGCCGTCGCCGCTTTCGAAACCGCTTGCAGCACGCCGGTCTTATCGGGTGCAGTTTCCTGCTCGCGCGCGAATACTTCGCCGGTGGCACAGTTCACCGCGTTGATCGAAACCACGTAGGACGATCCCAGGCTGGCGATGGTGCCCGCCAGATACGCCTTCACTCCCAGGCGTTGCCCAAGTTGCTGGGCCAGTTCCGGCGTAATTTTCTGATCGCGCGTCTGTCCCAGATATTGCAGGTTGCTGTGCAGCTCGGCATCGCTTACTAGCTGCACGAGCGGAGATTGTTCGAGTTGTATGGCCAGCGCTTCTTTTAGAGTGGAATCGAAAACCTGGTCGCCGGTCTGATTGGTGAAGTCCGCAAGAATGAGTTGATCTTTGTCGGTGAGCTGAACGGTCGAATGCTTGCGCCAGTAGAATCCGGCTGCAATGATTGCGAGCGCCAGTACCAGCGCGACTGGCACCATCCACTTCCACCAGCTGCGTGGCCCAGCTTCGGGCAACATCGTCGTCACACTGCCTGACGATCCCGATGCCGTCGCCATTACTCGTGCCGAACCGCTGGTGCGAGTTGCGGTCGCGGGCAACGGCACCTGAGCATAGTTTTCGCTGTAGGCAGCTTGCGATCCCGAACTCACCGCCGCGCTTCGCCCCGACTCCAAATCGCGCTGCAGCCGCTTCAACTCCGATTTGATTTCATCAGCATGCTGGTAGCGTAAATCGCGGTCTTTTTCCAGCGCGCGATTGATCACGTCCTCCAGTTTCGCGGGGAGATTCGGGTTAAGCCGGATCGGCGCCACCGGCGCCCGATTCATGATGGCGTCGAAGATGACTCCCGACGTTTCGCCGCGAAATGGGACCGTGCCGGTGGCCATCTCGTAGAGAACGATGCCGAAAGAAAATAGATCCGTGCGCGAATCCAGCGGCTTGCCCCGCACCTGCTCCGGCGACATGTAAGCCACCGTGCCCAGCGCCGAACCCGGGCTGGTCAGGTGTTCCGGCCTTCCACCTTCCGTCTTGGTCGCCTCGCTGGGATCCAGCATGTGGCTGGCTTCCTGCAAAACTTTCGCCAGGCCGAAGTCGAGGATCTTCGCGGCTCCACGCTCGGTCACGAAAATATTTGCCGGCTTGATGTCGCGATGAACAATGCCCTTGCTGTGCGCCGCATCCAGCGCCTCGGCCACATCGATGGCGATGGTCAATAATGTTTCGATCTCCAGCGGGCGGTTCTCGATGCGATGCTTGAGGGTCTCGCCTTCCAGATATTCCATGACGATGAAGGCCTGATCGCCCTCTTCGCCGATGTCATAAATCGTGCAGATATTGGGATGATTCAGCGCCGACGCCGCCTGCGCCTCGCGCCGGAACCGGCTGAGCGCGCCGGCATCGCGGGTGACATCTTCAGGAAGGAATTTCAGCGCCACAAAGCGCCGCAGCCGCGTGTCCTCGGCCTTATAGACGACGCCCATCCCGCCACCGCCGAGCTTTTCGATCACCCGATAGTGGGAGATGTTTTGTCCGATCATTTTTCAGTCGTGGCGTCTTAAGGTTGTAGGACCCGGGAAGGGCACGACTTTAGTCGTGCCGACATCCGGCACAAATCGGGGGCTTTAGCCCCTGAGGTTTTTCCAAGTGAGCCATCTTAGGGGCGTCGGTACGCAAAGTCAACGAAGCAAGCGCGATGATACCGTTGCAATTCGGAGGTGCTGGCACACATGCGGATTTTCTGTATGAACCGCTACGGCCGCGCTGTGGTACGATGGTGGCCCTCCCCAATCGCCTCACCGGAGGTTTCCCGTGAACAAGATTGTTCTTCTTTTTATTGCTATGGCAGCAGTATCGGCCTTCGCGCAGCACGAGACGGTGCTGTATTCGTTCAAGGGAGGGACTGACGGGAACGGTCCGTCTGGGGGCAACCTTATCTTCGACAACGCCGGTGATCTCGTCGGCGCCACCTCCTCGGGCGGAACCGGGTCGTCCTGCTATTACGGGTGCGGCACCATCTTCAGGGTCACGCGGAACAAGACGGGCTGGGTGGAATCCGTGATCTACAACTTCACTGGCGGCACTACGGACGGCTCGTCACCCAATGGTGACCTGGCGATCGACGCCCGTGGCACCTTGTACGGTACGACCTCCTCCGGCGGTGCCTATGGATACGGTGTGGTTTTCGAGCTGAAACGCTCGGCCCTAGGATATTCCGAGACCGTTCTTCACGACTTCGCAAGCGGCACCGACGGAGCGTGGCCCTACGCTGGATTGGTGATCGACAGTCGGCATAATCTCTACGGAACCACAAGCTCGGGGGGCGGGGGTACGAACGACGGCGGGATTGTCTTCGAACTGTCTCCATCGGGAGGCGGGTGGATTTACTCAGTATTGCATGTCTTCGGCAATGGCACGGACGGAGCGACTTCCTATGACCGTTTGACGATGGATTCTGCTGGCAATCTTTTTGGCACAACCGCGTTCGGAGGAAGCGGAGCCAGTTCCTGCCCCTTCTCGTACGGCTGCGGGACAGCATTTGAACTAACCCATGGCGCGAATAATGTTTGGAAGGAAGGCGTCATTTACAGCTTCGTGGGCAATATTGGCGCGCTGGATGCGGCCCAACCCCGTGGGTCTTTGGCATTCGATGCTACTGGAAATCTCTATGGTACTTCTTGGGACGGAGGATCGTGCATCGAGGGCTGCGGAACTGTTTTCGAGATCAGCCCATCTGCCAGTGGCTGGACCGACAAAGTATTATTTAGTTTTCTAGGTTCGAGTACTGGCCTAATTCCCAACGCTGGCGTGGCCATCGACGGCTCTGGGAATCTATATGGGACTACAGTATTCGGCGGCGGCAAGGGACGATGCTTGTATGGGCAAGAGAACTTTTACTGTGGAACCCTCTATAAGCTCTCCTTGACGAACGGCGCCTGGACCGAATCGTTTCCCCATATATTTGTCTCCAGAGACGGCGCAGAGCCCTGGGGAGGCTTGATTCTGGACAAAGTGGGGAATCTCTACGGCACGACGACCTTCGGTGGAGCATACGGGTTCGGAATTGTGTATAGGCTCACTCCGTAGATTGCGCCGGGGTGCCCCATGTCTCGCGGTTTTGCGAGACGTGGGGACTTAACTTGCTGACGTATCCCTAGAAATCCACAGCCTCCCTGTGACATCCGTCACAGCCTAGCGCCGCAAAAAGATGTAAGCTCCCCACACTTTCCCGGTTCTTAAGAATTCGTTTCCCATCGTCCCTCCGAGCAGATGTCTGAATACGAGGTCTCCCCATGTTTGGGAGAAGTGGCTTCAGTCTGCTCGCAATTTGTTTGCTTCTGTTAGGGCTGCCGGGTGCCCCACGTCTCGCCGCTTTTGCGAGACGTGGGTACTTAACACACTGACTTATCCCAGAAATCCACAGCCTCCGTGTGACATCCGTCACAGCCTCGCGCTGTGGAAGCGTGTAGGCTCACTGACACTTCCCGGTTTTTTTTGAGAATTTGTTTCCCATCGTCCCTCCGAGCAGACGCCTGAATACGAGGTCTCCCCATGCTAGGGAGAAGTGGCTTCAGTCTGCTCGCAATTTGTTTTCTTCTGTCAGCGCTGCCGCTGCCTGTGGCGGGGTGGCGCAGGCTTTGGGGCTTGGCGAACATCAGCACAGCGGAGGGTGCCCCATCCTTGACGTTCTTTGTCAAGGGTGGGTGACGATGCGGCCGACACAATCGCGCGGAGTTGAGCTCCGATGCGGACCATATCATGCGGGAGTGAATCGAAGAACCAATCCTGACCAACACCTACAAGCGGTGCCTGATGGCGGGGTCCGGTCTCCCCGCCATCCGACTGCAATTCAACCACCGCTAATTTTCCGTCGGCCACTCAACATGATCGATGACCAGCACATCCACCGGCCCTTGTTGCGGCACTAGCTTCAACCCAAGCTGCTCCTGAATTGCGTCAAACAATGAAGGACCAGCAGCCGGCACGGCGTTGTTGGAGGCGCCGTCGCTATTGGTCGCGGCCTCAGACCATTGCAAATTGAAATCATATTGTCCCGTCATTCCAGTCTTATCCACAACGTTCTCGCCCAATTGCATGGATAGCTGCCTTGTGAACTCTGCCATCGAAGATTTTTGAGCTCCGATGCCGCGCACTTGCCCGCCACCTAGCTGCATCATCATCCGGTGGATTCCCTTTCCGTCCGGACCTATGGCGGAGTCGGGGTAATCCGCAAATTTTGTCGGCTGAAGCTTTGAGCCGTTTTCTCCGACCACCAGCACATACGATGGAAGCTCTTTGCTCTCGTGATGCAGCACCAGCTTGAAGCGGTCCGCTAAAAGCGTCCGCAGTTGGTTTCGGAGCGCTGCTTGGTCGTCTCGGATCTCGCTGAGACGAGGGCCCGCCTCCTGAGCGTTGGCTGGGCTCCCCTCCATCTTCACCTCGATATCGTAAGCCGCAGATTTGATCTCGGGCGGTCCGACGATCTGGTTGGCCTGGATTCCGTAAGCCTCCTGAATGATCGACAGTAAGCTCGCGTTCACCGCCTTGAACCCGTCGGGCCCATACATCATCCTCACCATATGGACCCCGCTCCCAGCGTACGTCGGAGTCGAAAGCTGGCTCGGCTTGATGGAAACCTCAACGTCAGGAGTTATCGCAGCCAAATTTTGGGGTTGTTCTTGAGCCCGGATTTGCGGCGCATTCACCAGGCCAAATACGAGCGGCAGGGCGAGGGCCAATACTCCGGCTGTGCTGAGCAATAGTTTTTTGGCGAAATTTAACTTCCGTGCAAGATGCTCGGTCATGATGTACACCATCCTCTTTTTAAGATCGGACCCCGTCACCCCAGACACGCAGGCCAGCGGAGATCCCACACAAAATTCACACACCTTCAAAATGCTCTCGGCATAGACGCGCCGTTCACTGCCCAATTCCACGACCTCTTCGTCGCAGGCACGCTCCCGCTCCTCGACTAAACGCGCTCCCAGCCACCAAACCAAAGGGTGAAACCAGAACAGGGCTTCGACCACCATGTGCATCGCAGCCGCCAGATTGTCGCGGCGGCGCACGTGCCATATTTCATGCGCGAGAATTGCCTCGAGGTGCGCATCTTCCAGGTGCTCGGAGATTCCTTCCGGCCATATCAAAACCGGTCGTGACACTCCAAAGATTCCCGGCTCCAGAGAAGCTCCCGACAAGACGATCTCAATTGGCGTCCGCATGCCTGCGATGCTTTCCAAACGGCGCAAGGCCTGGACTTCGCGTCCCTCCAGCAAAGGCGCTGCCTCCCGCTTGGCCGCGGAAACCCGACGCCAGCGTACGCACCACACAAACAGGACCGCAGCGAATCCGCAGAGCCACGCCGTTATGAGAGCCGCCGGAAGCCAATGGAGCAGGCTCGGAGAAACTATCGCGGAACTGGAGGGAGAAATCGCCGGTATCGTGGACTGCGGAAAAGGCTGACTGGCTTGCTCGATCGCGAAATACAACGGAGCTTTTACTGTCGCGGAATTGCGCGACCACGAGAGCAGGCTGCCGAGGTTGACCAGCAGCGAAAACGGAATCAGAAACTTCATCGACGCTGCCAGCCACAGCCAATATCGTGCGCGAGCGTGATTCTTTCGCAAAATCAAAGTCAGCAATCCAGCCGCGACCGCAAATAAAGTCGACTGCCACAAGTGATTGCCCAGGCCTGGTGCAATTTCTCTCCACATCGCGGACAAGTGTGCCGGAGTCATTTCGCTTTGTCCTTTCTCTCCAGCTTGCGGAGAGTTTTCTCGGCTTCTTTCACATCCTCCAGCGTGAGCTGGCCGGACTCAATCAGATGCGCCATCACGGGTTGCGTGCGTCCGCCGAACAGCGCCAGCAGATCGTCGACCAACTTCCGCTGCGCCGAATCGCGGGAGATCGCGGCTTCAAAAATGTGAAAATTCCCAACCTTTTTGACGCGCCGCACAGCCTTCTTGCCTTCCAGGCGATAAACCGTGGTTTGGACGGTCGTATAAGCGGGCCTGCCATCTTCGGGAAAAGCTTCCTGAATTTCGCGAATGGAAGCGTTGCCTCTCTTCCACAACGTGTCCATGATCTGAAGTTCGAGCTTGGCTAATTTGGGTCCGGCCATTTCGGCTCCTATGTCTGTATGTAGTACTACTACACATGTAGTTTATGTGTCAAGACTTCTTTTACGCTTCTCAGCGAGTGAGATCCCCTCGCTCTATCTGAAAAATGGCTCGGCTGCGAATGACCGCAACGCTGGTAGATGTAGATGGCCGCATTCAAACTGCGCCACTCCGATCTATCCATCTTTTGACGCCTTGCTTTTCCGCCTGTTAAACTATTCGTTTGTCAGATAGTTCAACCCTCCATCGTTATCACTAGAAGGGAAGTCCGTGCGCGCAGAGACCCGCCATAACCTTAAACAGGACGCTTTCAGCCGTGTGACCCTCGAGGCTGCCGAAAAGACCGCTCATTGGACGGTCGAACATCGCTCGACCCTGATCATCACCGGAGTTGTGGTGGCGATTGTGGTCGGCGCCGTCGCCGGGGGCTGGTTTTATTTGAGTGCGCAGGACGAAAAAGCCAGCCTCGAACTGTCGCAGGCGGTTCGCACCATGGATACGCCGCTGCGTGCCGCTGGATCGCCCCCGCAGCCGGACGTTCCCAGCTTTACTTCTGCCAAAGAGCGCACTGACGCCGCCAAGAAACAGTTTCAGGCCATAGTGGACAAGTACCCGCATACCCGCACTTCGGACATGGCCCACTATTTTCTGGGAGTGACTTCGGCCGACCAGTCTGACACCGCGGTCGCCGAACGCAATTTTAAAGATGTAATTTCTTCCGGAAGCCGCGATCTGGCGGCGATCGCTAAATTCGCGCTCGCTTCCCTGTATGGCAAGACGAACCGCACGAAAGAAGCAGTCGCGCTTTATCAGGAAATGATGAACAAGCCCACCGCCTCGGTGAGCAAAGTGACAGCGCAACTGCAATTGGCGGAACTTTACCAGGCCAGCAATCAGCCGCTCGACGCCAAGCGCATCTTCGAGCAAGTCAAGAAAGACAATCCCACGGGAGAAGCGGGGCAGATCGCCACGCAAAAGTTGGAACAGTTGAAGTAGACGCGAACAACGATCGTTTTCGCATTTCCCCTTTTCCGCCTGCTTAAGTACCATGTTGTCCAGTTCCTGAAATTACAAACTGGACTCCATGGCCGACATCACACTCCGCATCAACGGCAGTGAACGGAAAGTCAGCGTCTCTCCGGAGACGCCTCTACTCTGGGTTTTACGCGATACCCTCGAACTCACCGGAACAAAATTTGGCTGCGGTGCCGGGCTGTGCGGCGCTTGCACCGTTCATGTTGACGGAGCGGCGGTGCGTTCGTGCTCGACTCCGGTGGCGCAAGTTGCCGGAAAAGTCGTCATGACGATAGAAGGCCTGGGAGCCAACGGTTTGCACGTTCTGCAACAGGCATGGATCGCCGAAGAAGTTCCTCAATGTGGCTACTGCCAGACCGGGCAGATCATGTCAGCCGCGGCGCTGCTGGCGAAGACGCCGAATCCTACTGACGACGAAATCACACAGGCGATGAACGGCAATCTCTGCCGCTGCGGAACCTATGAGCGCATTCGCAAAGCGGTGCACCGTGCCGCGGGTAATGGAGGCTCGCGATGAGTCCGCTCTCACGCCGCGAATTTGTGGCTGCTGGAGCTGCTGCGGGAGCCGGCTTGGTGGTCGGATTTTATCTGCCGCACAAGTTGTCGCCTCGGAACGGTGGAGTATTTTCTCCCAACGCCTACCTGCGCATTACGCCCGACAATAAAGTCACAATCGTCGTCGCGCGCTCGGAGATGGGGCAGGGCGTGCGAACTGCATTGCCCATGATTCTTGCCGAGGAACTTGAAGCCGACTGGAAGCAGATCGAAATCGAGCAGGCGGGAGCGAGCACGCTCTTCGGCGATCAGACCACCGGTGGGAGTGCCAGCATTCGTACTACGTGGGATCCAATGCGCAAAGCCGGCGCGGCTGCGCGTGAAATGTTGATTTCGGCTGCGGCTTTGACGTGGAGCGTTCCGCGGTCAACTTGTGCCGCCGAGAACAGCCGCATCAAACACGCTGCTTCAGGACGAAGTCTGAGTTATGGAGAACTCGTCGGCAAGGCGGCAACGCTGCCGATTCCGACTGACGTTCCGCTCAAGCAGAGCAAGGATTACAAGATTGTTGGTCAACGCCTGCCGCGGGTTGACTCTCCCAGCAAGGTGAAAGGTGAAGCTATTTTCGGCATCGACTTCCGTATACCGGGGATGAAGTTCGCGCTGCTGTCGCGCTGTCCCGTAATCGGCGGGAAGGTTGCGAGCTTCGACGATAAGGAGTCGAAGAAGATTTCAGGCGTCAGCTACGTGGGAAAGATCAGCGATTCTGCCGTCGCCGTAGTCGCCGATAGCGTATGGAGCGCGATGGAAGGCCGCCGCGTTCTGAACGTCACATGGGACGATGGCCCGAACAAAGACTTGAACACCGCGGCCGTTATGGCTTCGTTGAAGCAGGCGGCTTCGAAAAAAGGCCCGAGCTTATTTTTGGCAGGTGAGCCCACAAAGGCTGCCGGACGCCGCATCTCGGCCGAATACGAATTGCCTTTCATGGCTCACGCTCCGATGGAGCCGGGCAATTGTACCGCTTACTATCAGGGAACGAAGTGCGAATTGTGGGCGCCGACGCAGATCCCGCAAGATTGCCGCGACTCGGTGGCACCCGCCATCGGCCTCGATCCCGACCAGGTGAAGGTCAACGTCACCCTCATGGGCGGAGGATTTGGCCGGCGTCTTGAGCACGATTATGCTGTCGAGGCTGCGTTGGTGTCGAAGGCAATCAACGCTCCGGTGAAAGTGATTTGGACGCGCGAAGATGACATGCGCTTTTCGACTTACCGTCCCGCGAGTCTGCATCAGTTGAGCGCTACCGTTGATGGCTCCGGATTCCCGGTCGCTCTCACGCACCGTATTATCTCGCCTTCGATCAGCGGACAGAAAGGTCAGCCGACTCCGGGAAATGTCGATCCAGATTTGCCAGATGAAGCCGGGCCCGTCTATGGTCTGCCCAATTATTCAGTCGAGTATGTGATGTCCGAAACACCTGTGCCGCTGGGATGGATGCGTTCGGTCTATGCGCTGCAAGCGGCGTTCGCACTGGAGAGCTTCATCGATGAGCTTGCCGTGTCGGAAGGGAAAGATCCGTTGCAATACAGGCTTCATCTGTTGGCGAAAGATCAGGACCTGCAATACTTCACCACAACCTGGCACACAGCACGCATGCGCGCTGTCCTGCAACTGGCCGCAGAGAAGGCAGGATGGGACAAGCCATTGGCTGCCGGACATTATCGCGGAGTCGCCTGCTTTGGAAGCTTCGCGTCGTACATGGCGGAAGTGGTCGAGATTACGATGGAAAATGGCGAGCCTCGCGTGCATCACGTGGTAGCTGTCGTCGATTGCGGGCAGGTGGTGAATCCGAGCATTCTTGAACAGCAGATTCAGGGCGGAATTGTTTACGCGCTGGGCAACGCTCTGCGAGCGAAGATCACGATCGAAAAGGGCCGCGTGGTCCAGGGCAACTTCGACGACTACGCGCCGGTGCGGATGAACGAGACACCGGTAGTCGAAGTCTACGCAGTTCCCAGCACTGAGGTTCCGACCGGGATCGGCGAGCCGTCAGTGCCACCGTTGGCTCCAGCGCTGTGCAACGCCATTTACGCGGCGACCAAGAAAAGAATTCGCGCGCTGCCCATACTCAATTCGTGAGAGCATCGGCGGTTCCACACAAAGAGATCTTGTCATCCTGAGCGAAGCGAAGGATCTATGTACTTGCTTTTGACTGCTCTACAAGCAGAGTGCAGAGATCCTTCGCTTCGCTCAGGATGACAATCGTTTAATCAGAGTGAGAATTACCGGAGGAGTAATCGATGATTTGCAAGTGGGCCACCGTCTTCCTATTTCTTGCTTGCGTGTCATCGGCGCGGGCTCAGAACATAGCGCAATCATATCCCTTCTCCGTTCCCGCCGTGCGCCTTGCTCACGTTCGTCACGGCATCAACCTCAGCGAATGGTTTGCCCAGGTTTACGATTCGAAGGGGTATACGAAAGAACATTTTCAGAATTGGACGACCGCATCTGACATCGCGCTGATTAAATCTGCGGGCTTTGACCACGTTCGCCTCAGCGTGAATCCGCAGCCCATGATTGACGCCATGCGCCACCATGACGGCGGAGCGGAATACTTTGGCTATCTCGATGCAGCGGTGAAGATGATTCTCGATGCCGGGCTGGCGGTTGAGATCGACATGCATCCTGATTCTGACTTCAAAGCGCGATTGTCGAAGGAGGACGACTTCGTTGAAAGCTTTGCGGACTTCTGGCGCATAGTTGCGCGTCACTATTCATCCTGGGATTCAGAGCGTGTGTTCTTTGAAATCCTGAACGAGCCGGAGATGCGCGACCGCTACCGCTGGTACGGCGTGGAGGCGAAGCTGGCCGAGGCAATCCGTCTGGGTGCACCTCAGCATACGATCATCGCTCCCGGAGGAAACTGGGACGATGATGACGACATGCTTTTTTCTCAGCCGCTGCGCGATCCCAACGTTATTTACGTTTTTCATTTTTACGATCCGCACATTTTCACGCATCAGGGCGCGACGTGGGGAGCGTACTACTGGCGCTGGCTGAAGGGTCTGCACTATCCTTCGTCGCCTGAAAATGCGGCGCAGGTCGCGAAAGATATTCCCGAAGCGCTGGACCGGATGTACGTGGTTCGCTACGGGCAGGATCACTGGGACGCGGCGCGTGTTGACGCAGAGATCAATCAAGCCGCCGAATGGGGTAAGCAGTACGGAGTTCCACTCATCTGCAATGAATTCGGTGTCTACCGGACATTTTCTGATCCGCAGGATCGCGCCCGGTGGATTACCGATGTGCGAACCTCACTGGAACGCCACAACATTGGCTGGACGATGTGGGATTACTCTGGCAGCTTCGGCGTGGTGACCAAGAAAGATGGTAAGGCGACGCTGGATGATGCGACCGTTCGCGCGCTGGGGCTGAATATGCCAGCGAGCCACTAATCGGCGCGGACGATTGCGCTTCTGCGGGAACGTTTTTAGTTCTTTCGGTGTCTGTGTCCTTATCGATCCGTCCGACGAAGGCTGCACGTTAAGGTCCGGCGATCTTCCGTCCGCGAGTTTCCGCTCCACTGAGGTCAAGCGATGCTCGAAGCCGTGAACCTCACTAAGCGCTACGCCTCTATCCCTGCTGTGCAAGACCTGTCGTTCTCTTTGAAGCCCGGACAAGTTCTTGGATGCCTCGGCCCCAACGGCTCCGGCAAGAGCACGACCGTGAAAATGCTTACCGGATTACTCCAACCCACGCGTGGCATCGTTCAGTTCGACGGGTACAACATTCAAGATGACCTGGCGGCTTACCGGAAGCGCCTGGGCTATGTCCCCGAGGAGGCTCATCTCTATCCCTACCTGAGTGGGTGGGAATATCTGGAGTTGATCGGAACACTGCGCGCCATGCCGCGCCGCGATCTTGAACGAAAGATCGATTCCCTGCTGGAGCTGTTCTCGTTGCATCCTCACCGTCACGCCAGCATTGGTTCCTATTCGAAGGGAATGCGGCAACGCATTCTGCTCATCGCCGCAATCATGGACAATCCGGAGATCTTTATTTTCGATGAACCGCTCTCGGGATTGGATGTGACCTCGGCGCTCATCTTCAAGAACCTGGTGCAAGTGCTTGGGCAGCAGGGCAAACTCGTTTTCTATTGCTCGCACGTGCTGGAGGTCGTCGAAAAAGTTTGCTCCGACGTCCTCATTCTGCGCAGAGGAATCGTGATCGCGCAGGATTCAGTGTCCAACATTGGCCAGATTATCGGTCAATCGCTGGAGAACACTTTCCTGCATCTGGTCGACGACGCAGACACAACCAGCATCGCGCGGGACATTGTCAGCGTCATGAATGCAGCATGATGGCCGTCGCATAATCGAGCGCGAATTATGAAGGCAGCATGAGCAATTCGGCGACACATTCCATCCGTCAAGGGCTGGAAGAGCGCCGTCAGCGCCCTTTCTGGCGAATGGTCGAATTGTTCGTAGCGCGCATCTTTCGCGGCGGCGGTGACTCCGATAGCGAGAGCCTCGATCTCGGCATTGGCCTGGTACTCACGCTGCTGGCAATGCCCGGCGGATTCGTCTCTCTCCTATTGCTCAATAAATATGGCACCTTCCTCCAGTGGCTCCGCGGAAACACTAACGTGGACCCACTATTGGTGTCTCTTCCCGACGAGTATTTCTTCATCGTGCTTTCCATGACCGTGACTGGCGCGGTTGCCGTTTGGCGATGGGATGCCATCTTCCCCGACCGCCGCGACTTTATGAATCTCGTTCCCCTGCCGATTTCCACTAGAACGATTTTCTCTGCCAACCTCGTCGCAGTGCTGTTTCTGGTGGGCTTGATCGCGTTCGATGTCAACGCCGTGTCGTGCATCCTGTTTCCGATGGTGGTAGGCGCGACGCAAAGCAAGTTTCTATTCTTCGTCCAGTTTGCTCTGGTGCATGGCGTCACAGTACTGCTGGCGAGCATTTTCTCGTTTTTTGCCGTGTTCTCGGTGCTCGGTCTTCTAATGGCGGTGTTGCCTCCCCGCACCTTGAGACGAGTCTCGGGCTACATTCGCGGGGTGGTTGTGGTTTACCTCGTCGCAGTTCTTTGTACTACTTTCGCGATTCCAAACTTGTTGCGGACGGTGAAGGGACCCCTGCCTACTTGGACGCTACTCATGCCGTCATGTTGGTTTCTGGGACTGTGCCAGCGCTTGCATGGCCGCGCCGATACCGTGCTCATGGAGCTGTCAGGGCAGGCCCTCCCCGGAGTCGCAGCCGTGGCCGTGCTTGCGCTCGGCGGTTACGTGGTCGGATATCGACGCCACTTTGTGCGTATTGCCGAGATCGGAGATTCAGCTCCGCCGGCCCACAGTCCCCGATTATCGCGATTGGGATTGCTGCTGGATCGCCTGGCGTTGCGCACTCCATTTCAAAAAGCTGGCTTTCGCTTTATATGTAAGACCCTGCTGCGCAGCGAATCCCATCGGCTGGTTCTAACTGCCGTTGCCGGGCTCGGCCTGGTCTTGGCCTCGCAAGCACTGATGGATGCCTTTGCAGGCGCGAACTCGTTGCGCAAAGCTGCGTTATCGCCGGAAGCACTCTCCATCCCATTCATTCTTAGCTTCCTCGTAATTGTCGGACTGCGCATGGTCTTTGAGATTCCTGCGGAGTTGCGCTCCAACTGGATCTTTCAATTAATGCTCGATTCCGAGCGGCAGGAGTGCGAGTCGTTGGCGAGAAGAGTAATCCTGATCCTGACGCTGCCCTGGCTCGTGGCCATGGCATTTCCCGGCTACGTTTTCCTTGAGGGCTGGCTGGTGGCGAGCCTGCACACGTTCCTGGTGGTGACGTGGGCGCTGTTGCTGACCAATATCGTTCTGATCCGATTCCGCAAGCTTCCGTTCACTTGCACCTTGCCGGTCTTCAAACAACATTCCTTCGTAACGCTTTTGTCCTTCGGCTTTGGATTTCTTCTTTATGCCATGGAGACGCCGGAATTCGAAGCGCCCGCGCTATTGCAGCCTCTGCGAATGATCGAGCTTATTCCCGTGGCGGCGATGGCATGGTACATCCCGCACCATCTCGCGAAAAGCGCATTTAACTTCGAGAAGAAACTGATCTTCGAGGAATCTCCTACCCAGACGATTGAGTTGCTGCGGTTAAGCGACTAGTTGCCAATGGGCATCACAGCGCGCCCAGCCATTTCACCGGAAAGCGCGCCGCGAGCGCGTTGGCCAGGCGCTCATCAGCGGTGATCAGTTGCTTTTTCGACTCCACCGCAAGAGCGACGTAGAGGCAATCGTAAACTGCGCGGTCGAAGTCAAACGCGATGGGCACGGCCTTTTGCAAAAGCTCCAGGGACGGAATTGTCGGTATATTGCGACGCATCAACGAGACTATCGCCTGCTCGGCGCTGACCCGGTCGAGCCTACGCTGCCGGACGGCCTTCCACACGATATTTCCGCACTCGGCCCAGAACACATCAGGGACGATCAGATTGACTTCGCCAGACCCATAAGCGTCAAGCAGGCGGAAGGCCTCCGGCCTTAAGAGTTCTCCTTTTGCCGGAAGCATCCACTTTGCAGCAACACTCGCATCCAGGACGAACGACGTCATCGCTCGCGGTCTTCGCGGATCATCTCCTCAGCCGAGGGAAACGGCCCGGGGGTGAGCGGTTCGCGCGAGGATAGCTCTTTCATCCGGTCGTAAAACTCGCGTCGCCCTTTTAACTCCTCAGCGGTCGGAATGTTTTGTTCGAGAAGTTCGATCACCTCGGCCGCGATGGACTTGCGATTCCGCTTCGCACGCTTGCGTAAGGCTTCGTAAATGGCCTTCGGCACGTTCTCCACGTATAATGTTGGCATAGGCTTTCCCTAGGGATACTCTAGCATATGCCAAGGCAGAGCTCGGCCCAGAGGTCCCTTCCTTGGCAAACTGGTGAGATAATTCCGTCCATCGTGGAGCAAGAACGTTTCTTGTCCGAGCTGTGGGAGGGCGAACTGAGGCCCTTCCTCCTACACTTCGTGTCTGACCTTGTTAAGACGCTGTGTATCCTAGCTGCTCTTTATGTTTTTTGGGAAGCCATCGCTCTACTGCGTTTTCGCGGTTATCCCGACGGGTTGTGTCAGCGACTTGAAAAGACACATTTTGCTTTTATGTGGATTGCCCTGTGCATCACTAGCGGCAACTTTGTGCTCAAGCAGGCGTTTGCAATATGGCGGAAGAAACCCTAGGTTTTTGGAATCGTCTTGAGTTCTTCTTTCTTTCCGACGACAAGGCGCGTTGGAAGGCGATTGGATGGATCATTTTTGTCGTTGGCGTCTGCGGGAGCATCGATCTTGCCCTGCTAGATTCGTCCGTAGACGACGGTGTTCTTCTGATGGGCACGCTCGCTTTAGTGATGTCTATCTTCTGGATAGGCCTGTATTGCTCGTTTGGACGATCCTCTTCCATGAATACTGAGCCTCTGTACTTTATTTCGCGACGGGCTCTGATGTTTCGAGTAGGAATTCTGGTTGCATTCATTATGTCCCTACGACTCCCTCGCGTTGAAGCTCACGAAGTCGAGCTCAAGCTTCAGCGCGCGTCGGACAAACCTCTCGATGCGGAAAGCGCTGAGGAAGCACAAAGGGCGCTAGCCATCGCGAGAGAAGGATTTCTAAAACTTGATAGTAAGATAGTGAGGGACACTGGAACGAAGTTTATACAGACGGCAGAACAGGACTCCGGTGCGTGGTCCGCTGTTCAAGAATATCTAAGTTACCGATCTTTCCTTAATGCTGATTTTGTTCCAGCATTAACGCCAGCAACGGGTACATCAAAATACAGATCAAATGTGAATATTACCGCTCTGCGACCAGGCTCCGAACGTAGTCCGGCGTTCCAAGTCTCTTTTGCAGGGGGTTATGCGAGCGGAGATAAATCAGCACGTTTGGAACAACTCAACAGCCCGCAGCCCGAAGGCAGCGAGTTTGCCTACTTCATCATTGACGGGGGCCGGGCAACAATCGGACTTGATGGTGCGTACATGAGAAATGTCATTGTTCGCAGCTGCGACGTTTCCTACGCGGGCGGTCGAGTCAGATTGGAGAACGTGTGGTTCATTAACTGCACGTTTGAATCGTATGTCCTCGTCGTGCCGGAAACAAAGAAACTTGGCGGTGCGATCCTGGCCAATTCACACCCTGTAACCTTCCGAAATCTGGCTTGATCCATATCCCTTTTCTTGACAGCCTCAGGGCCCTCCCTTTATCCTAAGTCTTGCTCCTTGCGGTACTTACGCCTCCGGGCGTGTTTCCGCTGGCCGGTTGGCAATGCGGGCGCGGAGGTTATCGCCATGTTCCTGGACATCAAAGAGCTGGAACTTCATCCCCTCGATTTCGAGGAGGAGTATCCGCCCGATGTCATCGATCTGGCCGGTGAAGCCCGTCAGCGGACAGCCCTCAAAGCATCGGGGCACGCTGAAGTCGTCGAGGAGCATCACGGCAAGAACCTCGTTATCAAAGACATACGCCTGAATGGGCGATTGTCCACGGCGCTCGAGCTGAACTGTGCCCGCTGTCTCGATCCGGTAACCCAGGCTGTAGATCGAAGCTTCGAGTTACTCTATCGTCCGCTTGGAGCGGACGCCGGACGCGACGAGCTTTCCGTTACCGACGCCGAGGCCGAGATCGGATATTATCAAGGAGACGGCATTCTGCTCGAAGACGTTTTGCGCGAGCAGGTTTTGCTGGCGCTCCCGTTGAAGATTACTTGCCGCGAGGATTGCAAGGGCTTATGCCCGCATTGCGGCAAGAATTTGAATCAGGAACAGTGCTCCTGCTCCGCCGTGTTGGAAGATCCGCGGTGGGAAGCGCTGAAAGAGATTCGCAGCAAGCTGGAGCACTGAAAGCAAGCTGTCAGTTATCGGCTGTCAGCCTTCAGCCAGAGAGACTGCGCGGCAGACTGCAAGTTCAGGTTTAATTGAAAGCTGACGGCTGAGAGCTGGCAGCTTTTCTTGAGAGGACTTTACTAACATGCCCAATCCAAAACGACGACACTCCCAGAAGCGTACCTCGACGCGGCGCGCTCACGACGCTCTGAAGGGCCATTCGCTTTCCGAGTGCCCGAATTGCCATGAGAAGAAGATGCCGCATCGCGCCTGCCCCAAGTGCGGTTCCTACAAGGGACGCGACGTTCTCGAAGTCAAAGAAGCCAGCTAACTGAAAGTCGTGCTCGTCAATCATGCCTAGCGTGATCGCGCTGGATGCGATGGGTTCCGACCGTGCGCCCAAGCCTGAGATTGAGGGCGCGATTCAGGCGGCGCGCCAGTACGGAGTGCGCGTTCTGCTGGTCGGCCCGCAAGATGTGATCAAGGCCGAACTGGATCGCCATCCCGCGGCTTCGCATTTGCATATCGATATCATCCACGCCAGCGAAGTCATCACCATGGAAGACAAGGTGGAGGCGATTCGCGCCAAACGCGACTCGTCGATGCGGGTAGGCCTGCGCATGGTGCGCGAAGGCCAGGCCGCTGGTTTCGTAACAGCGGGAAATACCGGTGCCGCTATGGCAACCGCAAAAGTCGTACTGGGGGCCGTTCCCGGCGTCGACCGTCCCGCGTTGGCGGCGGTTTTTCCTACCGCTCCCGGTGCGGCGGCGATGCTGCTCGATGTGGGCGCGAACGTTGACTGCACTCCGCAAAATCTGGAACAGTTCGCCGTGATGGGCGAAGTTTACTTCCGCGCCATGTTCGGCAAGAGGCATGGAACTCCAGGACCGCGCGTCGGCCTGCTTTCCATCGGAGAAGAAGAGAGCAAGGGCAACGATCTCACCCGTGAAGCTTTTCACCTCCTGAAACGGCTGCCCTTGAATTTCGTGGGCAACGTCGAAGGCCGCGACCTTTACAACGGCCACGTGGATGTCATTGTCGCCGACGGATTTGTCGGCAACGTCGCGCTGAAAATTTCCGAGGGCGTAGCGAATCTGGTCCGCACCGCTTTGAAAGAATCTCTCAAGGCGACGATTACTCGCCAAGTCGGAGCGCTGCTTTCGCGCAGCGCCTTCACCGATTTCAAGAAGCGCCTCGACCACACCGAATATGGTGGCGCGCCGCTGCTGGGAGTGAAGGGCGTGTGCATCATCACGCACGGATCGTCGAATGCCAACGCGATCAAAAATGCGGTGCGCGTCGCCGCGGAATTCTCCGAACGCGGCATCAACCAATCGATCGAGAAGCAGCTGGCACCGAGCCGGCCGGTGCCGGTCGATCCTGCCGTCGCGCAACCGATCTAACTTTCAAAGGAACTCATGCCCGATCCGAACCCGTCTGAACCAAACATGCCCGAACTGAACGAGCCTGCACCGAGCAACTTAACCGCATTCCTCTTTCCTGGCCAGGGATCGCAAATCGTGGGCACGGGCAAAGATTTGTTCGACAAATATCCAGTCGCTCGCCAGACCTTTGACGAAGCCGACGAGGCCCTCGGCTACAAACTCTCACAACTTTGTTTCGAAGGTCCGCAAGAACAGTTGAATCTGACTGAGATTACGCAGCCCGCAATTCTCGCCGTCTCCATCGCCGCACTACGGGTGCTGGAGACGCGTATCCCCAAGCCCAGCTACGTCGCAGGCCACAGTCTCGGGGAATACACGGCGCACGTGGCGTCGGGAACTATTAGCTTCGCCGACGCCGTCCGCACGGTTCGCAGCCGCGGCCAATACATGCAGGAAGCCGTTCCGGTCGGTGTTGGAACCATGGCCGCCATCCTTGGCATGGACTTAGCCGCGGTGACCGCAGTGTGCCAGGACTCTGCCCAGGGAG
>Ga0207032_1076_pt1 | contig 27890 bp, 26 predicted proteins | sample Alteio_BWMinCont_38_FD_153308 | JGI IMG/M metagenome (GOLD analysis project Ga0207032, IMG submission 153308) | Enriched cells from forest soil in Barre Woods Harvard Forest LTER site, Petersham, Massachusetts, United States -... | ecosystem: Environmental > Terrestrial > Soil > Temperate forest >... | reverse complement strand
CGGAAAGCCAGACTATTTCCAACACCTGTCACTTTCGCGAGAGCATTGGCCGCGAATACCTCCGTTGAACAATTGCAGCCGGATTGTCTCTCTAGCGCCCAAACATGGAATACGCTACGCCTTTGGACTCTCGCTGCGGCGGCGGTTGTTGTTGTTGACGCCGCGATGCCGCTGCAATGGCATCATCGGCTGGACGATTGGCGATGCGCTCGAGGGCGTTTGCGATGCGAGACAATTCGAAGGTAACCTGGTCGGTACCGCTCGACCTTTTCAGCAAGACAATTCGCTTTCGGCTGAAGTAAAGAGCAACCCAGAACAACAGTCCGGTTACCACGGACACGAACATCATCAGCATGTCGTGACTGGTGATGGTGATGCTTCTGCCTGCGATGGCAATCAAGTGGTCCGAAAACAAGGTTTCCTCCTGGCTGGGGCTTAGAATTTGCTCATACGCAGCGTCTGCCCAGCCGCCAATTGCTGCGGCGTCAAGGCCTACCCAGCGCAACGTGCGCCGTATTTCTGACTTCAAGCCTTACTAGCGCGCAGCTCATATCAAAAAGAAATATGCGCACGGGGCATATGGTTATGTGCCGGGCTGGCATCTGCCGACTCGCACATACTCTGCCCGGCCTCTTTGCAGTGGGCTGTCAAGGCCTTCCCTTCGGCGGCGGATTCTGGCGCGGCTGCTGGCGTTGCTGCATCTTCTGTTGCTGTTGGGCGTGCTTTTGCGCCAATTGCTGCGTCTGTTGCTGGTGCCGTTGCTCCACCTGCTGTTTTCTTGTGTCGTTAGCCTTCTGCTGATCCATTCGCTGGTGTTCCTGGTTCTGCTTCTGCTCGAGTTTCTGGCGTTCCTGGTCTTGCTTTTGCTGGAGCTTTTCCTGCTGTTGCTGATATTTCTGATCTTGCCTCGCATTCCCCGTGTTTGGCGCCGGGGGACGTTCTGTCGGCGGAAGGTCCCTGGGATGGATTGGAGTGGTGGGACGAGCGGCGTTCTCTGGGCGAGTAGCGTTGTTCTCTGTACGCGCGGGTGAGCCGTGAACCGCTCCTCCCTCTCTGGCCGCTACGACTCCGCCGCCTCTAAAATCTCCAGGCTTAGGAGTAGCCGCGACCGGCGGCTTGCCATGGTTCGAGGAAGCGCGCAGTTCTGGGTTTGCGCGGGCAGCCTGGCACGTGTTCAGTTTGCCGGCTACAGGAGAGACATGTCTTTCGTGAGCAGCAGCCTCTTCCTGAGGAGTCGGACGCTCGTTTATACCGCCGTTGCCGCCATTGAAGCTAACACGGGTTACGGTAGTGTTGTTAACTCGTGTCTCGTAAACGTTGTGAATCTCGGTGACATTGATGTTGGTCACCGCACGATTGTAAAAAAAGTGGTCGTGGTCCCAACGTCCGCCTTCGAAGCCATGACCAAAGTAACCGAAGCCATAGTTGATCCCGCCGTAGAAACCTACCTGCGGACCCCAATAGCCATCATAGAAAATATATCCGCCGTCCCTCCAACCCCAATAACCCGGGGTCCAAAGAAAACCAACTTCCGGAGCAAGGACCCATGTGCCGGGCACCCAGTAATAGTCGTCATCACCCCAGGCCCAATAACCCGGGGTCCAGATATAACCCTCGCCCGGGCAAAGAGGCTGCTCGTAGACTGGTAACTCCGGAGGACCAATCCGAACAGAGATGCCCACAGCAACTTGGGCTCGGGATTGAGCCGGAATAGTCAGTAGTCCAACGGCAAGCAACAACGAACAAATGAAACGAGCGATACGCATAAGTCTCACCTTTCTGGCGTTCGCTGGGCGTTCTTGAGTATTGATGAGTGCGGCCGATTGCCACTTCGACCGCACCCTTTCCTGTAAGCCTTTCTTGCTAGCATTAGTCCGGGCAGGTTCCAACGCGATTCACTAACGCTTGAGCTGAGGAGAGGAGTTTTGCAGAGCCGCGATCAGGTCATGCGCCGCGTCTGGAGCAGCGACATCAGATTCGAGAATGATTTTTGAGGCGCTTGTAGATTTGCCGTAGAGTTTGCGATTCGCTTCTTCATCGGGCCGTAGCGTGGAGCCATCGAGAGATATACCGGCAAAAACACCTCTTGCCCGCGAATAGCTCAAAATCTCCGCGCGCATATAAGCGTCGGTATCGGCTGCTGCCGAACGTCCCTTCGGTCCAGCGGCGATTGAGGCATCCGCTCCCAGCTTCACCTTCGTGTGCAGCAGGCTGCCTGCGCCGCGGTCGTTCATCACGAGAAAGACAAAGTCGGTTGCCTCTCCGCCAATTTGCAAACCAACGCTGCCGCCTTCAAGCGCGTACATAGCTGGGGCCCCCCAAGGGCCAGTGAAATCCTTACCGGTGCGGCAGACCATCGTGCCGCGACCGTAACTGCCCCCAATAACAAATGCGGCCTTCAACACGGACGGCATCACGACCACGCAACGGGCCTTGTCGAGCAGGTCTTGTGGAATGTCGTCAGGAACCTTGAGGATCTCGTGCATGACCGTACCTGCGTTTTGAAGACGATCCTGCTCGGTTCTTGCATCGCTCGAATTTTTTGCGGGCGACGATGGTCCCAAAGCAAGCAGGCCCGCCATGATGACGATCCAACACTTTGTGTATCTCATTCGCTGCGCCTCCTTAAGCGCCTCCTGTGTTTCTCGGTGCGAACTTCTTCTTCTTTTCGAGCGGGCTGGTTCCGGTAGAATGCTTGGTCCCACTGGTGGAAGGGCAACTTCCACTCCAAACTCGCCTTGAATTTGGTAATGAGCTGAGAATTCAATCGCATAGAGCAGTCGAATGAGGGAACAGACGATGAGACTTGAAATCCGAGGTGTGTAGAAATTACAGCAAGAAAGGGGAAATAGTCGCTTTCTGGGTACTGGAACCCATACCCGGCAAAGCTGCACAAAATCACAAGATCCCTAAGAACTCGTGACTTGCCGTTTGGCGAACAAAATGCACGGCCTCCAATCAAAGGAGAACAGGAATGAACAACCAACTCTCCGTCGAAGCAGCAGTTTGTACAGAACATCAAATGCTACTTGCAGAGTGTCAAGGGGCCTTGGAAATCTGGAACGAGCACCGCGCCGAGTTTTGTCAGTTTCGTTTCATGGGGAGAGAAGCAGGTGACGAACTCCTGCGATTGCAAGCGAAGTATGCTCGAGCTTACACAGTGTTGCAGAACCACGAACGCAACTGCTCACTCTGTCAGTTGGCATCAAGAATCGAAGGACGTGATTCTGAGAATAGAACGGGCACCCTCTCCGATTACGAAACATGCGTTTGAGTGCCCTTCTCGTGAAGGGCCAATTTTAATGCTCGTTGCAAGGACCCAGGATATCCATGGGAGATGCTTATCCGCACAAGGAGAATTTCATGAACAATACAGGACGCACGACCCTTACCTTTCTCACGGGCCTTGGCATCGGAGCCGCGCTCGCCGCTCTGTTTGCGCCTCGGTCGGGCGAAGAGACACGAGAATGGATTGCCGATACGGCGGAACAGAAACTTAAGGTGCTGCGCCGCATGGGCCGCCGGTCGCTCAGACAGCTACAAGACGCGGTAGCTGAAGGAGAAGAAAAGGTCACGGGCGTTTTGAGAAATGGCAAGAAAGCGCTTGAATCGGTTGCTGCAAAGCTGGAATAGCGTATTGCGTGTAGTCTAAGCGCCTGTTATTTGAAATCAAGCGAGATTGAGGGGCTGTGCACGCCTACCCCGATCTTTTGAGCGTGGTGGCGACCGCCGCCAGCCAAACACAGTGCCACCATCGGCCTCGGTGGAAGCTCTTCGCGCTAAGGAATCGCAGAGCGACGTTCTCAGGATGACTGGCCTGCCTTGAAAGTCCCACCTAGAGGCTGATGGCTTTTCGTTAGTAGTTTTCCTACGTCGATTTAGAGTATCTCCCTGATTGCGGTCCTCCACCATCGACGTACCCTCATTCTTGGAAGCGAGCGCGCAGGGCATTCCGCCAATGGCTGGCTTGGCCAAGGCTGTTACTGCGATTTGCTAGATTCTCCATGCTGCCGCCCAGAACCAACCAAAGGAGGCTGCCTAGACGTGTCGTTGGTTTCCCGGTAAAGAAGGAGAAAACAAACTCCCTCTATCCTTTGATTCGGACGCAACTCGGCCGACGTCCGATTTTGGTGAAGACGGGGAGCAAGAGCTAGATGCATGTACCCAGTGGCCGATATGAAAAGCGCACTGCGAGAGCAGTGACCGTGGAGCTTTTGAGCCTGGACGAATCGCGACTTAATGAGAGCGTGGCCACTGAAAATGTGAGTCCTCGAGGCGCGCGTATCGTAACTGACTGGAAGTGCGCTCCCGGGACGCATGTGCTGGTTACAGCTCCAGAGGAAGGAGTCAAGTCGCTCGCTCGCGTGGTTTACTGCCAACCCATGGACAGCACAAAATTTGGTGTCGGCCTCCAGCTTGTGGTGCGAGTCGAGGAGTGGGGGAAACCCGCTAACAGCACCTGAGTATCCCATCCAGAAGTCCCGAGCAAGGCAAGTAGGATTGTGTGTGGGCGAATCTGGAGTTTAGGGCTCTACGCGTTTTCCCGATGACATGCTAATTTCCTGCAAGGGCTAGCCTACGAGGCCTTCCTCGTTCGTGCGTCTCCCATCGCATTGCGGGCACCTCCACAGGCGAAAACTCCTTTTCTCCAGATCAACTTCAGCGAGGTACATGGGCGCCCCATCGCGGGGACATCGGACTTCAGGAACCATGTCCGCCTGCTGCGTGTTTCGGTTTTGGCTCAACATGAAGTATCCACGAAAAATGTTGTAGTGGACGAGACAATCCGACTGCGTACAGGCATACGCGAGCGTTTGTGCGGAGTCATCTTCGCTGTTCAGGACTTTCTGGTTAAACTTCATCTCTACATGATGCTCGTGACACAACGCTCGAGGTTCCTTGCTCGGCTGGGTAGCAGGCATAGGACCTCCCCTAGGACACCTCCAAAAGAGCTACAGCCAGAGATACTGTCCACTGGAACGCGTTGGTTCCACTAGATTTTGGAGTTGTGCCCCAGTACGTACTTTCTTATGGCAGCAGTGTTCAGATGTCAAGAGGCTGTCACGGAAGGCACTAAAACCCGTCGAACATACTATGATCGTGGGGATTCCCGCCGATGTGCCCTGCACTGGCGATGGGCCTGCACCACCACGGCGGGATGTGCAGAGGGAGGCAAGAGCCATTACTCTGACGCTTTGTCACAGGCGCCGGCTTGGGACTCAGCCTAGGCTCCAAATCATTGTGGCCGCTAGAAACCAGGCAAAGCACCTCGCAGTCACCCAATACTATTGGCTTGGCTGCGCAAACCGCGGCAAGGCTATCCGCGGCACGGAGGTGTGAGCGGTCGTCGTCAAACTGACCGTCCCATTCGGGGCGCCCCTGCCGCCAAGTGTCAAAGTGGCAGGCGAAACCGCGCGCGTACCATGCCCAAGTCACCATTTAATCGAACCCACGAGAAGGTGCAGCGGAGAAGCTGAATTTTTCATTCTCCCCTACCTAGTTCATCATGCTGGATGACGCCACCGAAAGATCCGACTGACACGAATCATCTCCCGCCGACAATGCAGCCAGTGACATGAGCAAATCCAGACGCCCGTTACCCATCATTGGGCCCACAAATTGGGCATGAGCCATCGCGGACGCCACCAGAGACTCATTGATGTCAGACCGCAAATTCTTCATCAGAGCGGCCCCACCCGAGACGAACGGCGCGCTGAAAGAAGTACCCCATCCGGCTGCGTAAGTGCCAAACGGGTAGGTCGTGACAATGGCTTCTCCCGGAGCTGCCACCCACACAATCGCGTTCCCAAAGTTGGAGAACCATGAACGGGTATCCATGTCGCTGGTTGATGCCACTCCCATGACATCCCTTTGCAGCGCCGCTGGATAAACGAAGTTTGGCGGGGCTGAGTTGCCGTCGTTCCCTGCCGAGGCCACGCAGACAACGTTAAGATGGTTTGCGTAACGGAGAGCGTGCTCCAGTTCGTGCGAATTCGTCGCAGTGTCGAAGCTCATGTTGATCACGTTGGCGCTATTCTGAACAGCGTAATAAATCGCTTGCAGGATGTCTGAGAGGTAGCCTGTTCCGTCTGAGTGAAAGGCCTTCAGGGGCAAAAGCTGCGCGTTCGGCGCCACGAGGTGAATCACGCCCATCACCATGGTCCCATGTCCGAATGCGGCGTATTGCAAATTCCCGTCCAGAATCGCCACTGAAGATTGATCCAGAATCGCTACGCTCGATTGATTCACGATTGCCGGTTGACAGTTGGGGCAGGGTGGCGGTGCGGGCGAAGCAAAATCCGTCATCTCCGAACCACCCACCTGGTTGCGTGTAAAGTCGTAGCCCGGCAGGAGAACACTCTTCAGTGCTGGATGACCGGGATCCACTCCAGTGTCGATGTCCGCGACAATGCCAGTCCCCGCCACGTGGAACGCATCCTGTGCATTCTGAACCTGGACAATATTCGAGGCAGGTTGGTTGGCATAGCCATTCCACACCCAAGTGCCGAAGTAATTTACTGGGGCATTGTCCGTTAGTCCGAGAGGTGGTGTCGTAACAGTGTTCAGGCCTCCGACCAAACTGATCAATTGATCAAGCTCAGCGTCCAAGATTCCGGGAGTGCTGCGGAGGACATACAGAAAAGTTGTCGCATCAATCGTACTTGGAGTCGTTAACAAGAAGACTTGGTTCAGCGTTCCATCGAGAGCGCCTGCCACCGTACAACCCTGGAAAACGCAGAATTGCTCCAGCACGCTAGAGGGTAAAGGAGACCTGACGATAAAGCGGTTATCCGCCATCGCAGGCGTTGTCCACAGCAGAGCCAATAACGCAACTGCAAGCCATATTCTGTGTTTCACGACTCGGTACTCCTTTTGATTCTTTCTTGAGAACTCGTTACAGCTCTTCGCTTTGCACCGCCTCAAATCGCGCCTTCAACCTCTTTTCTCAGTTTCCTTTGACATTCGCCTTGTGCGAGGACCCCGTGATGCTCCTACGTTCTTGGCTGCTGGTCGTTTTCAATCAGCAACTTCCGGAAGGTGTTAGGCGGCAGCCGGTCAAATGAAGGGGACCGCTTGGGTACTACGCCAGCATTCCAGCTAATTAGGGTGAAAATGGGAAGAAAAGAAAGAGGGCAAACACTTGAAATTTCAGTAGGGCAAATACCTGGTCCCAGATGGCAAATACGTGGCCAGCGAATGTAATGGCGATAGTTATCATCCGCTTGAAAAACATCGAGAATATGCCGAGCACTCGGACGACCGATGAGCCACTAGGCGTAGTAGGAGGCCAACATCGTTCTTCCTCTTACCGGGAAGCACTCACCGCTTCTGCAGATCCGCGAGAACTTCAAGACCAAAGTTGCGTCGAGCCAGCCCTTCTCAGCTTCGCTGAAAAGGGTGTTCAACGCTTCTTCGGGAGGGAGGGCTCCACGGTAGGGGCGGTCGGTTGTCAATGCATCGTAGATGTCCGCGACTTGCAGAATTCTCGCTTTCAGCGGAATGGCTTCCCCGCGAAGGCCATCCGGATACCCGCTTCCGTTCATTTTTTCATGATGATGCCGGATCACGGGCAGGATGGGACGCAATGACTTCAGAGGCGCGCAGATTTTTTCTCCAATAACGGGATGCTCGCGCATGATTCTTGCTTCTTCGGCATTCAAAGGGCCGCGTTTAAGAAGGATGCTTTCCGGCACGTTAATTTTACCGATGTCGTGAAGCCAACTGGCAATGCGCAGCTCCTGCAGGTTTTCTTTTCTAAGCCCAAGGTTCTCTCCCAACTGCTGCGCGTAAACTACCAGGCGATCCGAGTGGCCATTTCGCGCGTTCTGTTTCGAATCCACACTCCGAGCCAGGGACAATACCGCGGACTTAGCCTGCTCGTCCATGTACACCTTGAGGCGCAGGAGCGTCTGGATTCGACCCAGCAGATCCCAGAGCGATGGAGGGGTGGCCCAAACATCCATTGCGCCGGCTTCCCGCCCGCGGTAAATATCCCATTGGTCCGGCGAGGGTTTCACCAAGACAACTGGCGCGAGCTGGTTGAGAGGATTCTTCTTGATCTGACGGCAAAGTTCGAAACTGCCGACGTCCGGCAGGCTATCGTAGAGGAGAACCAAATCCGGCTGGATCTGCTCGCAACATCTGACCGCACTTTCGCCGTCTGCTGCCGTATCTACATCGCAGTTTTGGCTTTGCAGGAAAGAGCTCAATTCTTCCCGGCTCGCCGAAGCAACATCCACAAGCAAGATGGCTGGGTCCATGCTTCCCTCGCTCTTCGTCTGCAATAGAAGGCTGACACACCACTCCTACGCTAGATCTTTGGTTTATGGCGAGATTGGACTTGCTCCGATCTCCAATCCCTGTCTTCGGAGGCTGATGCCTCCGCTTCCTGGGGACGAGAAGGAATGAGGTGGCTTGGCAAGTGGTGGTTATGCTCACAGAGTGCCAAAACGGGTCTCCCACAAGTTCCTAAGAAACTGGACCTTGCAAGCACGTTCGAAAGATTGTGGGGTGGTCGCAAGGAATAAATTTCATGGCGCCTACAGTATTTACCTGATGCCGATCGTCCTTTTCCATCTTTTCGCTCGCTATTCGCCAAGCGAGGCCATTCGTTGCGTGCCAGAGAAGCTTTGGTTAGCCATTCCGTTTGCGCATGGGGTACGCACCTGATGGAGCCCTAGGGTCATCACCGGCTTGTCTATATTTTTCTCCAACGGCATTCTCCTTCTTCCGTGGGCAGAGAGGAACTGCCCATCCGCTGGGGGAGCGGATGAACGACAGAATGAAGACTGAATGGGGGAACGAAGATGATGCAGTTTAGGGCTGAGGAATGGAGTGATCTTGCGAAAAACGCGGCCTCCGACGATTGGCAAGTGGCAATGCAGGGCCACCTGGAAAGCACTTGCAAACCATTCAGGAAGACAGCGGTTTCTTCGCGGAAAGTAGCCCGCGCGAGCGCCGTCGAGGCAGGTTACCAGTCCGCTGCGGAAAGGGTTCGTCCGGTCAAGGCAGTGTTCGCAACCGCTGACTCCCCCGGCGAGCGGCACGAAACGGGCGGCTTTATCCAGTTGCTGTTCGATAGCTTTTCACACCCGAGGCCGCCGGGAACACGATCGGCGGCGATGAGAATCAGGCAGATGCTCTACCGGGCGGATCCTTTTCAGATCGATATCCACATCGAATTGGAACCAGAGCAGAATCGCTTGCTCATCACGGGACAATTGATAGACCTTAGCCATCCTGAGATGGTTGGCCGCGACGTCCAGGTCATGCTCTCGGACGGCCGCGAATATCTCGTTAACACGACGACCAATCAATTTGGCGAGTTTCTCGGGGAGGTCAGAAACTCCGGCGATCTGGAGATTTCCTTCCTCGGCCGAAGTGCAAGACCCATTGTCATTTTGATCCGCGGGCCACTGGATCCATCGTCTGGAACAAAGGAATGACCATTTCGCTCAAGTTGACATCTACGTACTAAGGCGATCTGTAGATAAAGTACTAAGGTGTCTCCTTGATTGTTATAAGCAGGATTAAGTGCTACCCAATTGAGACGCGAGGTAGTTGACGAGATTTCTAAGCAACGGATCAGGTGACCCAGCACCGAACCATGCAGAGGAACCATCGCCGCGCTAGCTAAGACGCCTCCTGCTGAAGACCTGAATGAAGGGTTCAAGTGGAATCAGCGCGCCGTCACACCTCTGGTGTACCAAGTCTAGCCCTGAGCGAGAAGCCTTTGGACTATGGCCCAAGTGGCAGGAAGGAAAGGCGGCTGCCTATTATTGTCGTGCTGCGTCTCGCGCCGGCAGTAAGTGCGGCTACCGATGGGGAGCGGACGTTCACCGATAACATTGGCGTGCATGGCGCTCGCATATTCTCGCAGCGCGCATGGCAACCTGGCGAAGTGGTGCGAATTACTCCCCTGAACGAAGACTCGGTTTGCGCGGAGGTGGTTTACTCCCAGAGGCTTCCAAACAACCGCTATGGCATCGGAGTAAAATTCCAGGATGGCGCCGTCACATGGTCCGTCGTGCGCAAATATGGCGGCATATAGACATATAAACCCCTCGCCAGCCATAATTTGCCTATCCAAGTCCCGGTTTTCATGGGGACAAGGGTGGCCGTGGATCCCGCAGAATGGCTTTGGCCTCAGGTCTTTACCTGATGCTCATTCCGGGGGTTTACTTGATTGAGAAAGAGGGTTTCCGATGGTATTTGATATTAAGGTTTCTGCGCGTTCAGACGGCAAATCGAACCAAGACTGAACTGTTCGACCCGAGGAGAGAATCTTCATGGCGAAACGAGAAGGCACGTTTAGCTCCCCCGAACTAAAGCAAGCAGAGGAACCCTCAGAGCTTCTTCGAGAACTTGTGGCGCACCTCCGGCAGAATCGAACCCAATTGCGCGAGGAATGGGTGGTGCGCATCACGGAAACGCGCTTGCTCACCGCTATGACCAAGGAAGAAATCTTCGCGGAAGCAACCTCAGTGTACGACAGTTACGTCGAAGCGCTGGAAACCGAAGCTTTCGAAGCACTGCAAGCCTACGCGCGGAATCTTTCAGAACGCATCATTCCGCGAGGAGTCGAAACCCACGAAGTCGTGGGGATTGTGCTGTTGTTGCGCGACGTCCTGGCCCGTTCCCTCTTCGCAAAATACCAGACCGATTTCAAGAAATTGAATCGCATTTTAGACGCCTACGAGCCGGCGGCAAACCGCATCGCAAATACGGTGGCAGTCGGCTTCGTGCAAGAGCGGGAACGCGTTATTCGCCAACAGCAGGAAGCAATCCGCGAACTCTCCACTCCTGTGCTGCAGGTTCGCGAGCGGCTGTTGATTCTGCCCATCATCGGCGTCATTGACCCGCAGCGCGCGCGCCAATTGACGGAGCAGCTCCTCCGCGGAATTCGTACCAACCGCGCGAAAGTCGTGGTCATCGATATCACCGGTGTAGCCGCCATGGACCTCACGGTGGCGAACAACTTGGTGCAAACAGTGGAGGCGTCGCGGCTCCTCGGCGCGACCGTCATTGTCACGGGGCTTTCGCCGGAGATTGCACAGACGCTGGTAACCATCGGTGTCGACCTTGGCAAGATGAATACTGTAGGCGACCTGCAGGGCGGCATCGAGCAGGCGGAGAGACTGTTAGGATACAAAGTTGAGAAACTAGCGGAGCCACGCTAGCCAAGGCGGGGAAAGGGCCACGTGGAAGTCCCGATTCTCAAACAGGGAGCGGTCCTGATTGCGACCTTTCAGGCCGCTCTATCGGATGCGGACCTAAACCATCTGCGCATGGGATTGGTACAGCAAGTTGTCAAGTTTCGCTCCCGAGCGGTAATCGTCGATGTCACTGCGATGGACGTGATGGACTCGTTCGCATCACGGACGTTGCGTGAAATCGCTCACATGATCCGGCTGCGCGGCGCGGAGACGGTGATCGTAGGAATTCAGCCCGAAGTGGCTTTTGCAATGGTACAGCTAGGCTTGACGTTGGAAGGCGTTGCGACCGCCCTAGACTTGGAAGAAGGTCTGGCCTACTTAAACGAAAAGTTCAAAACCACGAACTGAGAGTGAGCCATAGTGTCGGCTGGGGAAATCCGGGTGGCAATCAACTCCGACCAGGATATCGTCTCTGCTCGCCAGAAGGGCCGGGGGATGGCGAATGAGCTCGGGTTTTCCTCGGGAGATGCCACACTGATCGCAACAGCAATTTCAGAATTGGCGCGCAACATCGTCTCCTATGCCCGCAAAGGCGAAATCACCCTGAAAGTGGTGAATGGCTTGAACCGTCAAGGTATTGCGGTCATTGCCTCCGATGACGGCCCGGGAATTGCCGACATTCGCCAGGCTCTGCGCGATGGCTTTTCCACTTCAGGCAGTCTGGGGCTCGGTTTGCCTGGAGTGCGCCGGCTGATGGACGAATTTGACATCTCTTCCCAACCCGGCCGGGGAACAGTTGTATCGGTGAAGAAGTGGAGACAATAAAAGAACCAATGGTCGAGTACGGCGTAGCCAAGCGCATGCTCTTGGGCCAGGGCGAGTGCGGCGATCTTCATCTGGTCTGCTGCAACCGAAGCGGAGTATTGATTGCAGCGATTGATGGGTTAGGGCACGGCGAAGAAGCTGCGGATGCCTCTAAGGCAGCAGCTGCGCTTCTAAGAAGCTCCGCCGACCACGCGATTATCTCTATCATAGAACGATGCCACGAGGAACTCCGGGCAACTCGCGGTGTTGTATTGAGCCTCGCTTTCATTGACCATGAACATGGCATGATGACTTGGCTCGGTGTCGGCAATGTCCAAGGCGTGTTGATCCGCGCCGATGCAAAAAGCGGAAACACCCAGGAGATGCTGCTTCTCCGGGCCGGAGTGGTGGGGGCCCAGTTGCCTCCCCTCCAGGCCACCGTGCTTCCCATCTCGAGAGGAGACACCATTTTTCTTGCTACAGATGGAATCCGAACCGACTTTTCCACGTCGCTCTCGGCTCGAGAGAACCCGCAAAGAGCGGCGGATAGAATTCTCAATCAGTACAGCAACGGAAACGATGACGCGCTCGTTCTGGTCGCTCGCCTGACCGGAGTCCACCCATGAAGTCAGCAACTCGACGAAAGGGGAAGGTATCTTCGAGTTTCGAAGAACAGTACCGCCTCAGCTTGCGGGAGTATGCGGCCGGGGGAGGCGAACCCGCACTGGGCCGGGCGTATGAACTCGGGCGTCGGGCGCTCACCGATCAAAAGAGTCTCGTGGAGATAGCTTCCTTGCATCATCAAGCCGTACTTGCCTTGGTTTGCGACGCGGAAAGTGGGAAACACCGGGAGGAATTGCTCCGGTCGAGCGCCGAATTCCTCGCGGAGTGCTTGTCTCCATATGAAATGGCCCACCGTGGATTCCAGGATGCGGTGAAGGCCCTGCGTCAATTGAACGAAACGCTCGAAGAGGAAATCAAGCGCATCGCTTACGCGGTCCACGACGAGGCGGGACAACTGCTCGTCGCCGTGCACCTCGCGCTTGCCGAAGTGGCTCTGGAATTGCCCGAGCTCCAGCAAGCGCAGTTCGCGCGGATTAAAGAAATGTTGAACCAAGTTGATAAACATTTACGGCGGTATTCCCATGAACTTCGCCCGACAATTCTGGACGACCTTGGCTGGATTCCCGCGGTACGTTTCCTCGCCGACGGCATTTCAAAACGCGCCAATCTACCTATCCACATCGAAGCACCGAATCCCGAACGGCTGCCCAGCGCCATTGAAACTACTCTCTATCGCATCGTTCAAGAAGCACTGACCAACGCCGTTAAACATGCCAAGGCTGGCAACGTGTGGATTCGCGCTCGCAGTGAAAATGCTCTCCTGTGCTGCTCTATCCGGGACGACGGCGCGGGGTTCGATACTCGCCAGGTTCAAGAGACGCCGCATCGGAAGGGACTGGGACTCATCGCCATGCAGGAGCGCGTGACCGCCATTGGAGGAACCCTGCAAATCGATTCTGACCCGGGCCACGGAACAATACTTTCCATCCGAATACCATTGGAGGTTGATCATGCCAATTCGAATCGTACTCGCGGATGACCACGTGCTGGTACGTCAAGGACTTAAGTCATTGCTCGAACGGGAGAGATTTCAGATCCTGGCCGAGGCATCGGACGGGCAGGATGCCGTCCGCTTGACGGAAACGCACCATCCGGATATCGCCATCTTTGATATCAGCATGCCCACTCTCAATGGAATTGATGCTGCCCGTCAACTGGCTCGTTCCTGCCCAAAAACTAAAGCAATCCTTCTCACCCAGCATGAAGAGGAGCAGTACATCCATGAAGCTCTCGAGGCCGGAGTCAAGGGTTACGTCTTAAAGAATCAGGTTGCAAGTGACCTCATCCATGCCATTCAACAAGTCTCCCGCGGTGAGTTCTATCTTAGCCCGGGAATTTCTCGCGCGGTGATGGAGGCCTATAGGACCAAAGCCGATAGGCCAGCGGATCCCTTGACGGTCCGCGAGCGTCAGGTGCTGCAGTTGATTGCCGAAGGAAAATCCACGAAAGATACTGCCTGCGTTCTGGGTATCAGTGTCAAAACGGCTGAATCTCATCGGATGCGGCTCATGCAAAAACTGGATATCCACGAGACTGCAAGTCTTGTCCGTTACGCAGTCCGCCGTGGACTCGTGCAGCCCTGAATGGAAATGACGGTGGTTGCCGGCTCGCAGCCCGTTACTGCACTGCAAGTGGAACCATTTCAGAAGGATAACACACGCTGTCAGCTCATCTTGTGTTGTGCACGGCACAGCTCCTGCTCGGGTCTTTACCTCAGAAAAATGAAGGAAACCACCTGATTGCCCGGGATTCGAGGAATTTATTAGACTTTTTTCTATACCATGCCCGTTCGCCTCTTGCTCGCCGATGATCATGACCTGGTCCGCCAGGGACTCAGGGCTCTGCTGGAAAGGCAAGGATTTCAAGTAGTTTGCGAAGCCTCGGATGGACAAGAAGCCCTGCGCCTGGCCGCCAAGGACAAGCCGGATGTGGCCGTCATTGACATCAGCATGCCGGTGATGAATGGCATTGACGCCGCACGAGAAATGACGAAGTCATCGCCGAAGACAAAGGTCATACTTCTTACGCAGCATGACGAGGACCAGTACGTCACCGAGGCTCTCCGTGCCGGAGTAAAAGGATACGTGCTGAAGAACCAGGCGGCGGACGATTTCGTGCATGCCATCCGGGAAGTCTGTCGGGGATCCGTTTATCTTAGCCCGAGCATCTCGCGGACGGTTGTTGACGCTTATTTGTCTAAAACGTATGACTCGACCGATCCCCTTTCAGGGCGCGAGCGCCAGGTTCTTCAATTAGTTGGTGAAGGAAAGTCCACGAAAGACGTGGCTGTGCAATTGGGGATCAGCGTAAAAACTGCTGAATCGCACCGAGCAAGACTCATGAAGAAGCTCGATATCCACGAAACAGCGAGTTTGGTGCGCTACGCCATCCGCCGCGGTTTGATCCAGGCCTGACCGCGCCCCTGGAAGGGTTCACCCCCAGACCGTTCTGGGTCATTTCACTCAGTCGAAATGGGTGATTCACCGGATTGAAATCATTTGGCAACCGGCTATGTTGCAAAGAGAGGAGCGGGCCGCCTCCGTGATCAGGGCTCCCACCTCAAACACCCCAACTACCGAACTGCGCTGACACGGGGGCGGACCGAACTCAGAGCGTAGGAGGATGCGTTGACAGAAGCAGCTTGGCAGGCCAGAGAAGAGAACCTAGCCGTGAGCCGAGACGGACGTGAGAGTCCATCCGAATGGCATAAGTACATGCTGGAATTACTGCGTCATCAGGTTCTGCTCCTCGCGATGAAAAATGGGCGAGCCCCGCTTCCTGTTTCTCCTTCTCTACGGAAAGGCCTTCAAAGACAAGGCGTGCTAATCGATCTCTATGATGTGGGGAGTATTGCACGACGTCTCTTATTCCTCGGTGACGGCCGTATGTTGCTGGCGGAATTGAAGATTCGTGGCGTCGCAAGACGGGCGTCGGACGAGGATACGGCAAAACAGATGAAGATTGCGGGCGAGGGCAGTCCGCAACTCAAGGATGAACGGAAATGGCTACGGGATTGAATTGGCCTGGATATAGCAGTGATTCGCGCAAGCGCAGAGCAGGCCGGAGATCCGCACCCGATCCGACCGACGTGGCGCTCCTGAATATGACCGTAGATCCCCAGTCATTATTTCGCCGCAAAGTCTCTGGTATTTCGCGGTCCAGGGAAAACCCCGTGATTGATGACGTTTTCCGGGCTCTTCTTTCGGAGGCAAATCGCGAACTCGCCAGTCTGATACGAGAGGTGCGCACCGAGCCTCAAGGCATGTCGCTCGGTGACGCCAGGAGTCAGCAGGTCAGCGAGCTTTTGATGCGCGCTGTCCGCTGTGCCGCAAAACAATACATGTTGCAAGCTGAACTCGGGAATCTCGCACTTACCGACGAGCTCACTGGCTTGTATAACCGCCGTGGCTTCATGGCCGTGGCAGAACGCCAAATGAGACTCGGAAAGCGCACCGGCCGGGGAATGTTGCTCTTTATAATGGATGTGAACGGTCTGAAAAGTATCAACGATTCCTTCGGCCATCTTGAAGGCGACTGTGCGTTGAAGCGCACATCCGCCGTTCTGGAAGAAACTTTTCGCGATTCAGATGTTGTGGCTCGCCTGGGAGGAGATGAATTCGCAGTTCTTGCCATCGAGGCAGCCGGGCACAGCGAACCCACCATCAAGGCTCGGTTATTCGAGCGATTGAAATCAATTAGTGCTGAACAACAGTCTCGCTATGAAATTTCTCTCAGCGTAGGAGTTGCGCGTTTCGATCCGCGCAACGTCACATCGATTGGAGAATTGATGGTGAAGGCCGACCAAGCCATGTACGAGCAGAAGCGGCGACGATCTAGGCTACTTCTCGAGACGGAGACCAGTACTCAAACTCAGTAGGCACTATGGACTCTAGAGAAGCGTCATCGCTGAAATTCTTGTTGGTTCCTGCAGCTCTTTGGCACCGCCCAGCCCGGTGCAAGTTGACGGAACCCAATTTGGAAGGTCATTTCACAAATGCCTACGCGGTCTGGACGACTTGAGAAGCGGATTCGGCTGGCGGTTCCGTTGCAGATTTCCAGTGTCTTGGGCCCGGCTGCGACGGAGCGGACGACTACGGAGAACGTCTGCTCGCTGGGAATGCGCATCTTGACACAGCGGGCGAGAGATTTGAATGAACAACTGATGATCAGTTCCCTCATGGGTGAACTGCGAGCCCTTGCTTGCGTCGTTTATTGTCAGCGGCTACCCGATGGACGCTTTGGAGTCGGATTACGGTTCCATGGAGGACCCATCAACTGGCCAAAAAGATCCTTGGGTGGCGCCGCCGCTTGAATGTTCGGAATGGGGATTCTTCGCGCCTTTCGTAGCACATCCTCGGGAAAAAAGTGAACATTTGTCCATGCTCTTAAGAGAACTGGGCAAGACGGGCATTCGTCTGCCCGAAATCGGATTCGGCACGTGGAATTACAGCGGAGGTGTCGAGCCGCTTCGCGCGGCCATCGAGTGTGGGGCTCGCTTGATAGACACCGCGGAGTCATATGGAACCGAAGAGATCGTCGGCGAGGCGATCAAGGGCCGGCGACATCAAGTGTTTCTCGCAACTAAAGTGCTCCCTCGGAATTTCAAGCGGCGCGACTTGATTGCGGCGGCGGAAAGGAGCCTTCGGCGGCTGGGCACGGATCATATCGATCTTTATCAGCTCCACTGGCCCAACCTCGCAATTCCCATCGAAGAGCCGATGTGGGCGATGGAAGAACTCGTAGATGCCGGCAAAGTCCGGTTCATCGGAGTCAGCAATTTCTCCGTGCGCGATTTATTGAACGCCCAAGCGGTCCTTTCCAGCCAACGAATCGTGGCCAATCAGGTTCGTTACAGCTTGGCCGAGAGGACCGTTGAAGGTGGGCTGCTCCAGTACTGCCAGAAGAACGGAATCACGGTGATTGCCTACAGTCCGCTTGCATCGGGCCCCAGAAATATCCGGGCAGTAGACCCCGAGGGAATTGTCCATAGAGTTGCTCAAGCCTCCGCCAAAAGCGAAGCGCAAATTGCGCTGAACTGGTGCGTTAGCAAGGAGAACGTGATCGCGATTCCAAAGGCTTCGACAGTCGCCCACGTCATGGAAGACGTGGGGGCCTCCGGCTGGAAACTCCAGCCGGAATATGCTCGTTTACTTGAGGACAGAATTCGCTATCGCCGCCGCGGAGCCCTCGAAATGGGTGCGCGGCGGGCAGTCCGCTGGGGCATGCAAATGATGGGCCGCTGGGTATGAATTGATTTGATTCCAGCGAGCACCCAGTTCGGCGGTAGGTGGCTTCTCGCGAACCTAAACCCGATCTCTATCAACTCCATTAGCCCAATCTCACAATTCCCATCGAGGAACCAATGTTGGAAACTCGTGGATGAGGGCAAAGTCCAGTTGATTGAAGTCAGCAACTTGTCTACGTATCGTTGTCCCGCGTTGCAGTGGCCCGTCCCACCACGAGCGTCAGTTAGGGTTCGACGCGCGAGGCGCACTCACCGCTTGGTAGAGATCCAGACGTCCATTGCCAAGATCGGGACTGATCCAAACCGCGTGCGCCAAGGACTGTTCCGCAGAAGACTCGTTGAAACTCGGGCTAACGCTTAAGAGGAGAGCAGCGGCGCCGGATATAAATGGCGCGCTGAAGGAGGTTCCCCAGCCCGCGCCAAAGGTGCCAAACGGGTAGGTGGTGATGATGCCTTCGCCGGGAGCCGCCACCCATACGAGATCCTCACCATAGTTAGAAAACGTCGAGAGGGTATCGTTGTTGGTGGTCGAGGCTACACCCATCACATTCGAAAGCGAGGCCGGATAGACAACTTCCTCCTTGCCGTCGTTTCCCGCAGAAGCCACGCAAATCACTTGATGGCGAGTGGCAAACTTAAGGGCATCGGCCGCCTCATGGGAATATGTTGAGAAACTGAAGCTCATATTGATCACTCTGGCGCCGTTCTGCACCGCGAAGTAGATGGCGCGCAGGATATCCGACAAATAACCGGTGCCATCGGCCTTGAATGCCTTTAGAGGCATGATGTACGCGGTGGGGGCCACGAGATGCACGATGCCGGATACCATGGTGCCATGACCGAAGGCCGCGTATTGCGGCTGACTGAGGTTCGTTGCCGATGCTGGATCGAGGATCGCAACGCTCGATTGGTTGACCATCGCGGGTGAGGCACCACTGCCGATAGAGGATTGGTTTACGTCCGGGAGCTCTGAAGCTGAGCCGGCGATATTGCGAGTAAAGTCGTAACCCGGAACCAGGACACCTTGAAGCACAGGATGCCCGGGATCGACCCCCGTATCAATAACCGCTACGATGCTCGCGCCGCTCACGCCGAAGGCGGTTTGCGTGTCCGGCAGGCGGATGATGGTGATCGCAGGCTGGCTGACATAGCCGTGAATGACGGTCACCCCGAAGTAAGGCACGGGCGTGTTGTCATACAAGCCGCTGGGAGGCGCCGCAGCGGCGGCTTGCATGACTTTCAGCAGGGCGTCTAGCTCCACATGCGTGATTCCCGGCTGACTGCGAAGGGTTTGCAGAAAGGCGTTTGGATCAACGAGACTGGGGGCAGTGACAAGGAAAAGTTTGCCGAGGCTGCCGTCCAGACCGGCCCCTACGTTACAACCCAATACCAAGCAGACCTGCTGCAGGGAGAGGATTCCGGACGGAGCACGGACAATAAATCTGTTGTCAGCAACGGCTGGGCCGCTCCACAGTCCAAAGAAGACCAATAGAATCCCAAGCATCCTAGGTTTCATGGCTTAGCCCCCTTCTTTCCTTCGCGGGGAGTAGTTCACCTGGAAATAGAGATCTGTGCCGACTCGAACGGTCAGGAATACCCTGCCGCACTTCGACGGGCCCGCTCCAAAACCGGCAACGGAACCGTTATGCAGTTCGTTTCAGCAATTCTTATTTGAAGGCTGACGTTGGACTCAAAGTTGAAATCCAAGTGGAACTCGCCGAACTCCTCGGTAGTTGCCTGCGCCGCCGCGCCCTTCCAGCCCTGAAGCGTCACCGGAACGCCATCAAACTTACGATCTGGCTTCGCCGAATCCAGAATTTGCCCCGCGAGGGTCAGGCGATTGGATGCTCCTGCTTCGGGCTCGATCAAGAGATCCACCCTTAGACTCCCAGCGGCGTAGAGCAGCCTTCGGCTCCCATCATGCAAACCTCGCACCCCGGCTGGAAGCGGATCTCGGAAGGTATCGGAGATGAGGCGGGCCACGTGCGTGAGATCCTGAAACACAGCCTCAGGACGCAACCACGTTTCCAGGCTGCCCCAAAGTTGTTGCAGCAGGAACTTTCGTTGAACGCAGGGGATCGAGTAACGCTCGGCCAAATGCCTAGTCTCTGAATCCCTGTCCTCGTCAGTGATAATTACTACGCGTCCCAGGAGATTCGGGTGAAATCTGCTAATCCTCGAAATCACCTCTGCAGCTTGCGAACTTGAGGACTGCGGATCAAGTACAACAGCGTCGAAGCTTTTTTGCTCCATCACCGACACTGTCTCTTGAACGTTCGAGGCAACCGTACATTCACAGCCCGCGCTTCCGAGCAAAATGCGCATGTCGTCGCGGGCCAATGGTTCCTCCCCGACGATCAATATTCTCTGCCGATCGCGACCGGTACTCATATGAACCTATAAGAGCGTTGGCAGCTCCGGCCACTCATTCCAGGAGCTTTCCATGGCCATAAGGTGCGGTGTCCCCCTTCTGCTTGCGCAAGCAACCGACATGCAATGAAAGCGTACGACCGCAAGTTCACCTGTTACATCCCCACTCCCAAGCCTTGCCTCTCTTGCGGTCGCGTGAATTGGTGAAGTCATTTTTTTACACCACCAAGGGCGTAGCCCTAGCTCCTCGCTCCTTGCGCCTGATGACTGGGCCGAAGTCTCTTGGGTCTCGTACCCTATGGTCATAGGGCACGTATAGGACTCCTCTGCTGCTAGAGCAATCAGGTAAAATACTTAATTTGAAAGCAGGAAAGTCCCGATGAGCGTATCTCCTTGTACGCACTCTTTCTGAAGAAAGGATCGATGGCACGAAGGAGGAGGGACTGACGACCGGGCACATTCGGACTCCCGACTCTCTGCTTTGGAAGGCGACGGCAGTTCCGGGTGCCGCGGGGCCCTCGAGATGGGTGCGCGGCGTGTAGTCCGCTGGGGCATGCAAAAGCTTGGCCACTGGGTGTGAATTCGTTTGGACCCGAGCTCTTAGAAAACCTAGCCAAGAGTTCCCTGTTGAACTTAGATAACGCTTGTTGTGGCTGTCGCCGAATTATCGGCGGCCGTCGGATCGAATGACCAGGAACTTACCATCGCTGTGTCCGTGACCACCGCGCCGCCAGCCGCTATCAGGTTCACAACCAGCGTCTCGACGATGGTGTCTCCGGAATTCAGACCCAGTGTTGGTACCGTGCAAGTGACGGTGCCTGAGCTTCCCGGAGCGGGTGCCGTGCAGGTTCCGCCACTAATGGCGACGCTGTTGAAGGTCGTACCCGTCGGGAGTACGTCCGTAATGCTTACATTGATTGCCGTGGCCGGTCCATTATTGGTCACCATGATCGCGTAGGTCAGTGTGGAACCGCTCGGCGCCACACGTGGGCCCGTGTTGGTGATTGTGAGATCAGCGACGTTTGAGATCTTCGCGACAAAACCGTTAGCTGCGCCAGGAGCCGCCGTCTGAAATGCGTTTGACGTCGTGGGAAAGTCGGTGGAAGAGGTCCAACCGGTCACATACGCCACGCCGGAACTGTCCACCGCGATGCCCTGGCCGACATCAAATCCGTTGCTGCCGCCTAAGTAAGTGGAATAAACAAGTGCTGAACCGTCGGCGTTGAATTCCGTCACAAACACGTTCGAGCACTGCCCGGGACGGCCGCCGTGATTGCTCGCCTGGATCGGGTTCGCGGTGGGAAAGTCCGTGGACAGAGTCGATCCGACCACGAAGGCATTGCCCGAGTCGTTCACGGCGATGCCATATCCAGAGTCGCTAAAGCTGCCTCCGAGGTAGGTCGAATAGACGAGCGCAGAGCCGTCCGTAGAGAGCTCCGTTACAAACGCGTCAGCAGTGCCGCCCGAAGCAGCGGAATGATTAGTCGCTTGGAAAGCGTTGGGTGTGGTGGGAAAGTCTACCGAGTCCGATTGTCCGGTCACATAGGCATGGCCGGAGCTGTCGATGGCGATGCCTGCTCCAGAATCCCCGCGCGTCCCGCCCAAGTAAGTTGAATAAACCAGCGCGCTCCCGGCGGCATTGAACTTAGTCACAAAGACGGTGGAACCTGAACCGGTCACATGATTGGTGCCTTGGAAAGCGTTAGGTGTTACGGGAAAGTCCGTTGAGTAGGTGTACCCGGTCACGTAAGCGTTGCCGGAGCTGTCCACGGCAATCCCGGTCCCAACGTCGTGACGGGTGCCGCCCAGATACGTGGAGTACACCAGCGCGGAACCGTCTGAACTAAACTTCGTGACAAAGGCCGTGGTTGCACCATAAACAGGGGGGACATTGTTGACCGCCTGGAACGCATTGGCGATGGGAAAGTCCAGCGAACAAGTTCGTCCAACGACATAGGCACTGCCAGAACCGTCCACGGCAATTCCAGACCCCGTATCACCGTTGTCATTGTAGTTGCACGCCGACCCTCCTAAATACGTTGAGTAAACCAGTCCCGAACCATCCGAGGTAAGTTCTGTAACGAACGCGTTGGTGCTGATAGTGGTGCCATGTTTGGATCGTTGGAGGGCGTTTACGGTGGGGAAGTCCCCTGATTGAGTTACACCAACGACGTAAGCATTGCCGGAGGCATTTATCGCAATTCCGAGTCCAGCGTCACCGCCCCACGAACTTCCCGATCCCCCTAAGTAAGTCGAATAGATCAGCGCCGAACCGTCCGCGCTGAGTTTGGCAATGAATGCGTTGCCGCCGGAGCCCGCGCCGTGATTTACGTGCTGGAACGCGTTGGCGGTTGTGGGAAAGTCGGTGGACTCGGTACTTCCAGTCACGTAGGCATTGCCTGAACTGTCCGCCGCGATGGCTTGTCCAAAATCAGGGCCGCTGCCGCCCAAGTAGGTCGAGTAGCTAAGCACGGGGTCAATTACCACGGGTTTTGTCCTGTCGTAATCGCCGATCGCAAACGCTACTTCGTTGCGTTCGTTAACGGTGTAGCCCCCCGCGATAAGCGTCTTCTCGGTTGGCCCTTGCATTTTGTCCGTTGTGGCTGGCTGGTAGATCACCGGCCTGTGAAAGCGGACCTCACCGCCTTCTACTCCAACCAGCAAATCGCCATTGCCGTCAATGTGGGTCAGCACACCGCGATTTGATCCAGCTGCACCCTCTCCGATTCGACTCGATCCCAAAGCCAACCTGATGACATTCGGATCCGCCCCCGGTCGCACCACGAAGTCGTATTCAAGCTGTCCCTGATTGCCGTAATACACCAAGTCAACTCCAGGATATATGCTCTCCACTCGCACCTTGGCGTAGGTTGGGACATTGGTCCGCCACTTCTTCGGATCGTTCCCCATGAAGTAGTTGCTCTTGCCGGGCAGTTCGTCCGCGCCTTTCACCCTAGCCTTCGGGTTCGCGCCCACCAGCTTCATTTGCAAAGAGGTGTTCGCCAGCCGCGGCGCGTCTGGCCACTTAGGGCGTTCCGTTGCCATTGACGAGCGATCGTTGAACAGTGCGTAGCGATCCGCGACGAGTTCCGAGCCTGCCTCTTCTAGTTCCCTATCCTGACGGCCCCATCGTTCGGACTTCTGAAGCGAAAGCACTGCTTCCTGCGAGGTCAGGAACAGCGTGTATCCTTGACCGCGCGCCAGAAATTTTACCTGCGCATCCGTCTGGCCTTGGTTTGCTTCAAAACTCAAGGGCAGCTTGGCATAACCCTCCACGGCTCGCGGCGGCGCCTTTCCGGCCTGCGCAGTGCGTGCGGCAGTAGACTTCGCTGCCTTCGGCGCGACAAGGAGAGCTCCCGCAGCTCCCAGCACCAACGCGGCAACAACAACTAAACTGCCACTTCGAAGTTTCATTGAACACCCCGGTGCTGTTTAAGCAATCAGGTACAAGGACTCGTAGACCAGCCAGCCTGGACATCAACTGCAGTTGGCTTTGCGAGAACAAACCCGTCGGCGCGACCGGCTCAACCATAGAGAAAGCAACAATGACCTGAGCGGATTGCTGCGGCTGGGCAATCGGTGCAGCGCTGATTGTCGCCCCGTCCGCTTACCTGCAAGTGACCGCGTTGCTCTGGCGTTTAATGGCAACACCCTCAGGTGCTACCGCCACACCAGTCACGGTGTCCACCACGGTGTTGGAGGCAGTATCGATTACAGACACGGTGCTCGCGTATTCGTTCGTCACATAGGCAAAGGCCCCATCCGGGGTGATCGCCACACCGTGGGGGATCGTTCCCACGGAAATTGTGGCTACCACAGTGTGATTCGCCGTGTTAATTACAGATACGGTGCTGGCCGCGGCATTCGCCACGTAGGCGAACGCTCCGTTTGGGGTGATGGCCACGGCGTAGGGACCGCTTCCCACTGGTATTGTGCCCACGACGGCGTTGGTGGCGGTGTTGATGACCAAAACATTATTCGAAGACTGATTCGTTACGTATGCGGTTGCGCCGTTTGGAGCGATAGCGACAGCGACGGGGCCGCTTCCCACGGGTATTGTGCCGACGACGGTGTTGGTGGCGGTGTCGATCACCGAGACATTATTGGAGTTTAGGTTCGTCACGTAAGCGAAGGCCCCGCTTGGCGTGATTGCCACGCCCCAGGGACCACTGCCGACGCCGATGGTAGCCGTTACGGTGTTGGTAACCGTGCTGATCACCGAAACGCTGTTGGAGTTTAGATTCGCAACGTAGGCAACGGCTCCGTTCGGCGTGATCGCAACGCCAACGGGGAAACTCCCAACTCCGATCGTATCCACGACGGCGTTGCTGGCAGTATCGATCACAGAAACGGAGTTGGAACCAAACATCCACCCAGAGTTGGTTACATAGGCGAAGGCCCCGTTCGGAGTAATTGCTACGGCGAGGGGCTGAATCTGGACGGGAATCACGGCGACCACACGGTCAAGGACAGTGTCAATCACCGCAACGCTATTGGACTTGTGCGTGGGCACATAGGCGGTGCATTGCGCCGCCACCGGACTACACGCCAGCGCCGCCAGCAAGGGCAGCGCCAGACATCGAAACAGCCAGCATCGCATCAAGCTGTTGTCTCGTTTTCGGAACATGGAGGTCCAAAACCATCCTCTATCGTCGTGCATCAATATCTCCTTCGACGGCGCGCCCGGATGAGCTTTCGTGCTCTCTCGCAACCCCGGGAAATCCGTCCTTCAGGGTTTAATAGCATTGCGAGAACGCCCCTACAATCCGGCGAACATCCTAGCTAAAGGGGGAAGTATTACTTAACGCAGCGTAGGGGAATCCAGCTACTCGCCCCTATCTACAGCGTTGCGTGAGCGCATCAGGCCGCAGCTTAATGGCGATACCCAGAGGCTGAGTTCCTGCTGCCTGCACCGTGTCCACTACCGTGTTCGTCGCGGTGTCAATTACCGATAGGTTGTTCGTCAAAAAATTGCTCGTATAAGCGAAGGATCCGTCCGGAGTGATTGTCAGGTTATCAGGACCGCCCTCGACGCCCACGATGGCCACGACCGTGTTGGTGGCCGTGTTAATCACTGACACTGTGCTGTCGCAGCTGTTCGCCACATAGGCAAAGGCCCCGTTCGGCGTGATGGCCAGGGGTTCTGGTCCACAGCCCAAAGTAATTGTCGCGACAACAGCGTTGGTGGCCGTGTTAATCACCGAGACGTTGTTTGACTTTGGATTCGTCACATACGCAAATGCTCCGTTCGGCGTAATGGCCGCGCCCCAGGGTGGGCTTCCCATAGCAACTGTAGCCACCACCGTATTCGTTGTCGTACTGATCACCGAAACGCTAGCGGACGTGTAATTCGTCACATAGGCAAAAGCTCCGTTCGGTGTGATGGCGACGCCTAACGGGTTTATTCCCACCGTGACGGTGGCCGTGACGGTGTTGGTGGCCGTGTCGATTACCGAGACACTGTTGGAGTTAAAATTTGCCACATAGGCAAAGGCTCCGTTCGGCGTGATGGCAACACCGGCGGGGTACTGCCCCACTTGGATCGTGGCGACCACACTGTAGGTGGCGGTGTCGATGACCGAAACAGACGGAGGCTGATTGATAGGGCAGAGGTCGCATACCGCTCCCGTATTAGTTACATAGGCGAACTGCCCGTTCGGCGTGATAGCTACCCCAAGGGGAGAAAACTGCACCGGAATCACAGCGACGAGCGCATCAGTTAGAGTGTTAATCACCCAGGTAGAATTTGACGCGTTTTGCGCTACGTAGGCGTCACATTGGGCCACCGCCGGTACACTCGCCAGCCCTACAGTCAAGAGCAGCGACAGCCATCGTAACGACCGCAACACACTCAATCTTCTTTCTCGATTTTGAATCTTGGACTCCCAGAACCACGCTCTATTGTTGCGCATCAATATCTCCTTCGAAGCTGCCCAAGCGACCACCAGCGCTTCCCATAACTGGGAATCAACGCACTGTGCTCTTAAATGCCATCATGAGGACGCCTCGACAATCCGGCGAACATCGTAAACAAAGGGGGAGGGATTACTTAGTGCAGCGTGGGGAAATACCTTGAGGAGGATTTTAGTTGACGAAAGACGGTGAGCCAGACTTTGAACTGTACTGCCACGCGCCAAGAAACTCCCGTTCTCCTTTGCTTACCCGGGGCCTGGGGCCGGCGCAAGACTGGTCCTTAGCTCTTAACCTGCTTTAGATCGAAGAACATACATCCGCCGGACCTCTGGCGGCCTCAATTCGTGAGTGTAGGAATTTGGCGCACTACCCCTTGGGACAACGGAGCCTATGTCCCATTTTTGACCCCGTGACCAGTTGATTCCCTGCGACTACCTGCTCAGACTACTCCCGTGAGAAGAAGTACTAATACCATCAGGACTCACGTGCTGCTCTCGGGCCAGATCCTTCCCTCCCGCTCGAACACGCTTGGCACTTGTGGCGAGAAAACAGAAATCAGGAGGGGTCGTGCATCATCGCTCAAGCATTTTTTTATTCGCTTTGCTAATTGCCAGTTCCGGTTTGGTCGGTTGTTCAGGCCTCGTTACCGGGAACAATGGGAATCCGCCGCCGTCGACGCTGGACATTACGAACGTTCAAACGGCATCGGTCACAAGCGCTAGCTCTCAGGTTGTTTGGACTACAAACGTCCCCGCCGACTCTTCGGTCGATTACGGAACCACCATTGCTTATGGAACTAGTACGCCAGTCAATTCGGGGATGGTTACAAGCCACCAGATGACGCTTTCGGGTCTGGCCGCTGGCACGACCTACTATTACCAAGTTAATTCGACCGACGCCAAAGGTAACCACGGGCACGGCGGCAACAAGTTCAATACAGCTGGTTTTAACCTTTCCGGCACGATCACTCCGACGGCGGCCGGCAGCGGAGCGACAATGGCGCTGAGCGGAGGGGCGAGCGCTTCTGCCACCGCGGACAGTTTCGGCAATTACACATTTGCCGGATTGGCAAATGGGTCTTACATGATTACACCGAAGCACACGGGTTATGCTTTCACGCCCGGAAATCAAAGCGCGACCGTGAATGGAGCGAACATCACAGGAGTAAACTTCACAGCGAATGCAGCTCCGGTGGCGCCTTCGATCACGGCGCAGCCAGCCAGCCAAACGGTTACCGCAGGCCAGACCGCCTCCTTCAGTGTGGCTGCTACCGGCACCGCCCCGCTCAGCTATCAGTGGCAGAAAAACGGCACGGCTATCTCTGGGGCGACGTCTACCAGCTACACCACGCCAGCCACAACCAGTTCCGACAACGGGGCGCAGTTTACCGTGGTGGTCAGCAACACCGCCGGAAGTGTCACCAGCAACTCCGCCACCCTCACGGTCAATGCGGCCCCAGTGGCCCCTTCGATCACCGCGCAGCCGACGAGCCAGACCGTCACCGCGGGCCAGGCTGCTTCCTTCAGCGTGGCCGCTACCGGTACCGCTCCGTTAAGCTATCAGTGGAAGAAAAACGGCGCGGCGATCAGTGGCGCAACATCTTCCAGCTACACCACGCCAGCCACGACCAGTTCCGACAACGGGGCGCAGTTTACTGTGGTGGTCAGCAACGCGGCCGGAAACGTCACCAGCAACGCGGCCACTCTCACGGTCAATGCGGCCCCAGTGGCCCCTGCGATCACCGCGCAGCCGGCGAGCCAGACCGTGACAGCGGGACA
>Ga0207032_1074_pt1 | contig 28326 bp, 31 predicted proteins | sample Alteio_BWMinCont_38_FD_153308 | JGI IMG/M metagenome (GOLD analysis project Ga0207032, IMG submission 153308) | Enriched cells from forest soil in Barre Woods Harvard Forest LTER site, Petersham, Massachusetts, United States -... | ecosystem: Environmental > Terrestrial > Soil > Temperate forest >... | reverse complement strand
GGACTAGGTAAATCAAATATTGAACTTGACATATTCCTCTCAGTCTTTTCATTCTTTTCATTCTTTTGACAGATAATAGGGAAATAAGTTTTAAATCTATTATTTTAAACTTTTAGAGCTATTTTTTAAAAAGGAATATACACGTTTTTTAACCAAATTTCGAAGTAACTCCACTATACTTTATAGAAACCATGGAGAGATTCGCGAAATCTTATGTTTGACCAATATCCAAATTTTATTAATGAAAACCGTCTGTTAGTGATGGAGGAATCCGGAGAACTCTGTCTATTGCTGCGGGAAATTGGAGAATTATGCGGATATCGGGTTACAACCACCCAAAATATTGGTCATTTTAAAAGTATTTATAAAAATGTGAATCCCAGTTTTATTATTATAGGCGGTGATAACCACGAAGAACACGATGATGAGGAATTTGTAGATTTATTTCAATTTTTAGTTGTAAATAATTACTCTAAACCTGTTGTAATTATGAGTTATAAGAATGAAAAGGAACAAAATTCCATTATTCGCTTAGGCAAAACTCAAGGATTACTCATTTTTGGCTACCTCCAAAAACCCATTGATGTCACCCCTTTAAAGGCCTTTTTAGAAAAAGGAAAACCTATCTCAGAGCAAACGGTTAATTTTACCCCCGAAGAAATACTGGCTGGCATTAAAAATGATGAATTTGTATTACACTATCAACCCAAAGTTTTTTTAAAAACGAATAAGCTTATGGCTGTGGAAGCACTTATTCGCTGGGTCCCTACAAAGAATAGAATGATCTTTCCAGATACGTTTATTCCGATTGTAGAACGCCATAATCTTATTAAACCGCTTACTTACTGGGTGATTGAAAAAGCATTTCAACAGTGTACACTGTGGTGTAAAAACAATATTAATCTAACAGTTGAAATTAATCTCTCTCCCTCGATGTTGAATGATTTATTATTTCCAGATGAAATCATGGAATTAGCGAAAAAATATGAAACACCTATTTCTAACATTTGTTTCGAAATGACCGAAACCGGCGTCATGAGCCAACCTCAGGTTGCAATGGATGTCCTCACTCGATTACGAATCAAAGGATTTCAATTGGCGATTGATGATTTTGGCACGGGGTATTCTTCTTTGACTGAACTGTATCGTATGCCTTTTACAGAAATGAAAATTGATAAATCGTTCGTCCTTAATATCATTGATGATGCAGAAGCTTGGACCATTACCAAATCGATTATCGATCTCGGGCATAATCTGCATTTAATGTTGGTAGCAGAAGGGGTAGAAACCCGAGAAATCTGGAATAAACTCCAAGAAACCACCTGTGAAGCGGCTCAAGGGTATTACCTAAGTCAGCCTATTTCCGCAGAAGAATTTGAAGAGTGGTTGAAGCGCCGCACCGATGGGAATTTAACTTTACTCGAATCTCCGTTTGCAACATACAAGAAAAAAGAAATGAAATAAAAATCAAAAAAAAGGCCCCACATTGTGAGGCCTTATAGAAACTAAACAAACAACAATGAACAAAATGATTTACATCATATCGCCCATGCCGCCCATTCCACCCATGCCGCCCATTCCACCGCCACCCATGCCGCCTTCTTTGTCGGCCTTAGGAGCTTCGGTAATGGTGCATTCGGTAGTGATCATCAAGCCTGCAATGGATGCAGCCTGCTGTAAGGCAGTTCGTGTGACTTTGGTGGGATCCAAAATACCAATTTTGACCATATCACCATATTCACCGGTTGCTGCGTTATAACCAAAATTACCACTTTCGTTCTTCACGCGTTCGACCACCACGGCAGGTTCTGCACCCGCATTGGCGACGATTTGACGTAAAGGTGCTTCTAGAGCACGTTGAATAATGGCAATACCGTGGTTTTGATCTTCGTTGTCGCCTTTTAGCTGCTTTACAGCGGATAAGGCGCGAATTAAAGCAACACCGCCTCCAGGTACCACGCCTTCTTCGACGGCGGCACGAGTTGCGTGTAGAGCATCTTCCACGCGGGCTTTCTTCTCTTTCATTTCTACTTCAGAGCCTGCACCCACTTTAATCACGGCAACCCCACCGGACAACTTGGCAGTACGTTCTTGTAACTTCTCACGATCGTAATCGGAAGAGGTTTCTTCAATTTGGCCACGCAATTGTTTAATGCGACCCTCAATTTCTGTTTTCTTTCCATTGCCATCGATGATGGTCGTGTTTTCTTTGGTGATAAGGACGCGTTTGGCGGAACCTAAATCTTCCAACTTGGCAGATTCGAGGGTTAGGCCGATTTCTTCAGAAATGACCTTAGCATTGGTAAGAATCGCAATATCTTGCAACATGGCTTTTTTGCGATCTCCAAAGCCTGGGGCTTTGACGGCGCAAACTTTTACAATGCCACGAATATTATTAACTACTAAAGTCGCTAAGGCTTCGCCTTCTACGTCTTCGGCAATAATAAACAATGCACGTCCAGATTTTGCAGAGGCTTCCAACGTTGGTAGCAATTCACGAATGCTGGAAATCTTTTTGTCTACTAATAAAATAAACGGATTTTCCAGTTCACAGCTCATGTTTTGCTGATTGTTGACAAAGTATGGAGAAATATAACCGCGATCGAACTGCATACCTTCGACCACGTCTAATTCGTCATCCAAACCATTGCCATCTTCCACCGTGATAACGCCTTCTTTACCGACTTTGTTCATTGCTTCGGCAATAATGTTTCCAATGGATTCGTCTGAGTTTGCAGAAATGGTACCCACTTGTGCAATGGCTTTGCTGTCTTTGCAAGGTACGGAAATTTTCTTAAGCTCAGCCACTGTCGCTGCCACTGCTTTATCAATACCCCGTTTGAGATCCATGGGGTTCATACCAGCAGCCACTGCTTTGTGACCTTCGATAACAATGCTTCTCGCCAAGACCGTCGCTGTGGTGGTACCATCGCCAGCCACATCGGATGTTTTGGACGCCACTTCTTTAACCATCTGTGCGCCCATGTTCTCGACTTTGCCTTCTAAATCGATTTCTTTAGCAACGGACACACCGTCTTTCGTAATCGTGGGAGAACCAAAAGATTTTGCAATGATGACATTACGACCCCTAGGTCCCAAAGTAACCGCTACCGCATCCGCTAACGTGTTGACCCCGGCCACCAATCTTGCACGGGCATCTCCCGCATAATGTAGAACTTTTGACATAAATAAACCTCACTTTATTCTGTTAAACTGAGTAAAAAATTAACCTTCAATAACACCCATAATATCTTCTTCACGCATAACCAAGAAGTCTTCATTATTGACTTTAACCTCGGTACCCGAGTACTTGCCAAATAAGACCACATCACCGACTTTCACATCCAGTTTACGTAGATTGCCGTTTTCGTATCGGCCAGATCCTATGGCGATGACTTTACCACGTTGTGGTTTTTCTCCCGCGGTTTCGGGAATGACTATCCCACTTGCGGTAGTACGTTCTTCCACACGTTGAATAATCACGCGATCATGCAACGGACGAATATTGACCTTGCTCATATTTTCCTCCAATTATCTGTATGCTTTATAACTAACGATTCCGAAGAACCGACATGTCTCATATATATAGCCATCCTAACAAATTTCAATGGTAAGACAAAAATTAATAAACCGATTCTGCATGAGTGGCCCCATAGGCGCCATCCATAGAACGATGTTCACTTAAATAATTTTCGAAGCGGGAATAATGCCCCAAAAAAGTCAGTCGTACCATTCCGGTTGGACCATTCCTCTGTTTACCGATAATAATTTCGGCCGTCCCTTTATCGGCGCTATCTTTATGGTAAATCTCATCCCGATAAATAAATACGATTAAATCGGCGTCTTGCTCAATAGCGCCGGATTCTCGTAAATCGGACATCACAGGGCGTTTTTCGGGCCTTTGTTCAAGACCTCGATTTAACTGAGAAAGTACAACCACAGGGACATTTAGTTCTCTCGCCAAGGCTTTTAAAGACCGTGAAATTTCAGAGATTTCGGAAGCACGGTGCTCATTGTTTCCGGGAACTCGCATTAATTGCAAGTAATCGATAACAATCATGCTTAAGCTGCCATATTCTCGCGCCACTCGACGCGCTCGGGCTCTGACCTCGAAGGGACTTAAGGCGCCACTGTCGTCGATGAGTAATTTTTTGGAAGACATCATACTAATAGCAGAAGTGAGTCGTGGCCAATCATCATCGTCTAATTGACCGCTACGAATGCGTTGTTGTTCTATACGACCCAAGGAGGCAAGCATACGCATGGCCAGTGATTCTGCAGGCATTTCCATACTAAAAATAAGAACCGCTCCATCGTCTCGCATCGCCGCATATTCTGCAATATTCATAGCAAATGTTGTTTTACCCATGGAGGGACGTCCTGCGACAATAATAAGATCGGCCTGTTGAAGACCGGAGGTCATGTGATCAAAATCGGTAAAACCCGAGGCAATACCGGTGATCGGAGATTTAGCGTGAAATAAAGCATCGATTCGATCCACCGCTCGTGCCAATACTTCGGAAATGACTTGGGGACCTTGGCCTTTTCTACCCCCATGTTCGGCAATGGCAAAAACACGACGTTCGGCATTATCTAATAATTCGATGGCGGAACGGCCGCCGGGATCAAAACCAGATTCACTGATTTCTCCCCCCACTTCGACTAGCTGTCTTAAAATCGCGCGTTCACGAACGATATCTGCATAGGCTGCGATATTGGCTGCGGTTGGGGTATTTTTGGCTAAATTTCCGAGGTAAGATAACCCACCGACAGATTCTAATTCTTTGTTGCTGCCTAAGGCTTCGGAAACGGTAATGATATCGAGTGGTTTACAGCGTAGAACTAAATCGGCCATGCTTCTAAAAATTGCACGGTGATCGGGTCGGTAAAAATCACTCTCGGTGATTCGGTCAGCCACTTGATCCCAAGCAGTGTTATCGAGCATTAACCCGCCTAAAACTGCTTGTTCAGCTTCTATTGAATGAGGAGGAATCTTGAGATCTGGGGTCACAAATTACTCCATAGGGTCATGTCTCTATTATTCAGGTACCACCGATATCTTTATTTTTGCGATAACATCGCTACCGTGCAAATGTAAATCGAGTTCGTATTCGCCAACTTGACGAATAGGACCTTGTGGAAGTTTGACTTCGTGTTTGGCAACGGTTTGCCCTGCATCTGTGATGGCCTTGGAAATTTCGAGTGTACCGATGGAACCAAATAATCGACCTTCTTCTCCCGCATTGGCAGGAATGGTAACTATCAATCCGCTTAAGCTACTGACACGTTGTTCGGCCGCTTGTAAGCGCTCATTAGCCGCTTTTTCGAGTTCCGCTCGACGGGCTTCGAACACTTTTAGATTTTCTTCGGTGGCGGGAACCGCTTTACCCAAAGGTACTAAAAAATTACGGGCAAAACCAGGTTTAACTTTTACCTTAGCGCCTAAGTCGCCGAGGTGAGGAATTCTTTCCATTAAAATGACTTGCACGACACGCCCTCTTTATAAGATTTAATGTTGATCGCAATAAGGTAACAAAGCTAAAAAACGAGCCAATTTAATGGCGCGGGCTAATTGCCTTTGATATCGAGCTTTGGTGCCTGTAATGCGGCTAGGGACAATTTTACCGCTTTCGGTAATATAGTTTCGTAAAGTAGCGAGATCTTTATAATCGATCTCTTTAACCTTCTGTGCGGTAAAACGGCAAAATTTTCGACGACGAAATTGACGACCCATCATAAACTAGTTACTCCTACATTCTTTGGCATTATCCAGCCATTTCTTCTTCGGGGAATTCTTCATCTGCCCCTTCATAACCACCTCGATCGTGACCTCTACGACCTTCTTTACGATCTTCCTTCTCTCTCATGAGAGCGGAGGGTTCGGAAATCGCTTCGTCACGAACTTGGACGAGATGACGGATAACGGCATCATTAAACCGGAAAGCATTCGTCAGTTCATCTAAGGATTCTTGGCCGCATTCTACATTCATAAGAATATAGTGGGCTTTGTGCAGTTTATTAATAGGATAAGCAAGCTGTCTTCGACCCCAATCTTCGAGCCGATGGATTTTACCCTCTCGACCTTCGATAACCGCTCGATACCGCTCTAACATGGCCGGAACCTGTTCACTTTGGTCCGGATGTACCATAAACACTATTTCGTAGTGCCGCATAAATAACCTCCTCGCGGATAGTTAGCCTTTCAACTGGTGATAAGGCAAGGAGAAAGGGCCGTAAAGCCCTCAAAAGATTTACATATTAAACGAAAATGGGGGTTCATTGCAATAGGCAACGCAGTCAACCAATTTTCACCTATATTTATTTCTGAGGCTCAGATTATTTCATGCAATAACTTACGTGAGTTGACTATTATTCAATTGGTTTTTTATTATCAATCCCCACAGTGTAGTTAAGGAGCAGTACGGTGATATCAAAAAGAAAGTCTCGATGGATAATAGCGATATTCATCAATCTCAGTCTATTTCTCTCTGGCTCAGCCTATTCTTTCGATAAAATTTCCTTCTCCCCAGAAAAAGTCATACAACGCATTAGTTCTCTCGGTTTCAAGCCTACGCAGAATATGATTGTTGTAGACACAAAAAAACAAATTCTGGCCCTATTCGAGCAAAACAAAGTTAAGAAAACCTTTACCATTTCCACTGGAACACGAGGCCTGGGGCAACAGGCGAATACTTTTAAGACACCCGTAGGGTTACATCGGATCAACGAAAAAATCGGCGAGGGAGTCCCCAAATACGGTATTTTTCATAAACGCAGATATATTGGTCATGCGTGGAAACCTATCTCACGCCATAAACAAAGAAAAGATTTTATTTCCACACGTATCATTCGATTAGAAGGCCTTCAACCCGGGTTTAACAAAGGTCGTGATGGGCGCGGTAGAAGCGTGGATACAGAAAATAGAGGCGTGTATATTCACGGAACGACCATGGAATGGAAGCTAGGAAAACCGAGCACCAAAGGATGCGTGCATATGAGCGCAAAAGATGTGATAGCTTTATTTAACGAAGTACCGAATGGAACCTTGGTTTGGATTAATTAATCTTTCCAGTTGATACAATTCATTTAGGTTTGGTAAGCTAGAGTATCAATTGAAATTTCGGGTTGATTGGTGACTAATGAATAGAATAATTACCCTAAAACAAAAGCAAACTGTCGCTCTAAGAGCTTTCTTCAATCATGGGTCTTTGGAAAATCAATGATGAACAAGCTGCCATTTTGCTCGGAAGAATTAGCCATTCAACCTATTATTATTGGAAAAAAACTTATAACGGAAAATTATCGTACGATCAACTTTGCAGAATTTCTTTAATACTAGGCATCTATAAAAACCTTCAGATATTATTTCCCGATATCATGGCTGCGGATTCTTGGATTAAACAATTATTTGCAGGACAATCTGCCCTGGATGCCATGTTGGGTGGTAATTATGAAGATTTATTCAAGGTGCGACAATATTTAGAAACTTCTCTCTTCTAAATCATAATCCATTTGTAACCCAAGCCAAAAACTATCAGAAGTCCCTAAAAAACGAGATAATCGCAAATCGGTATCTGCGGTTATTGCCCGTTTTCCATACACAATTTCGTTAATGCATCTGGGTGGAACTCCAATACTGCGAGCTAAATGATTTTGACTAATACCCATAGGCAGCAAAAATTCCTCAAATAGAATTTCACCAGGATGAATATTTTTTAGTTTACTCATAATGACCTCCTAAAGAAAAGTGAAGGTATATTGACTAATTATATTTCATTAAGTGAATATACACTATTGGGGAGTAGGAACTTAGAGGAAATAATTTAATCAAATTATTACAAAGAACTTGATTTGAGGTATATATGAGTACTACTCCTGATAAAAAAGACGTAGAAAAAGCTTTCGATGTTTTTAGAGCTATGTATAGTATGGTTGATGATGCTACCAAGAGGTTCATCTGTTGGACGTTAAAAGAGGGGAAAGGCACTGATTTTGATAATATGTGGGATGAACTAAAAGAACACAAAAAACTCACTGATCTTGATCTTAAAAACCCCAAATCGAAGATGAGTTCATTAGAAGAAACTAAAGCCATTTTGAATAACATTTTTAAATGGGAGGATTTAAATCAAGATATTATCAAATTTATTCAAGCAGATTATGACTCATCACTTTTAAAGAAAGGTACATTAGTTACAGAATGTATACCCTACGTAGATTCCCCCGCGCTGGTAATAACACCGAAATCCCCTTCTCCCAAGGGAAAAGAATACCATCCAAAACACCATCCAACAATGTTGTTTAATGGTCCAGAAATACAAGATGAAAGAGTTACAAGGAATACACAAAAACCACCACCAATACCTCCAAAACCAAAAATTAATCTTTCCTAAGAGCTTAACAATTTAATTGTTTATCTCTCAAACTGTGAATATATATTTTGAAAATTACAAACCAAATCGGTTGAAGTTTCCTCACCACCCATTTACATTTATCGGCAACACCTAAACATATCTCCCGCTATTAAATAATTAGAACTTACCAATAATGAATATAAGTCATAGCGCTTTCGGTGTATATGCTCTATGAACCATTCTAAAAGGCGTATGTCTTACCTAATAAATAGATTAAAGGAGAAATCAAAATGTCATCCAATACCCAAAAAGAACAAATTTCAGAGCTTGAGAGAAATGTACGACGGGTTAAAGCAGAAATGTCCACAATTGATACGACAGCTCAGCTAAATAGAATACTTAGCAATGAGAACCCCGAACTTAGGAGTATCGAAGTTCTAATTAAAAAAGTAAAAGATGAAATCGCTAAACTTGATTCTTTAGGACAATATAAAAATTTACAAGATATTTATAACCTATTACAAGCCCACATAAATCAGGTCAATTTTTTTTCAACTGTTCAAGAGCAACGACTCCAGAAACTTTCTGATCTCGCACGCTACGTAAGAGTGAATGATCTTTATAACTTTTTAGATAAAATTAAAAATATATCTGACTTTTCAACAGAAACAATAGAAAATAAGGTCAGAAAGGACTTTTTAAATTTAAATGAGAGAAATCAACAATTCGCATCAAGACTATTAATTCTTTCAGGGGAATTAAATGTTCAACTAACACAACTCGAGGAAAGACTGGAAGTGTTAGAAGTTTTAGCTGAATCTAGTAAAGACCAATTTACCAAAAAGGATATTGACAAATTCTTAGATAATTTTCGAAATCTATACCATGAAATGAGAGATGAAACTCAAAAAGAAATGATTAGAGCTCTGAAGAAAGGTGACGTTTTGGAATTGAGAGAAATTGTGTTTAGAGATCCAAAACTTACACATGGGCCACAAAGGGAAATTGAAAGGGTTAATGAATTACTCGAGAAGGCAATCAACAATCCATCTAGCCTTTTATTCCTTGGGAAGCAAATACAAGATAAGAACCAGGTTAAACAATTAGAAGAATTTATAAATACTCCAGTAGAAAAATCAAACAAAAAGCAACTAAATAATTTAAAAGAAAAATTTGTGCAGTCAGCACTAACCCCAAAACCAAAAATTTTACAGGCTTATGCCCTATCTCAAGATAAAGAAAAACCTAAATCACAAGATAAAAAGCCTAATCCCCCAAAACCACCCCCAATTACTCCGGAGCAGAAAAAAGCACTTAGAAATTATAAGCCTCCAGGAGCTTAATTCGTCATGGATTTTATACTTTGAAAATTACGAACCAAGTCTATTGAAGTTTCCCCTCCCCCATGCCCATCTGCAACGCCTAAACATAAGTTTTGGTCACCTGAAATAAGTACTGTTAAAGCGGTTAAATTATCTTGTGAACCATGATCTCCGGCTATTTGGATAATCTTTTGAGAGATATTATCTTCAGGTTTTATTGATTTAAATGAGCTACTCAGGGTTTCGCTGGGATTTGCCTCAATACAACCATCTGAAATTAATACTAAGTAGCAATTATTATCTTTAAGTATATTTTCTGGGATCGTATAAGAAATGGTATCAATCTGATATCCCAATAGATTTAAATCACCAATGGCTGAAGCTATCCCAAAATGCGAAAACTCGCCTCTAATATATACCCGAGTTTCGGAGACCATGTATTTTCTAGGTCCCCGTAACAAGCGCACAATCGGTAAAAATCGATCAATCCCTGCTTCCTGATCAAAAGTTAGATTAAGGGTTTTAATTTGAGTAGTCTCTTTTTTGTCTTGAATAAATAAAACAGCTCGGCTATCGCCGACATTGGCTAGTGTAATTTTATTCTGATGGAGAGTTGCCACACAAAAGGTAGAACCTGCTAACGTATTTTTATGGTTTTCGGCTAGTTCTTTAATAGTTTTAAAGAGTCTTTCTTCTTGCGAGGAATGATCTTTATTATCATCTAAGAAAATAAAAAATCGATCTTCTTGGTAATGATCCTCAAAATACTGAATATGAGATTTATCGGTTTGCTCCGATGCAATGGCTGCTTGGGCAATATGAACGTCTTCAACAATATCTGTATACAATTGATATAAGGTTGTATTTTTGGTTCCACGATAAGACTCGAGTTTCCCTTCCTCTTGTATCCGAGCACAGATAGCATACCAAGTTCCAAAAAAGCGTTTTGCAAAATCATGGGAAACGGAAAAGTCTAAATCTTGGAATGCTTTTGTAATAAAAGTTTTCGCGGCTTCCGTCATTTCTTTTCCAAAAGCCCCTATGGTACCGTAATAGGGTTTTAAGGGTTTATCATCACTATTCTGTTGTTCAGAAATAAAATCTAAGTTTTCTATAAACCAAAGACATATGTCTTTTAGAGTAAAATCTTTTTTTAGAATTTCTAACGCACTAGATTCTACTAAGATAGATGAAGATTCTTGGTCTTTATTTTTATAAAGTTCGATAATAGCCAAACAAATTTGGGATAAATAAAAATAATAAAAAGGGTTTGAAAGTTCGACTCCAGTTTCTTTTTTAAAGATATCCTTGAAAATAATAAACTTTTTGTCAGGGGTAATGGTGTCATAGAGTTGTTCAGTTAATTGTAAAATGATCTTATTCATAAGAATATCCTTCAGGTATCAATTGCAAGTATAGCTTTTTGACAATGACTAAAAAACAAGTTAGTTTAGCAATGCATCGTTTAGAACGGAGATATTATGCCTAAGTCTATTGGTATTAGAAAGAGTCAAAGAGTACATATTCCAAAAAATATTATTAAAAACAGAGTGCGTAAGGGTTGGGCTAGAGCCTGTAAAGAAATGCATACAGCTCAGCAAGATAAATTGCTATTGGAAGGACTAGTTAATAGATTTGATGAAGAGGAATGGGAGTGGTAATCGTAGCTTTGTAGTTTTCTACCCGGCCTTCGCCGCAGGTTCTAAATAACTTCGATTTCGACCATAATGTTTCGCTTGATAAAGCGCAAAATCGGCGGATTCTTTGAGATCCCAGGGGGAGGTGTAATTGCCGGGTTCGGCCAGGGCCACGCCAAAACTTGCGGTCAGATGATCGCTGCAGCCTGAGGTTTTGTGAGGAATTTTTAGATTATCAATTTCGCCGCGAAGTTGTTCGGCAATTTTAAATGCATCTTCGCGAGTGGTTTCGGGAACTAAGAACGCAAAAGTTTCTCCGGTAATGCGCGCTAACGCAGCGCCTTCTTTGGGAGGAACATTAATTTTTAGGACTTCCGCAACGTGCTTAATGGCTTTATCGCCTTCGGGAGCCCCGTAGGCTTGATTAAACAATTGGAAATAATCTAAATCGATGAGAATGAGTGCGAGCGGTGTAGTGCTCCGTTTGGCCTTAAACCACTCACGTTCTAATGCATCTTCAAAACTATTGGCATTGCCAACGCCCGTGAGGGCATCCTGCGTGACTAATCCTTCTAAAGCACGATTGGCAATGACGAGATCGTGTGCCACAGAGAAGACTTCGTCTTTCAAATTCTTTAGCCGTTCTGCAGAGCGAATTTTAACTTTAGCGCGAATATTTTGTAAGGGTTTATTTACAAAATCATCCGCACCAGCATCTAAACCTTGCTCAATATCCAGATCGGTAAAGGATTTTCCCATCAAAACGATAGGAACCCAAAGTGCGGCCCCGCCGGTTTGACGCACTTGGGAAACGACATCTACCCCGGGTAAACCTGATAATGTCGAATCGACAAAAATAAGATCGGGACATTTATCGCGACAGATTTCTAAAACTTCGCGTACGGATAATGCTTCTTGAATGGTATGCCCCAAGGATTCCATATCACGGACTAATATCCCTCGGTGTTCACCATCATTATCAGCGACCAAAATCCGCATTCAATATTCTCCCGTTTTTCGGAATTATTGGTGTTTCATGGCCTGCCTAGCAATGCGTTCTGCAGTTTCGTAACCACCCCAAACCGTGCCGTCGGAAAAGACTAACGTGGGTGTACCTGAAATGCCCATTTTCCGACCCAATTGATATTGAGCATCTATCGAATGACTGCAGGTCTTACTGGCTGGCATTTCTCCCCACATCGCTTTTGCTAAAGCTTCTTTAGGGTTGGATGCGCACCAAATGCTTACCATTCTATTATAGGTAGTAGAACCCACCCCGCGTCTAGGAAAGGCTAAATATCTTACTTCGATCCCTAACGCATTTAATTTTGGGACCTCCTCATGCAATTTACGGCAATAACCACATTCTAAATCTGTAAAGATAGTGACGACGGCTTTAGTCTCTTCTTTAGGTTTATAAATAATCATATGGCTTGTTTTAATCTCTGAAAGAACTTTAGGGGTTTTGTCATCAGAGTCCGCTGCAAAAGCGACTGAATGACCTATCGCAAATAATAAAATTAAAAGAAATAAATTTCGCATGGGGATTGTGACCTCCTGATGAGAGTGAATGAACATAAATTAACTTTAGTATAACTATTATTACTGTAATACGTCAGGGGGAAAAATCCCCCCTTTAAAATAAAAGGGGGGATTTTAAGGAGGGGATATTATTCAGCTGATCCAGATTCTGATTCTATGGTAGAAGCTTCTGCAGCTCCTCTAGTTTCGGTAACCACTAATTGAGAGGCATCGATCCCCACTTTTTCGGCTAGCTTCTCCCGAATTCGGGCTGCTTTACCGGTTAATCCACGGAGATGGTAAAGTTTGGCTTTTCGGACTTGTCCGCGGCGCTTAACTTCAATGCCTTTGATGGCACAACTGTAGGTTTGAAAAACCCGTTCGACGCCTTCGCCGTGAGAAATTTTACGAACCGTAAAAGCAGAATTAAGTCCACGATTACGTTTTGCAATCACAACACCTTCGAACGCTTGGGTTCGTGTTCGAGTTCCTTCTTTGACTTCTACTTGAACCACAACCGTGTCCCCGGGCTTAAAGTCCGGAATCTTTTTGGTCATTTGTTCTGATTCTATGGCATTGATGAGTTTACTCATGGCCTTTTCCTCTTTCGTGTTCCACAATAAATTCTTGTAATAGCTTCTGGCTATTGTCGTCTAAAACCTGTGTCTTTAGCAAATCGGGGCGTCGTAACCACGTTCGTCCCAACTGCTGCTTTAACCGCCAGCGACTAATCGCTTGATGATCCCCTTGTAATAGGACCTCTGGCACCGATAACCCATTGATAACCGGGGGTCGGGTATAGTGTGGGCAATCTAACAGCCCCTCGACAAAAGAGTCTTGAGCTGCTGAGCCCACATGTCCTAGCGCTCCTGGTAACCACCGTGTCATGGCATCGATAACTGCCATAATAGCAAGTTCGCCGCCACTTAATACAAAATCCCCTAAGGACCACTCCTCGTGAACCTCCAGGTCTACTAAGCGTTCATCAATACCTTCGTATCGCCCCGCTAAGAAGATGAAGGGATCTTCTGTCTTTGCAAATTGACAAATTGCCGCTTGATCAATTTGTCGTCCCTGTGGCGATAAATAAATCACTTTTGCAGGTCCCGGGGCTGCCTTTTTTGCAGCTTCGACGGCCTGTTGCAAGGGCTTTACCAGCATCACCATACCCGGTCCACCCCCATAGGGTCTATCGTCTACCGTTTTATAGCGATCGCTTGTGAAATCCCGTGGATTCCAATATTCAAGCTTTAACAACCCTTTTTCGATGGCTCGAGAGGTAATGCCGTAATCCGTTATCGCCTGAAACATGGAGGGGAATAACGTAATAATGCCACACCACACTTTAAAACTCCGGATCCCAATCAACCATCATGGTTTTGGTCGTAAGATCCACTTTTAGGACGTATTGTTCGGGAATGTAAGGAATTAAATGTTCTTTTCCTGTCTCTTCGTGTTCCACAACTAATACGTCATTTGAGCCGGTTTCCAAAATACTCTTAACGCTGCCTAAGTTTACCCCGGAAGTCGTTTGGACGGTTAATCCTACTAAATCTGACCAATAATAATCCTGCTCGGGTAACTCAGGTAACAGTTCTCGATAAATACCAATCTCTAAATTGGTTAAACGAGCAGCGGCATCACGCCCTTCAAGACCTTTCAGTGTAGCCACAAACCCTTTATGACCATGCGGTCGGATTTGTTCGACATCGTATCGTTGCCACTTGCCTTGATTTTTCAACAGCCACTCGGAATAATTCAATAAATTTTGAGCAGGCTCTGTAAAAGATTGCACATGCATAGCCCCACGAACACCAAAAGGTGCTCCAATACGTCCGAGTATGACTATTTCTCGGTTTTCTTGTCCCATTCCTGTACTAAACCTGCCACTCTCTCTGAAAGCTTGGCACCTTGGCTTATCCAATGGCCTATTCGCTCTCGGTTCATGTTGACCTTGAGTTCTTTGCCTTGGGCAATAGGATTAAAAAAACCAATACGTTCTAAATACCGGCCATCGCGTCGATTCCGTTTATCGGTCGCAATAATATGATAAAATGGGCGTTTTTTCGCGCCGCCGCGTGTTAGTCGAATTACAACCATGAGTTGCCCTCATATATAAAATACATTTAACATGTAGCGGCCGGTCACTGTGCCGGCCCTACAAAGACCTGTTAGTCTAACCTAAATTACAAAAAAATTATAGGGGTTTCGGGCCGGCACAGAGACCCCTGTTCGGGCCGGCACAGAGACCGGCCCCTACTTTCGTTTTGCTTTTTGTAGTTTTTTAAAATTAGCCTCTGCCATATAAATCATGGCATTCAGGGGATCTTCAGGATTCACTGGATATTCATCTGGATCTGCTAAAAACCTAATAACTTCATCCCAAATTTTATCTTCTTGGTTTTTAAAGTTGGTTTGCGCAGTGATAAATTTAGTAAGAATATCTGCTTTCTCTTTAAAGTTAAAGCCGACATTATTAGTTTCTGAAGCATTCGCTGAAATTACCTGTACCGGAGTATTAGCCGGAGTTCCAGGATTGGCCTTAGTTTTATCGTAAACAAAAGTTATTGGTACGGGTTCTTCAGTAGATTTCATCGCCAAAACAGAACGAGCTGAAGGCGGCAGAGAAAAAGCCGGGGGTTTGGAAACCGCAATGGGCTTTGTTGGACTAGAACCGGGTTTTACACCCACGCCTGCGGACTCTAGCAAACTAAAAATTCTACTTATTTCTTTAGGTTTAGGGGACGCGCCCAATTCAAAGAGGATCCTTCGACCTTTATCAAGTAAAGAGCTCTCTGTAGCAGGGGTATCGGATACTGGTAATGGTACAGGATCTTTCGCAGAACTTTTCTGATCATCAAACCGCATTGGCAGTGAAATGGGTTGCCCCAAACTGGCTCGAATGGCTAGATCTATATCCGCTCTTTCATCGGGAGACAATTCTTCCATAGAAGGATCATAACTATAATCGACTAAGTCAAGATTTAATTCTGAGGTCGTAATATTCAAAGAAAGATTGGGAAACTCAGGTGTAGTGTTACTTGAATTGGGGGGGGTTTTAGGTTCCAGGCCTAATTGTTTACGTTTTTCTCGAGCAGCTCTTCTTTCTTCCAAAATTAAAGCAGGATCTTTCAACTGAGTTGAAACTGCGATGGGTTCTTCTGCGTAAACCTCGTCCAAAGCGTTAAGACCTGCTTGCAGACTCGCTTTGGCACTTGGGGTTAAGTTTAATTTTGAAAATTGACCGCTCGTCCCTGCATCTTTGTGGTATTTAGAATCAATATCCCTATAATTAAAATGGGGAGAATAGTCTGCTAAGCTATCCTCTGACGAATTAGATTTTCCTCTCTTGAGTAAATCTTGAAACAACTGACTATTAAATTCATCGCTCGGTGCTGCCATGGTGACCTCCAACGTCAATGGGACAAAAAATAATTTGTTTTTTTAGTTAGATAACTTTTTTAAGTTAATATCAACTTATATTATGCCCTATGTACCCGTAGAATTCAATGCTTCCCCCAAGGCCTGTTCAACATCACTGGCCGTCATCGGCTTATTAGGATGTGAGCTCGGTTTTTCGGACGCTGCCAATCGATCTTTGCGACGTTGCTCATGATAGGCTAATCCAGTACCTGCTGGAATTAAGCGACCCACAATCACATTTTCTTTTAAGCCACGTAACTCGTCGCGTTTACCGCTCACAGCTGCTTCTGTCAGAACGCGAGTGGTTTCTTGGAACGAAGCCGCTGAAATGAATGATTCTGTCGCCAATGAAGCTTTAGTAATACCTAATAGAACAGGATCATATGTGGCAGGTAATTTTTCTTCTGTAACCAGTTTGGCGTTGACCTCTTTGAGGTCCCCAATATCGACTTGTTCGCCCTGTAAATAACGGGAATCGCCACCTGATTTTATCATTACTTTGCGTAACATTTGACGAACGATCACCTCGATGTGTTTATCGTTGATCTTCACACCTTGTAAGCGATAAACGTCTTGTACTTCGTTGACGATATAATTTGCAAGTGCATCAACACCGAGTAGGCGTAATATTTCGTGTGGATTGGGGGCACCGTCTGCGATGACTTCCCCGCGTTCAACATGCTCCCCTTCAAACACCCCAACATGACGCCATTTGGGGATCAGTTCTTCATGTGGTTCCCCTTCAGAAGGCGTAAGTAATAATCTTCGCTTTCCTTTGGTTTCTTTACCAAAACTCACAACACCCGAAATTTCTGCCAGAATTTCTGGTTCTTTAGGTTTGCGTGCTTCAAAAAGATCGGCAACCCGTGGCAAACCACCTGTAATATCGCGCGTTTTTGAGGTTTCTTGCGGGATTCTGGCGATAACATCACCCACACCCACCGAGGCACCATCGTCTATGTTAATGATGGCATCTGTCGTTAAAAAATAATGTGCTGGCAAATTAGTCCCTGCCAAACATAAATCGTTGCCTTCTGGATCCACTAATTTGACCATCGGACGCAAGTCTTTACCACCGGGTCCGCGATGTTTGGGATCCATGACGACCGTGCTGGTAAGACCCGTCATTTCGTCAGTTTGACGACGCATGGTTAACCCATCGATTAAATCGACATAACGAATGGTACCCGCGACTTCAGTGACTACGGGATGATTATGAGGATCCCAGGTAGCTACCGTTTGTCCTGCTGAAATTTTTTCCCCATCGGTGACGGTTAACATAGCACCATAAGGCAATTTATATTTTTCCCATTCTCGACCTTGTTCGTCGGCAATGGTCAGTTCCCCTGAACGGGAAACAGCAACTAAATATCCTTTAGCGTGCTTGATATGTTTGACATTGTGCAGTCGAACACGACCGTTAGACTTAACTTGAATGCTGTTTTCGGCAGTTGCTCGAGACGCCGCACCCCCGATATGGAAAGTCCGCATGGTGAGCTGTGTTCCAGGTTCACCGATGGATTGCGCTGCAATAACACCGACGGCTTCACCCACATTGACTTGGGTGCCGCACCCTAAATCGCGTCCATAACACTTAGCACAAATTCCATAACGCGCTTCACAAGTAATTGCAGAACGAACTTTAATGTGATCCACGCCTAGTTTTTCGAGTTCATCTACTAAAGCTTCATCTAAAAGCGTTCCACGCTCAATAAAAATAGTGTCTGTCCCGGGTTTTAAAACATCGATCGCCAGTACGCGTCCTAAGACTCTTTCTCGTAAAGGTTCGACCACGTCTCCGCCTTCGATAAGCGGTATCATGCTTAAGCCGTATTCAGTCCCGCAATCTTGATCGGTGACCACGACGTCTTGAGCAACGTCTACCAATCGTCGGGTGAGATATCCAGAATTTGCCGTCTTAAGTGCGGTATCGGCTAACCCTTTTCTAGCACCGTGTGTGGAAATAAAATATTCCATCACGTTTAAGCCTTCGCGGAAGTTTGCACGGATAGGCGTTTCGATAATCGAGCCATCCGGTTTGGACATTAGTCCTCGCATACCAGCCAACTGTCGCATTTGCGCAGCAGATCCTCTCGCGCCGGAATCTGCCATCATATAGATAGAGTTAAAGGATTCTTGTTTAACTTCTTCATTTTTGGCATTTAGCATGGTTGTCGTAGCCAATTCTGCCATCATTGCTTTAGCAACTTGATCATTGGTTCTTGACCAAATATCGACCACTTTATTATAACGTTCACCCTGTGTGACTAATCCGGAAGCATATTGCATACCGATTTCTTTGACTTCTTCTTCAGCTCTGGCAATAATGCTGCCTTTGGCTGCGGGAATAATTAAATCGTCAATGCCAACAGAAATACCCGAACGTGTCGCATAAGCAAAGCCCATGTACATCAATTGATCCGCAAAAACAACCGTGTCTTTTAACCCCATGCGACGGTAACACGTGTTGATGAGCGAAGAAATGACTTTCTTGTTCATCACTTGGTTAACCAAACTAAAGGGTAATCCTTTGGGTAAAATTTCGGACAAGAGGGCTCGACCCACCGTTGTTTCGGCCAAGTGAAAGGCTTTCCCAGGTACTTGAACTTCTTCCCCAAAACGATAGCTTTCAATTCGAACGCGAATTTTAGCGTGCAAATGAACTGCGCCACTTTCAAAAGCACGATGTACTTCGGAGACATCACTAAAAACGCTACCTTCTCCAAGCATATTGACGCTTTCACGAGTCATGTAATAAAGGCCCAATACCACGTCTTGAGAGGGAACGATAATGGGTTCACCACTGGCCGGGGTTAAAATATTATTGGTGGACATCATTAATGCCCGTGCCTCCAACTGAGCCTCGATGGTTAATGGCACATGTACTGCCATTTGGTCTCCGTCGAAGTCTGCGTTATAGGCTGCGCAAACTAAAGGATGTAATTGAATGGCTTTTCCTTCAATTAATAATGGTTCAAAAGCCTGAATCCCTAATCGATGCAAAGTAGGAGCTCGATTGAGTAACACGGGATGTTCGCGGATCACTTCTTCTAAAATATCCCAGACCTCAGGTCCTTCACGCTCCACCATTTTTTTAGCCGCTTTAATGGTGGTTGCAAGACCGCGGAATTCCAGTTTACTGAAAATAAACGGCTTAAATAGTTCTAAAGCCATTTTTTTAGGCAATCCGCATTGATGTAATCTAAGCGTGGGGCCCACAACAATGACCGAGCGACCGGAGTAATCGACACGTTTACCCAATAAATTTTGTCGGAATCGGCCTTGTTTTCCTTTGATCATATCGGCCAAAGATTTTAAAGGACGTTTATTAGAGCCTGTAATTGCACGGCCTCTACGACCATTATCCAATAAGGCATCCACCGCTTCTTGCAGCATTCGTTTTTCGTTGCGCACTATAATATCGGGCGCACTTAAATCGAGTAAACGTTTTAAACGATTATTACGATTAATGACTCGTCGATATAAATCGTTGAGATCGGAAGTTGCAAAACGCCCCCCATCTAACGGCACTAAAGGTCGTAAATCGGGAGGTAAAACGGGTAAAATGGTCATGATCATCCATTCGGGTTTGTTGCCCGAATCGAGAAATGACTCGATAAGTTTTAAACGTTTTGCTAATTTTTTCGATCGCGTTTCTGAAGACGTGGTTGGCAATTCTTCGCGGATCTGTAACGCTTCGTTCTTTAAATTCATTTTCTTTAAAAGTTCACGAATGGCTTCCGCACCCATACGAGCATCAAATTCATCACCATGTGCTTCTAAAGCTTCTTGATAGCCTTCTTCTGTTAATAATTGATTTTTTTCGAGCGGTGTCATGCCGGGTTCAACGACAACATAGGCTTCAAAATACAGAACGCGTTCTATATCGCGAAGGGTCATATCCAATAATAAACCAATACGAGAAGGTAACGATTTTAAGAACCAAATATGTGCAACTGGGCTTGCCAATTCGATATGGCCCATGCGTTCACGACGCACTTTGGCTAAAGCGACTTCCACACCACATTTTTCGCAAATAACGCCACGATGTTTAAGACGTTTATACTTACCGCAAAGACATTCATAATCCTTCACAGGACCAAATATTTTGGCGCAAAAAAGCCCATCCCGCTCAGGTTTAAACGTGCGGTAATTGATGGTTTCTGGTTTTTTTACCTCACCATAAGAACGCGCCAAAATAAGATCTGGGGGCGCCAAACTTAGGACGACACTATTGAATTCTTCACCCTGCCCTTGTTGCCTGAGCAAGCTAAGTATGTCTTTCACTTTTAAGCCTCCGAGGAACTAGTCGTGTTCTAGTTCCATATTGATACCCAATGAGCGGATTTCTTTAACCAAAACGTTAAAGGATTCTGGCATGCCTGCTTCCATGCGATGATCACCATCCACAATATTTTTGTACATTTTAGTTCTACCTGCGACGTCATCGGATTTCACCGTTAACATTTCTTGCAAGGTGTATGCAGCACCATAGGCTTCTAATGCCCAGACTTCCATTTCTCCAAAGCGTTGTCCACCAAACTGCGCTTTACCCCCTAAAGGTTGTTGCGTTACAAGACTATAGGATCCCGTTGAACGTGCATGCATTTTATCATCAACTAGATGATTGAGTTTTAACATATACATGTAACCCACTGTGACGGGTTTTTCGAACTGAACTCCGGTACGTCCATCGCGCAAAATGGTTTGTCCACTGGTTGGCAGATCGGCTATTTTTAACAATTGTTTAATTTCGTCTTCTTTAATACCATCAAAAACAGGCGTTGCAATCGGAATACCATTTTTTAAATTGTTTGCAAGCGTCATGATTTCTTCATCTGAAAAAGAATCAAAATCTATCGATTGTCTCTGATTTAAATTATAGATCTTGTCTAAAAACTGCCGAATCGCAATTAATTTTGCTTGTTCTTTTTTGGATCTATCTTGCAGCATTTCACCCAGTTTAAGCCCCAAGCCTTTAGCAGCCCACCCTAAATGGGTTTCTAGTACTTGCCCGACGTTCATTCGAGACGGAACCCCTAATGGATTTAAAACAATATCTACCGGTGTACCATCCGCAAGATAAGGCATATCTTCGATAGGTACTATAGTAGAAATAACCCCTTTATTTCCGTGTCGTCCGGCCATTTTATCGCCAGGTTGAACACGACGCCTTACGGCTAAATAAACTTTAACTATCTTTAGGACACCCGGGGCTAAATCGTCGCCCTGTTTCAATTTTTTATGACGTAAATCTAATTGTTCGTCATGGGTTTCTCTTAATTGTTTTAATTGTAAAGCAGCTGCTTCCAATTGTTGATTGGCGTCATCGTTACGTAAACGGATCTCAAACCAACGGTCTTTTTCGAGCTCTTCTAAATAAGATTCGATAATTTTACTACCCGCTTTAAGACGATTGGGACCACCGTTAGCCACTTTATCGAGTAACAGTTTATGAACCCGTTGATAAACGTCGTCTTCTCGAATTCGAAGCTCATCATCCAAGTCCTTTTTAATACTTCGATACGCATCTTTTTCGATATCGAGCGCTCGCTCGTCTTTTTCAACACCATCACGCGTAAAGATATGAACATCAATAACAGTACCGTTCATCCCGGTGGGTACTCTAAGCGACGTATCTTTTACATCAGATGCTTTTTCACCAAATATGGCTCTTAATAATTTCTCTTCGGGTGTGAGTTGAGTTTCGCCTTTAGGTGTCACTTTTCCAACGAGAATATCTCCTGAGGTCACTTCAGCACCAATGTAAACAACACCGGCCTCGTCTAATCGAGACAATGCACCTTCTCCAACATTCGGAATGTCAGAAGTAATTTCTTCTGCCCCTAATTTGGTATCTCGAGCAATACACGTGAGCTCTTCGATATGAATCGTAGTAAAGCGATCTTCTTCTACGACCCGTTCGGAAATAAGAATAGAGTCTTCGAAGTTATAGCCATTCCAAGGCATAAACGCGACTAATAAATTTTGGCCTAAAGCCAGCTCACCCATATCGGTAGAAGGGCCATCGGCTAGACAATCCCCTCGACGAATAGATTCGCCGGGGCTAACCAAGGGTCGTTGATTAATACAGGTATTTTGATTAGAACGTAGATATTTTGTGAGTCTATAAATATCAACCCCTGCTTCGCCGGCCTCTGTTTCAGAATCATCGACTCTGACCACAATACGAGCCGCGTCTACAGAATCCACAATTCCACTTCGACGTGCTATGACAGTTACTCCCGAATCCATCGCAACCACTCGTTCGATACCGGTTCCGACCAAAGGTTTTTCGGTTCGCAAAGTTGGAACTGCTTGACGTTGCATGTTAGAACCCATTAAGGCTCGGTTAGCATCATCGTGTTCTAGAAAGGGAATTAATGAAGCTGCCACCGATACAATCTGCTTGGGTGAAATGTCCATATACTGCACTCGATCGGGCGTACCAAAGGTAAACTCGTTCTTATGCCGACAAGGAACTAGATCATCCAGTAATTGCGATTTTGCATTGAGGGTAGCGTTAGCATTGGCAATAATATATTGCCCTTCTTCGATAGCGGATAAATATTCAACCGTATCAGTGACCTTTCCATCTACCACTTTTCGATAGGGAGTTTCTAAAAACCCATAGATATTGGTACGCGCATAAACAGACAAGGAATTAATAAGACCGATGTTCGGACCTTCTGGAGTTTCGATAGGACACACGCGACCGTAATGCGTAATATGCACGTCGCGTACTTCGAAGCTGGCTCGCTCGCGGGTTAATCCACCCGGCCCCAAAGCGGAGACACGTCGTTTATGTGTCACTTCCGATAATGGATTATTTTGATCCATAAATTGTGACAATTGGCTAGAACCAAAAAATTCTTTAATCGCAGCGGAAACCGGTTTAGCGTTAATTAAATCCTGAGGCATTAATCCTTCAGAATCTGCAAGCGTTAAGCGTTCTTTTGCTGCACGTTCTACCCTAACCAATCCAACACGAAACTGATTTTCGACCATTTCGCCGACACTTCGAACGCGTCGATTACCTAGATGATCGATGTCATCTACTTCGCCTCGACCATCCCGAATATCGATCAGGACCTTCAATGCATCAATAATATCTTCTTTAGACAACACGCCTTTCCCTTCGGATTGGTTACGACCCACTCGGCGATTAAACTTCATGCGCCCGACGGGAGATAAGTCATAACGTTCCAAGGAAAAAAATAAATTTTGAAAGAGTTGTTCTGCGGCTTCTCGAGTCGGGGGTTCACCCGGACGCATCATACGATAAATTTCCACCAAAGCTTCTTGTTGGCTCTTGGTAGGATCCACTCGCAAGGTTTCGGATAAATACGGTCCATGATCTAAATCATTGGTATACAAAGTTTTAAGATCTTTGATGCCGGCATTTTGTAAAGTTTGTAAAATATCAGGGGTAATCTCGGCATTAGCAGGTACCAGAATTTCACCACTGGATTGATCAATAATGTCATTCGACAAGGTTTTCCCAATCAAATAATCTTTTGGAACTTCTAAAGTAGAAAGTTCCAATTCTTCCATTTGACGAATATGTCGAGCAGTGACACGACGGCCAGCTTCGACTAAGACTTCTCCCTTGGGAGTTTTAATATCAAATAATGCTGTTTCTCCACGCAAACGATTGGCGACCAATTCTAAGACAACCTTGTCATTTTCCAAATGAAAAGTATTGGTCTCAAAGAAAAGTGCCAGCATTTCTTCTGTAGAATATCCTAAAGCACGTAACAAAATGGTAACAGGTAATTTTCGTCGTCTATCAATTCGTGCAAAAATACAATCTTTGGGATCGAATTCGATGTCTAGCCAAGAGCCTCGATAAGGAATAATTCGAGCAGCAAACAATAATTTGCCTGAAGAATGTGTTTTCCCTTTATCGTGTTCAAAAAAGACCCCAGGGGATCTATGTAACTGAGATACGACTACTCGTTCAGTACCGTTTACTACAAAAGTACCACTCTCGGTCATTAAGGGGAGTTCGCCCATATAAACATCTTGCTCGCGAATATCCTTAACAACTTTAGCATCCGCAGGCGATTCTTTATCGTAAATCACTAGCCGAACTTTTACTCGTAAAGGAGCGGCAAAAGTTAAACCTCGCATTTGACATTCTTTAACGTCAAATCCAGGAACACCTAAGTGATAGCCCACATATTCTAAAATAGAATGACCAGAATAACTTGTAATTGGGAACACAGAAGTAAATGCGCTTTGCAATCCTACATTAGACCGTTTTTCGGCTAAAGTATCGGGTTGTAAAAAATCTCGATACGAGTCTAATTGGATGCTCAACAATGGGGGAACAGCTAATGTATCTACCTGTTTCCCATAATTCGCACGAATACGTTTACGTTCTGTAAAGGACAATGCATTTGTGTCAGTGCCAGCCATCGAGGTTCCTCTGACAATTAATAATGTGCAAGAAATGACTCATTGTTGGGCCCGGCCAACGTGCCGGCCCAATGAACCACGCGAATACGTAAAATTAAATTTACGTTAAAACTACTTAATTTCAACAGCACCACCTGCTTCTTCAAGCTGCTTTTTGACATCTTCTGCTTCTTTCTTGGAGATACCCTCTTTGACAGCAGCAGGCGTTCCTTCGACCAGATCTTTTGCTTCTTTTAATCCTAACCCTGTGATGGTACGAACGACTTTAATGACATTCACTTTGTTCGCACCGTGATTGGTTAATATCACGGTAAATTCCGTTTTTTCCTCTGCGGCAGCGGCGGCTCCCGCGGCCGGTGCAGCCGCAACTGCAACAGCAGCGGTTACATTAAATTTCTTTTCCATTGCTTCGATTAACTCGACAACATCCATTACGCTCATTTTTGCGATGGATTCTAAAATATCATTTTTTGATACGGCCATAATTAAATTCTCCAAAAGTTTCGAAAAGGGTTTACCATTTAACTATTCATCGTTTTTTGATCACGAATAGCTGCTAATAAGCGAACAAGCTTTGCTTGAGGCTCTGCCAAAGTCCGCGCCAATTTTGCAATTGGAGCTTGCATGACACTTAAAAGTCTAGCAATAGCTTCATCACGGGTAGGTAGCTTGGCTACAGCGTCTAATTGAGAGCTCGCCAAAAGCTGTCCACCTAATGATAATGCCTTAACTTTCAACTTATCATTGGTCTTTGAAAAGTCCTTTATTAAGCGTGCTGAGGCAGCAAGTTCAGTCTTCGCAAAGGCGAAAATTGAGGGTCCCACTAACGCTTCTCCTAAGCACTCAAAAGAAGTGCCCATTAAAGCGCGTTTAGCTAGTGTGTTACGCACAATTCGTAGATGAACGTCTGCCTTACGTGCCTGTGCTCTTAAGGCAGTCATATCAGAAACTGTTAAGCCTCTGTAATCAGCTACCACCACAGACAACGCTTCTTTTGCAACCGAAGCAACTTCAGAAACGATAGTCTTTTTTTTGCTCAAGTTTTAACGTCACTGATTTCTCCTATATTTGGGAGGGGACAGTGCCCCTCCCTGCTGTGGGCCGGCACAGAGACCGGCCCCTACTATACGATGACCTTTCATCGGAAAACCGATTCCCAGTTCACCATCTGCGTAGGGTGGATTATCCATTTATATTGTTAAAAACTATCTTAACAATCCCTACGGTCTTAGACAGTGAGGCCTTACGGCCTAACTGATCTAGAAACTTAATGAAGCTTGATCAACTATCAAGCCCGGTCCCATGGTGGTAGAGACCGTAATTTTTTTCAAATAAATGCCTTTAGAAGAACTGGGCTTAGATTTACGCAAATCTGCCAATAAAGTTTCCAGGTTCTCTTTAAGAGCATTCCCATCAAAATCTATTTTTCCAATTGAACAGTGTACTATACCATTTTTATCAGTTCTATAGCGTACTTGTCCTGACTTGGCATTTTTAACTGCTTTTGCAACATCTGGAGTCACTGTACCCACTTTTGGATTCGGCATAAGTCCTCGTGGACCCAAGATTGTACCCAATCTTCCCACAACACCCATTGCATCTGGACTGGCAATAACAACATCAAAATCGAGGTTCCCTGCTTGAATTTTTTGGGCTAAATCGTCCATACCAACTAAATCGGCGCCAGCTGCTTTAGCAGCCTCCGCATTGGCCGCTTGTGTGAATACAGCGACTCGAACTGTTTTTCCAGTTCCATTTGGCAATACCGTTGATCCTCGGACAACTTGATCTGATTTTCGGGGGTCAACACCCAAATTAATACTGACATCGAGGCTTTCGCGAAACTTGGCAGGTGGCAATTGCTTTATAAGATCTAAAGCTTCTGTAAAGGTATATATTTTTCCTAATTGGACTTTTTCTTGAATGACTTTTCTTCGCTTAGAAACTTTTGCCATATTACACCCCCACCACATCTATACCCATACTTCTCGCGCTTCCTGCAATGGTGCGCACCGCAGCATCTAAATCAGCAGCCGTTAAGTCTGGCATTTTAGTCTTTGCTATTTCCTCTAATTGGGCACGAGTGATTTTTCCTACTTTGGTTGTATTGGGTGTGCTGCTTCCTTTAGCTAACCCTAGAATTTCTTTAATCATGATAGACGCAGGAGGCGTTTTAATAATGAAAGTGAAACTGCGATCATTATAAACGGTGATTATCACTGGTAAAGGCGTTCCTTTTTTCACCTTTTCCATATTTTGAGTTTGTGCATTAAATGCTTTACAAAACTCCATGATGTTAACCCCACGTTGACCCAGTGCAGGACCAACAGGAGGTGCTGGATTTGCTTCCCCAGCTTTTACCTGTAATTTAATGTACGCTTCAATTTTTTTTGCCATAACATCTACCTCGTGGGTACTAGCGCATGAATTTAATCATGCTCCCCAATAATTTTATTTCGGGCCGGCCTCGATCCCGGCCCCTACAATGGGCCGGCACAGAGACCGGCCCCTACGCCTTCTCTACTTGACTAAAATCTAAATCTACGGGGGTGGAGCGACCAAAAATCAGCACTGCCACGCGTAAACGATTTTTCTCGTAATTAACTTCTTCTACGACTCCATTAAAATCTGCAAAGGGTCCTTCGGTCACCCGAATGACCTCACCGGGTTCGAAGAGAACCTTCGGCTTAGGTTTATCAACACCTTCCTGTATACGCTGTAAAATATTATCTGCTTCTTTATCGGTAATAGGCGCTGGATGATCGGAAGTTCCTCCAATAAAGCCCAATACTCTCGGAATATGTCTTACTAAATGCCAAGTTTCTTCGTCCATTTCCATTTGAACTAAAACATATCCTGGAAAAAATTTTCGTTCGCTTTTACGTTTCTGCCCTGAACGAATTTCAACCACTTCTTCAGTTGGAATTAAAATTTCTCCAAACTTATGTTCTAGACTCATGAGCTTAATACGCTCTTCTAAAGAACGTTTAACTTGCGCTTCGAATCCGGAGTATGCATGTACCACATACCAACGCTTTGACATTTTTACATACTCCAATGACCGGTTAGCCATGCTACCGCTCGTAACAGAAAAAAGTCTGCTGTCCATAAGAGTATCCCCATCACAACCACCATTGCTAAAACAGCCAGAGTCGTTTGTACTGTTTCTTGTCGTGTTGGCCAATATACTTTACGAACTTCTTGCAGTGATTCTTGCCCATACTGCCAAGCTATGCGTCCTGCCTTCGTTTTATATGCCAAACCTAAAGCAGCAGCACCTACTATTAACCAACCTAAAAATCGTATCCCCCAAGATTGATCTGCAAAGTAATAATGACCGCTTACACCACCTGCTATTAAGACGATAATTAAAAACCATAATACATAATCAAACTTTGGTTTTTGGGACTCCACTCTTGTTACCACGCACAAACCTAAATTAGCAAATTGGCAGGCCAGAAGGGAATCGAACCCCTAACCTGCGGTTTTGGAGACCGCCGCTCTGCCAATTGAGCTACTGGCCTTAAAAAATTATTCAAGAACTTTTGCTACCACACCCGCTCCGACAGTTCTGCCCCCTTCACGGATAGCAAATCTTAAGCCTTCTTCCATGGCAATCGGCGCGATTAAGGTAATAACCATCTTAAT
>Ga0207032_1075_pt1 | contig 28891 bp, 32 predicted proteins | sample Alteio_BWMinCont_38_FD_153308 | JGI IMG/M metagenome (GOLD analysis project Ga0207032, IMG submission 153308) | Enriched cells from forest soil in Barre Woods Harvard Forest LTER site, Petersham, Massachusetts, United States -... | ecosystem: Environmental > Terrestrial > Soil > Temperate forest >... | reverse complement strand
CCTAACGAGCTCATCACATACCAGGCCGACATTTGCCCGCAATCCTCATTGCCAGATAAGCCATCCGGTTGATCGCTGTACTCCTCGTTCAAAATTTTGTTAATGTAATATTGGGTTTTATCAGGCTCATTTGTAAAATTAAACAGGTAGGCCATGTGGTGACTTGGCTCATTGCCATGCGCATATTGTCCTATCAACCCAGTAACGTCTGATTGTTGTGTTCCGGTAAGCTTAGAAGTAGTGGTAAATAATTCGTCCAGTTTAGCACCGAAATTTGTTTTTCCACCCATTTGATTAATTAAACCTTCTACATCCTGTGGCACCAGGAAAGTGTATTGCCATGAATTACCCTCGGTGTAGTTACGGTTGATCTCTGTCGGCTCAAAAGGCTTATACCATCCACCGTTGACCCGTGCCTGCATAAAGCTATCTTGATTGTTATAAACGTTCTTCCAATATTGCGCCCGTTGAATAAATTCGGTATAATCCTTTTCTTTATTCATCATTTTAGCCATCTGGGCAATGCACCAATCGTCATAAGCATACTCCAATGTTTTTGAGACGGATTCTGACTCATTATCAGCTAATACAGCACCATTTTTACGATAGCTATCCAACCCGTACTGATTACGGTTTACGGCTGCCTTCATAGCGGTAAATGCTTCTTCTGTATTAAAATCCCGTATTCCTTTAGCGTAAGCATCCACAATAACGGGGATGGAATGATTACCTATCATGCAATAAGTTTCACTGGAAGCTAACGGCCATATAGGTAATAAGCCGCCCTGCTCATACATCGCCAAAAAGCTTTTTATAAAATCGAGGGTTCGTTTACGGTCAATTAAGCTCAATAGCGGATGCTCTGCCCTGAACGTATCCCATAATGAAAATACGGTGTAGTAGTTATAACCCAATGCACTATGAATTTTCTGATCCATGCCCCGGTATTGACCATCAACATCGCTATAAACATTGGGAGCGAGCATGCTATGGTATAAAGCAGTATAAAATGTAGTTAACCTGATTTTTGCATAATCGGGCTCAGCTTCTTTTTTCTTCGGCTGCGGAACTCTGCCTGGATTGGCCCGGTTTAAATTCTGATTTTCCTGGGCGGCGATTTGAGCAGCATTTGGAGCGCCCCCTTCGACCTGTATTTTTGAGAGCTCTGTATTCCAGGCAGCTTTTGCTGCTCTTTCCACTTTTTTGAAATCGAAATCAGGTACTTCAGCCTGTACGTTTCTTAAACCGCCATCAGTTTCTACGGATGAGATACCCACCTTGGCTATTACCTCGCCCGGATTTTTAAACTGGATATACATTTTAACATTTTTCCCTTGTACGCGCATTTTACCGGGTTGCAATTGGTCGTTTAAAGCAATTCCATAAGCTTTAAACGGCTTTGAAAAGGTTGCATAAAAGTAAACCGACTGATCGTGAGCCCAACTCTTTGAACGACGGAATCCTATAATTTCCCGGTCATTAAGCACTTCTATCCAGGAATCCAATACTTCGTCATGATGTTGCAGGTCGATGATAATATTGGCCTGTGAAGTTGTGGGATAGGTGTACTTGTGTACACCTACACGCGTGGTGGCGGTAAGCTCAACATCGATATTGTATTTATCCAAATGCGTTTTATAATAACCGGGAGAAGCAATTTCATTCTTTTTTTGAAAGCCAGACCGATATTCGGTATTCTTAAACTTCGGCTCTCCTGTGGTTGGCATAAACAGGATATCGTTATAATCGGCAATGCCTGTTCCGCTTAAATGGGTATGTGAGAAGCCGTAAACTACAGTGTCTGTGTAATAATAGCCCGAGCAACCGTCCCAGCCTGTTAAGCGGGTATCAGGGCTTAATTGTACCATCCCAAACGGCAGAACTGCCCCGGGATAAGTATGGCCATGTCCACCGGTGCCTATAAATGGATCGACATATTTGGTGTAATCTTTTTGAGCGAATGATGATAAGGAAAAAAATAATAAGGCTGATAAAAGAATACAGCGGGAAAAATGCCTCATGAATAATAAGATTGAATAATGTAAAAATACTTTATTTACACGAAAAGGTAATGTTTAACCTAAAGTTTTAAAGAATCTCAAACTTATCCGCATCTTTTAAAAAAGGAAACGCGCGACGCGCTTTAGTTACCTCACCGCCAATTATAGAGAACGTGTATACGTCCTCTTCATCACGCTTATAGTAAACTACATTGCCATTAGGATCGATACAGGTCGAATCGCCTGAATGATAGATCTCATTACCATCATGGCCAACACGGTTCACCCCTATAACGTAACTTTGATTTTCAACTGCACGTGCGGGTATGAGCGTGCGCCAATGCAACGCCCGGCGTTCGGGCCAGTTGGCGACAACCAACAGCAAATCATAAGCTTCATTTACATTTCTTAACCATACAGGGAAACGCAGGTCATAGCAAATTACCGGGCAAATTTTCCACCCTTTTAATTCAACTATCAACTTCTTATTTCCGGCTGTGTAGGTTTCATGCTCTTTTCCTAAAGCAAACAAGTGTCTTTTATCGTAACATTTAAAACTACCATTTGGCCGCATCCATACCAGGCGGTTATAATATTTGCCTTTTTCGGCTATAATTAAACTTCCGGTAACCACGCAATCATATTGGACCGCAATATTATGCATCCATTGCATGGTTTTGCCATTCATGGGTTCGCCCAATTCGGCGGCGTTCATTGTAAAACCGGTATTAAACATTTCGGGTAGAATGATCAGGTCGGTCTTTTCCCGTATGCCGGATAATCGTAGCGCTATATTTTGAAGGTTTTTATCTGTCTTCTCCCAAAATAGGTATCCCTGGAATAAAGTGATCTTAAGATTATCCATGCGTTTATGGTTTCGGCATTAATTATTACGTAAAATATCTCTTTAAGGTTTAAATCTTATTAATCTATTAACGGCTTCATCCAGGGTTTCTTGCCTTTTTGCAAAACAAAACCTCAAAATATAGTGATCTGTTCCTTTACTGTAAAAAGCAGAAGTAGGTATACAAGCCACTCCAGCCTCTTTAGCTAATCGTAATGCAAAATCATTATCATTCTCAATTGCCATGTGCCCATATTTAACCGACTGGAAATAAGACCCATAACAAGGTAGCAATTCAAATTTAGTTTGTTCGAGGCCTTTTCTAAAATAATCTCTCTTTTGCTGAAAAAAAGCAGGCAGGTCAAGGTAGGTACGCTCGTCCTTTAAATATTCGGCAATAGCATATTGCATTGGCGAGTTAACGCTGAACACTAAAAACTGGTGCACTTTCCTAAACTCCTCCATCAAAAAAGCAGGAGCGAGGCAATAGCCCACCTTCCAGCCTGTTGCATGAAACAATTTGCCAAATGACGCAACAATAAAGCTGCGCTGCTGCAGTTCCGGATAACTTGCCATACTGTGATGAGTCTCGCCATCATATATCAAGTGCTCGTATACCTCGTCACTTAATATTAAGATATCCTGGTTCTTTACAATGGCGCTCAGTTCTTCGATATCTTCTTTATGCAGAATGGCGCCTGTAGGGTTGTGCGGTGAATTAAGAATTATCAGTCTTGTGCGGCTATTGGTTAACCGCCTAACCATATCCCACGGGATGCGATAATCAGGTGGCTCCAGCTCCAGCGATTTAACAATGCCGCCCATTAGCTTAATAGCGGGCGCATAGCAATCAAAGGCCGGTTCAAATATGATTACCTCGTCATTTGGGTTAACAACGGCGCTGATGGCTGTAAACACGGCTTGTGTGCCGCCTGCTGTAATGGTTATTTCCGTAGCCGGGTCATATTCGGCATTATGTAGTTTTTTTACTTTATGCGCAATTTCTTCACGAAGCGATATAACCCCGGCCATTGGCGCATACTGGTTATGACCATCCTTCATCGCTTTATTGATTAATTCTATCAGCTCGGGTGAACAATCATAGTCGGGGAAACCCTGTGACAAATTTATAGCGCCAACCTCTGCCGCTAAAGCCGACATGGTTGTAAAAATGGTAGTACCTACCTGGGGTAGTTTAGATGTAATAGGTGTCATGTAAGGTTAAAGTTAGAAAAACTATCTGAACGAATATTTATGAGGAATATTTTTATGGTGGTATTGTTTTATGTAATTGAATTAAATACAATATGGTTAAAATTATTAACTGCAAGTTGTTTTTGATGAGGCTAATTTTCGCGGGTGCTGTGCCTGATTAAAGAATTTTGAACTTCTGCTTTTCATCCAGTTTATATAACTTAGCCAAATGAAGCTGTTGAAATACCTATTTGCAGGATCGTTGCTTGTTTTTTTAGGATCCTGCCATACCACCACAAAAAACGCCATACCGGTTATTGGTTTTGTAGATGCTTTTGAAGATGCGACCATATCGCAAGCCAGAGTTGGTTTTACAGACGCCTTAAAAAAGAATGGTTTTAGCGAGGATCAAAAGAATATCAAAATAGAGTATCGTAATGCGCAGGGTAGCATCCCGACATTAACACAAATTGTAAATTATTTTGTGTCGGAACCTGTTGATCTGCTGGCTACCTGTACTACATTGTCATCAGTAACTGCTGTGCAAAAAACTAAAAGTATACCTATTTTCGAGATGGTGTCGCCAACACCCGAACGGATGAAGGTACTGGATGCCAATGGCAAGGCGCCGGCTAACCTGTTTGGCGCTGTTGAAGATTTGCAATATATTGATACTTCATTTTCTATCATTCCTAAATTATTAAAGCCGAAGGGGGACAAGCTGGTCATCGGCATGATCTATAATCAATCAGAACCGCAATCTGCCGACGCCATGGAGCGGATTAAATCCATGGCTACGCAACTGAATGTAACGTTGATAGGATTGCCCCTTAATTCATCTGCCGACGCACAATTGGTAACACAATCTTTATTGGATAAAAATATCGATGCGTTTTTTGCAAATCCAGACAATACGGTGTTTGCTTCGTTTGAAACGATATTAAAAAACTGCAACCAGCATAATGTGCCCATATTTACCAGCGAAGCAGGGCTGGTACAACGGGGAGCAGTAGCCGCTTTTGGTGCAGATATTTATCAATGGGGATACCAGGCAGGGGAGCAAGCGGCGCAATATTTAAAAACGCATAGCACAACAGGATTGAAGCCGGAGATGGTGAAGGTCAGGAAACGGGTTTATAACCCGGCTGCCGTAAAAAAGTATAATATCGCCATACCGTCAAATTTTGAAGCTGTAAAATAATGGACTTTTACTTAACCGCTTTATTACAGGGATTATGCTTTTCGGGAATAGCATTGGGTATTTATATCTCCATGAAGATATTTAATATACCCGATATTACTACTGATGGCAGTTATACTTTGGGTGGCGCAGTTACAGCGATCATGCTGATACACCATTTGCCCGGTTATTTAATTTTGCCGTTGGTTATACTGTCCGGGGGAATTGCGGGTGCCATAACAGGGTTAATACATACCAAGCTAAAAGTGAATCCATTATTAGCAGGTATATTAGTAATGACCGCACTTTACTCGGTTAATTTAACCTTAATGGGGCGATCTGATCTGCCATTGATTAATACTGCCTCGCTTTTTACACTGATCAACATTTCCGGTAATCCTAATCAAAACACCTTATTGATACTGGGGATATTTGTGATTACCATCACATTACTTATTGGCTATTTATTAAAAACAGACTTCGGTATTGCTATGCGCGCCACCGGCAACAGCGAATCAATGATACGGGCATTGGGTGTAAATACTGACCGGATGAAAATTATCGGCCTGGCATTAGCCAATGCACTAACTGCAGTAAGTGGTTATTTGATCACGCAATTTCAAGGTTTTGCTGATATCAATATGGGTATAGGTGTTGTGATAATAGGGCTGGGCTCGGTAATTATAGCCGAAACGCTGATCAATTGGCTCAATATAACTTCGGTATGGTTGAGCCTGGTATTGGTTTTGGGCGGCGCTATAATATTTCAAATGGTACTGGCTATTACCTTAAATATTGGTGTGGATGCTAATTTATTGAAATTAGTAACCGCAGTTTTTGTATTATTGATTGTAAGTTTACCACGTTTAAAAACAAGTTATAAGCCATGAATAAGTCTTTCAAAAAAATCCCGTCAATCACAGCAATTGCACTGTTTGTTTTATGCTTTTATGTAAGTATTTATGCTAAAGCTGATAGTAGATACTATTACCAGATAAAAGTATATCATCTTAAAACTACCGTGCAGGAAGAACGCGTAGACAAATTTTTGCAAAACGCCTACCTACCGGCAATGCATAAAATAGGGATTAAGAACATAGGCGTTTTCAAACCCATAGCGGTAGATACCAGCGACCGGAAGATCTACGTTTTTATTCCGTTTAAAACCATGGATGAACTGGAAACCGCGCCGGGCAAACTGTTAAAAGACGATCAATACCTTGCCGATGGTAAGGATTATTTGGACGCTGTTTATAACGACCCGCCATATACCCGTATAGAAACCATTTTATTGCGCGCTTTTGGTGAGGCCCCAGTAGCGGTTATGCCTAATTTAACCGCTAATAAAGTTGACCGTTATTACGAATTACGCAGCTATGAAAGCGCTACAGAGAAGTATCACGCCAGTAAGGTAAAAATGTTTACTGTAGGCGGTGAAACAACCATTTTTAAAAACATCAACTCAAATGGCGTATTCTATGCACAGGTTATAGCGGGCAGCCACATGCCCAATTTAATGTATTTAACTACTTATAACAGCAAACAGGACAGGGATGACCACTGGAAAGTGTTTTCGGCCAACCCGCAATGGAAAGAGCTTTCTGCAATGCCGGAATATCAGAAGAATGTATCAAAAAACGAGCAGACTTTTTTGCATCCGACAGCTTATTCCGACTTCTAAATGCGCAGCCCGAGCGAGGTAAACATGGGTAAAGACCGTATGCAGGCATTTAGTGATGGCGTTATTGCCATTATTATCACCATTATGGTTTTAGAGATGCGACCGCCGGTGGGCCATACATTAACAGACCTGCGCCCTGAGTTGCCCATTTTTATAAACTACATTATGAGTTTTGTGTATGTGGGTATCTATTGGAACAATCATCACCACATGATGCACGTAGTGAAATCAATAAATGGAACCATTCTTTGGGCCAACCTTTATTTGTTATTCTGGCTCTCGATGGTGCCATTTGTTAGCGCCTGGATGGGGGCCAGAGTCATTTTTCTGATCCGTGGCCCACTGCATTATATGGTTTTGTATTATTGATGAATTCTATAGCCTACACTTTCCTGGTGATCGCGTTGGTTCGCCATGAAGGAAAAAAATCGGTGCTTGCTACTGCTTTGGGAAAAGACTGGAAAGGGAAAATATCTACAATTATTTATTGTATTGCAATCGCATTAAACTGGGTTAGTACTTATATTAGCTTCGGACTATACGTTTTGGTTGCCTGTATCTGGTTTGTGCCTGATAAACGAATTGAAAGGAAGGTGGCCGAGGAGAGCCCCCTCTAAATCTCCCCCGGTAGGAGAGACTTTTGATTGGGTTATTATCAAATGTTTTTTTAAAGCCCTCCCTACCGGGGAGGGTTGGGTGGGGCTCAATCCTTCTTCAACAAATGCCATTGAATAGCATAATAACCACACGGTGCAGTGCCCACATTTTGAGCGGCATGCAATACCTTAGAGGCCATTAGTACCGCATCACCATTTTGTGCCTGGAACTTTTCCTGGCCAATTTGAAACTGGCAATTTCCGTTTATCATCAAAATTAATTCTTCAGCGCGATGGGTATGTGGATCGTGGCTATTATAGCCATTATTTAATACCGTAGCATGTACATCAAAACGCTCGAACATTGAAGTAGGGCGATCATAAACCATCCTTGTTTCACCTTTTGGCGATATGCTTGCTTTGAGCAAGTTCCAGTCCTTAATAAAAGATGGCCCCGCATCGTGTCCGCGTTTTGAATCTTCCATTTTTGTTTGGTAATTTAATACGAACCAGCTTACCGGTTGGGACGACGTGTTGTCAAAAGTTATCTTATCGCCAACCAATATTAAAGCAAGGCTGCCGGGACCTACAATTTTGCTGGTATCATTTACCGTTAGCTTAATGGTGCCACTTTTTACAACAATTAATTGTTCAAATTTACTATCCGTGGTGGTTGAAGTGTATTTTTTTCCTGCGGGTAAGGTTAAAGTATAAACTTCAAACTTCTTTATATCAAGCGTAGTTCCTGATAATATTTGTCTTTTTTCTACAACACCGATCTTTTGCGGTATGGCTTTACTTAAGCTATATACGCCTGCATGTAGTGAGTCGGTTTGCGCCATTGTAGCTGACGCTATACAAATAGCCAGGACTGTCAGAAAAGATTTCATACAAATTGGGTATTTAAGTTTATGCCTTAAAATTATTAAAAATAATGCAGAATTAGGCGTGTAAGCAAAAAGTTGCAATCGATTACATAAATAGCATTCAATTATTATTAATTTTAAATTTTACAAACCACCAATTATAAATTAATGCCCAGGCAGCTACTTTTTGCAGCATTATTAACTTTAACCTATTTGTGCGGCAATTGCCAGCAGAAGTTGGTGAACATACAATATGATAAAACCGTACCGGCAGAAGTTTTTGGGGTTGAACAAATAAAAAAAGCCTTTTTAACACACAAAATTAAGGTTACCGAAAAGCCCGGTGGATTGATTTTAAAAGCGTCAATTGACCCTGCTTTATCAAAACAGGCATATGCCTTCAAAAAGGAAAGTAATAAATATATACTGCGTGGTGGAGATGCAACCGGAGTTATGTATGGATTGACTGAACTTGCAGAGCAGATAGCATTAGGTAAGGACTTATCTCAAATTGCACCATTTACGGGCGAACCCTACATTGAAAAACGTGGACTTAAATTTAATATCCCGCTGGATGCCCGCACGCCCAGCTATGCCGATAGCGGCTTTGCTGCGCAGCATAATATTGCCACTATGTGGGATTTTAACTTCTGGAGAAGCTTTTTAGATAATATGGCGCGTTACCGTTATAATGTGCTTTCGTTGTGGAATCTGCACCAGTTTCCCTCGATGGTTAAAGTTCCCGAATATCCGGATGTAGCTTTAAACGATGTTTATGTGCGGGACGATGTACATAGCGGGGCAAAATTACATATCGTAAAAAAAATAAGCATTGATGAAAAGATAGCCTATTGGCAGAAGGTATTTAAATATGCCAAAGACAGGGGCATAGACATCCAATGGTATAACTGGAGCGTATTTGTAAGCGCAGCTGAAGGCAAAGATGGTATTAAGTGGGCGCAGGATGACCCGGTGGCTATTGATTATACCCGTAAAAGTGTTAAACAGTTCCTGCTTACTTATCCCGATGTAAAAGCAATGGGCGTTACAGCAGGTGAACATTTGGATGCCAAACAAACCGGGCAATACAGCATTGAAAACTGGCTGGCACTAACTTATGGAAAAGGAATAATGGATGCCAAAGCTGTTAATCCCAAACTGGATGTTAGCTTGATCTTTCGGCAGCATTACACCAAACTGGATATTATTAAAGCTGCTTTTAAAGACTATACCGGTCCGTTTGAAACCGAGTTTAAATATGCCAGGGCAAGGATGTATGCAACGGTAAACCCGCCCTGGTTCGACAGTATTTATCGTGCCGATGTAGTTAAATACAACGTAAAATGCTGGCAAAATATTCGCAATGATGATTTCTTTATTTATCGCTGGGGCGACCCGATTTATGCTGCGCAGTTTATTAAAAATATTCCGCTTGATGTTACGGCCGGTTTTGTAATGGGCGATGATGGTTATGTTTATGGAAAAGATTTTGCCAGTAAAAACTCCACAGTTTATGGCGAATATGAGATAGATAAAAACTGGTATAATTTTATGATATGGGGAAGAGCGGCTTATAATCCCTATCTGCCCGAAAGTTTTTATAAAGAACAATTAAGACTGCATTTCCCTGAAGCTGATGTCAATGATCTTTATGCGACATGGCGCGCTACTTCGTCCATAGTTTCATGGATAGATAAATTGTGTTTCAAGCCGAATGATTATGAATTTGACCTGGAAGGGTGCTTTACCAAAAAAGGCTTTTTTGATATTAATGATATTATCAGTTCGGCTCCCTTGCCAGGGCAAAATGTAATTTCAATAGCCGATTATGCTAAACAACAAGGGAAAACAGATCAATTATCTCCTTTCGATGTAGCAGGTAAATTGGACGCGGCGGCCGCAATTTTATTAAAAGGTTCAAACACCATTAATACCGACAATAATGCTGACCTTATCGAAACGGTGAGTGATTTTAAAGCATGGGCCTATTTAGGTAAATATTATGCGGCAAAATTTAGGGGAGCTACATGGACGGCTATGTTACGGAATACCGGAAATGAAGCTTATCGGGAAAAAGCAATAGCCGCGCTTACTGATGCGGTTGCCGAATGGAAAAATTATGCAGCTATATCTACGCAAAAATACCGCCCGCAATTATTTAGCAGGACGGGCAATACTTTAGATTGGAATGCTTTTATTCCGGGAACTGAAAAGGATATTGAAATTGCGAGAAATGCTAAAATGGGAGATCCCGTTAAACAAAAAACAGATAATAAACTCTGGAAAATCACCTCTAAATACTACTAACTAAAAACCAACTGATTATAATTATGAATACTTTACTTCTTCTCCAAAAATGTAAATGGATCTTGCCGATAGCTGCGCTCGGTATAGCCGTTTCATCTTGTTCGCCAAAGCATACAACACAATCTGCTGCCGGTACTACCGCTCAAGCACCTGACCCGAATAAAGGGTTAAAAGATTATTTTAAAGGCTATTTCCCAATTGGAGTTGCTGTTAATACGGCGGCTTTGCATGGTGCAGATTCGGCCCTGATCGTTAGAGAGTTTAACAGCGTGACACCGGAAAATGACATGAAGATGGGGCCTATTCACCCATCAGAAAATGTTTACAACTGGAAGAATGCCGATGCTATTGTTGATTTCGCTGTTGCGCATCATATTAAAATACGGGGTCACAATTTATGCTGGCACAACCAGGAGGCTGCCTGGATGTTTATAGGCCCTGATGGTAAGCCGGCCAGTAAAGAACTATTATTACAGCGTTTAAAAGACCATATTTTTACCGTTGTAAAACATTATAAAGGGAAAATTTACGCGTGGGATGTAGTAAACGAAGCAGTTGACGACAGCAATGACAGCACACAGGTCTACCGTAAAAGTAACTGGTATAATACATTTGGCGGGCCTGAGTTTATTGCCGCGGCTTTCCGGTTTGCGCATGAAGCCGATCCGGACGCCAAGTTGTTTTATAATGATTACAATAGCGAGCATCCTGTAAAAAGAGAGAAGATATATAAGTTGTTGAAAAACCTGGTTGATAACCATGTACCAATTGATGGTGTAGGCATGCAGGCGCATTGGAAACTGAATGATCCGTCGCCGGAAGAATTGCGTAAAGCCTTGAATGAGGTTACCTCATTAGGATTAAAAGTGCAGTTTACAGAATTAGACATTACTATACGTACGCCACAGCCAAGACCGACACCCGGAACACAACCAGTGGTTGCTGCTACACCAACGCCTGACCCGGGTTATACTCCTGAGGTGGAAGCCAAACAAATTGCACAATACAAAATGGCATTTGATATTTTCAGGGAATATAAAAAATCAATTACCGGCGTAACCTTCTGGAACGTGTCTGACCGCTATAGCTGGCTGGATGCAAGAGGTGGGGGATTAGCTGGCGGCGCCGCTGCGGCAGCAAATGTACCACGTGTGGTTAGAAAAGCTTACCCTTTATTGTTTGACGAGAGCAGGCAGCGCAAAAAAGCATATTGGGCCGTTGTTGATTTTAAGTAAAATATTATTAATCAATATGTGGACTATTAGATTTGACAACTTTTTAAAAGTTGTCAAATCTTCACCGCCTTTCAGAATAACGTTTTTTTAAAATTTAAATAAATCCTGATGAAATATCTAATTACCATTTTCTTGTTTTCAATACTCGCGCTAAGTATCAAAGCGCAAAATAAAGTTTATTTATGGCCCGGCGCTGTGCCCGGCGAAACAGAGGCTAAACACGAACCCGTTTTGGCCGATAATCAATCAGGCAATGTTACCAGACTGACCAATGTAAATAACCCGGCCTTTTTGGTTTATGAGCCACAAAAATCGGTAAGTAATGGTTACTCGGTAATTATTTGCCCGGGTGGGGGTTATTTAACTTTGGCCATGAACAAAGAGGGATCAGAAGTAGCGGAATGGTTTAATAAAATGGGGTTTACCGCTTTTGTATTACAATACCGCACGCCCGATAAAAGAACCGGTGCTTTGCAGGATCTGCAACGGGCCATGCGAGTAATCAGAAGTAATGCTTCTAAATGGAAAATTGATCCGGATAAATTAGGTGTTATCGGCTTTTCGGCAGGTGCCGACCTTGGTGCTAAGTTAAGCACAGAGTATGATGTAAAAACGTATCCAGAAGTTGATGCTATTGATAAAATATCATGTCACCCTGCTTTTGCTATGATTATTTACCCCGGATATTTAGATATGGGCCCGGGAAAAAGTCTGACACCTGAACTGAGTAAAATGGATAATAATACACCCGTAACATTTGTTTTCCAGGCTGCGGATGATGCCAGTGGAAAAAGTTCGCTGATATATGCAGACGCATTACGCGCAGCAAAAGTTTCGGTAGAATGCCATTTAGTGCCTAAGGGTGGTCATGGTTACGGCATGCGCCCGGGTAACCCTGCGGCTGAGGCATGGCCTAAATATGCGGAAGTTTGGTTGAAGGAGAATGTGTTGAACAGTCATTAGCATAAAGACTTGAGTCCAGAGTCTTTATGCATCAATGGTTTTGGACTTTAGACTCAGGGCATATGACTTAACGCTACAATATCTTTAGAATCAACTATTTTCTTTTCATAGCCATACCGGGTAATGTTTATCATGGCTAGCCCTAGTTCTTTTAGGGTGCAAACTCCGGCGGGTATTATCAGCTTTAAAACGGGATACAGCCACGTTATATATCTATATAACGGTTGGGTACGTTTTAAGCCGGGAGTAGGGTGGATGTATCCTGGACGAAAAGCATATACTTCTTTAAAGGGTAGTTTCATTAAATCGTTTTCAGTTTTACCTTTTACACGCGCCCACATCGAGCTGCCTTTTTCGGTGCTGTCAGTTCCGCTGCCAGAAACGTAGCAAAACACCATAGCTGAATTATGCTTTACCAGTGTTTCAGCAACATGTAGCGTTAGGGTATAGGTAAGGTTATAGTATTCCGGTTCTTTTTTCCCGATGGAAGTAACACCCAGGCAAAAATAGCAGGCATTATAGCCTGCCAGTTGATCTTCAATAGATGAGAGGTCAAAAAAATCATCATGGATGATCTCCTTTAGTTTTGGGTGCATAACGCCACCGGGTTTCCTGTTGATCACCAATACAGCCTCTACATCTGGGTGAAGCAGGCATTCGTGCATTACGCCTTCGCCAACCATGCCGGTACTGCCGGTGATGATAGCTCTTATTTTTTTGTTCGGTTCTGATTGCATTTACGAATATAACACTAAAATACAGCGTATGTTTAGTTGCTATCGCATATGGCAGTCATCAGGCAAAATTTCGGCGTGAAAACCAAAATCTCTCAGAAAAGCAATTAACCGGGACGACTGTATTGTCCCGGTTATACTTTTTATACGCAAAATATTATCACAATCGTCCAGATCAAAATTTGCTTCATAATCAATAAAGGCATTTTGTATCTGGTTAACCAGCATTTTCGCATGACTGCGTGCTCTTACATTGGTTTTAAAAACTTCGATCATTGACTGTGATTTTTATTTTGCGGCTAAAAGCGTTTTATAATTATTGCGGTAATAATAGGCCAGGAACAGATCGCACAGCAATAGCGGAATAGCCACGCTCAAAGCTGCGGGTGTTAAATAGTAGTTTACCAATACTATATTGATGATGATAGGGAATAGAATTACTGCTGCCAGCGGAACGAAACGGCCCAAAAGTAGGGCAATTGAACAAACCAGCTCGGTAACTTTGATCAAAGGCAACAAATAAACCACGGCATTAACACCATCCATAAAAAGCTTAAGATTGCCGGTCATAGGTGGCGGCGTAAAAAGTTTAAATAAATAGGTTATAGAGCTGAACAGGAACATAAGCCCCATTAATGTACGGATAACGATCATTGCAATTTTCATGTGATTAGTTTTTAGTGTTATAGGTTAATATTATTTAGTTCAATTTTAACAGGTATTCAAAACCTTTTGCCTGATGGTGCAAATTGTTAAGGCTTTACATCTTCACGCAGTGTAAATCCATTCCCGTCAGGATCTGAAAATGAAGCAAACCTTCCCCAGGGTGTATTATCAATAGCTTGTACTTCAATACCTTTGGCTTTTAGCTCGGCAACCTCTTTTTCTATATCTTCTGTTTTTAAAACGAGCCCCTGCATAGAACCCGGCGGCATATTTTTAAACCAGTTTACCAACGTAATTGATGTGGCCTGGCCCGGTATGCCTAATTGCACCCATGTGCCGCCATCGCCCATAGCAGCTTCAATTATTAATTGGAAGCCGATTTTTTGGAAAAAAGCTTTTGATGCCTGCTGATCAGTCACCGGAACTGATATTACTTCGATTAATTTCATAGTGGTTTTTAGATTTGATTTATTGGGTTTGGTGTTATCTAAGTTAAACAACAATTTGTCTTTATGATAACAAAATTAGAAGATATAAGCATGCTTTATGGTCGCTTTAAACGTCAATCTTGGGGGGTGTTTAAGACAATAATTATTACTTTTATAGGGTATGCGGCCTTTAATGCAGAGGATGTTGCAGCCGAAAAGTTGCTGGAGCAATCTAATCAGCAAATGACTGAGGTGATTTATAATTCAGGGTATAACGCCCAAAGCCTTTAGAAAATATTCAGAAAAACGGTAGGCACCATCTGCCTACCGTGAAAAGTTCCAGGTGAATTAGCTTAAAAGAGTTTTTAGGATTTTTGTTTAGCCTGTTGGCCGCTAACTATCTTAATGGCGTCAATCAGCATTTGCTTACCCCGGTCGTCTAATTGGGTTGATATACTGCCGTCAAACAACTCATAGGTGATATTACCATTTGCGTCACATTTCGAGGTTAACTTGTCGCCATTTTTCTTGTATTTTAAATATGAGCCGGGAGACATATCCCTGATGCCTGTTTTGTCAGCATTAAAGGTGATCCAACCAGTGTACTCAACCTTTAGGGAAAGATTATCCGAACTCATCGAAATTGTGGTTACCTGTTTTTCGGTGTGACAAGATGTAAAGCTGGCTGCCAGCATGATGCCAATTATCGTAATAGTGACCATCATAATGGGGTCTATTAATAGTTTTGACTTTTTCATTTGTTTAAAATTTACGTGTGGTATTTTTTGAGGTGGTATTTAATTATAAAAACTCATAGTGACAGGACAAATATAATACAAAACATGGTACTATATAATACATAGTACCATAATAATAAATTATTTTTTATGTTTTGCTATAGAAGATATATATTTAGTGAAATTTAACAGCTACCATGAAAAGAAAATTATTGAACCCACTTACGTTAATTTGTTCACTTTTATTTGTCGTCGCGTTTATAACAGCCGATTTGAATGGCAAATGGATAGGAGTTATCAACGTGCCCGGCGGCCAACAGCTGGATGTTTCTTATACCTTTAAAGTTGACGGCGAGAAGTTAACCGGGACCGCTACTTCCCCTGCCGGCGATGTATCCATCGATAATGGAAAAGTAAATGGCGATAAATTTAGTTTTAGCGTTAATGTTAATGGTACCAATTACCCGCACACCGGTAAGATTTATGCAGACTCATGTGGAGTTGATATTGATTTTGACGGCGCCAAGTCGCATTTTGTAATTGTACGTTCTAAGTAATAATACCGTATCTCATGATCTTTAATAGCGAGGGGTTTAAAACTCCTCGCTATTTTTATAGTTAATTTTTGTAAATCAGGATTTAGCTTTTACATTTGCAGCGTTCTATGAAAAGGCTTGCTGCATTATTTCTTCTTATTTGTATTGTTGGCAGCAATTTTTCGCGTTTTTTTATTTATGCTGGTTTTGAGCTGAATAAGAAATATATAGCCACAACCCTTTGTGAGAATCGCGATAAGCCCTGGTTGCATTGCAACGGCAAGTGCTATTTTATGAAAAAAATAAAACAAGCCGAAGACCGGGACAAAAGCGAAGAAAGACAGTCTCAAAAAAATCACATCCAGGAAACTTTTTTTGAATCTGCGTCAAACATTAAATTTCATACTTACTTATTACAATATATCAATACGCCTTACGTAGGACTGGTTCCGTTACAGGTAGATAAGGTAATTTTTCACCCTCCTCAAATAGGTTAACACCTTTCGCTTTATGTAGATTTTGATTAACCGGCGTCGTATTATAGGCTCCTGATAATTTACATCAAGTTTTACCAATTAATCATTTATTTATTCAGGCTAAATCGCTATAAAAGCTATTAGCGTCCTACTACTTTATAAAATGAAAACCTTCCAGAGGGCATGGTTTTGTGTTGTTATAATTTTAACAGCGCAACTAACTTATGCACAAACTATAATTAAAGGCAAAGTAATTGACCAGATTACAAGCCAGCCGATTGAATATGCCGTTATTAAAACGGATGCTTCTTTTCATACCACTATTACCGATCGATCCGGTAATTTTAAACTCATAACATCTTCAAAGCCGTCTGCTTTAACCATATCCTGCATGGGGTATGTTACCCGGCAAATAAGTGCATCCGGCTTAACCGGTAATATGCTTATTGCACTTAACCGTGGCGCCATAAACCTGGATGAGGTGCAGATATCGCCCAAACTTAATAATGCCTCTTTTTATACCCTGAGCACGCTCGATTTGAATTTAAGACCCGTCAATTCATCGCAGGATTTGATGCGCCTGGTGCCGGGATTATTTATTGCACAACATATGGGCGGGGGCAAGGCAGAGCAAATATTTGTCCGTGGATTTGATGCCGATCATGGAACAGATTTAAATGTTTCGGTTGATGGCATGCCGGTAAATATGGTATCGCATATTCACGGGCAGGGATATGCCGACTTACATTTTTTGATTCCTGAAACCGTAGCTACCTATGATTTTGGAAAAGGGCCTTATTATACCGATAAAGGCGATTTTACAACTGCCGGGTATTTAAATTATACTACTAAAGATGCTTTGGATAAGAGTATGATCAGTGTGGAAGGCGGCCAGTTTAATACGTTTCGTGTTGCGGGATTAATTGACCTGCTTGGCAGCAAAGCCAAACAAAACGGTGAGAATGCCTATATAGCAGGAGAATACAACTATACCGATGGCGCATTTAAGTTGCCCGAGCAATATAAGCGTGCTAACTTATTCGGCAAATACACTAAACAATTAGGTGCCAATAACAAATTATCATTAAGTGCATCTACTTTCAGTACCAGCTGGATTGCATCTGGCGAGATCCCGGAAAGGGCGGTTGCAGCAGGAACAACCGCTATTGATGACAATGGGGATCCGGTTAAAATACCGGCTGCTCCTGTTACGATAGATCGTTTTGGTACAATTGATAATGCACAAGGTGGAAAATCAACCCGCGTAAATGCTATTGCTAAACTAACAACTGATCTTAAAAACAACTGGACCATGGACAACCAGTTGTATTACACGCATTATACATTTTTATTGCACGTTAACTCTACCTTTTTTGCAAAAGACAGTATTAACGGAGATGAGCGGCAACAACAAGAAGCCCGGGACCTATATGGCTATAATGGCAAACTAAACAAACATAATTATTGGGGTAATAACCTGCTTACTTCTTCAATAGGATTGAGCACACGCTTTGACCGCACCTATGGTAGAGAATACAGTAATGTGACCGAACAATACCAGTTTTTGGATGACATTTCAAAAGGCGATATCAGGCAAAATAATACCGGAATATATCTGGATGAAACGCTTGAAACCGGCAAATGGATGTTTAACGCAGGTTTGCGCTTTGACTATTTCAATTTTAATTATCGTGACACCACCAAAACTAATGTGATAATAAGCCCTAAGATCAATATTCAATATACCGCCAATTCAACTACGCAGTTTTATTTAAAAGCAGGAAAAGGCTTTCATTCTAATAATGCTATTGCAGTAGTTGGGAATAATGGTTTACAAACTTTACCGGCAGCTTATGGAATGGATTTGGGATTAAACTGGAAACCGGTGCCTCATTTATATATTAATGCCGCCTTGTGGTATTTATACCTGCAACAGGAGTTTGTATATACCGACGATGGTGATATAGCACCGGGTGGTAAAACCCGCAGAGAGGGTATCGATTTTTCGGCGAGATATCAATTTACAAACTGGCTATTTACTGATATGAACGTGAATATTGCCAGGTCAAGATTAGTTGACAGCGTAGCCGGGCATGGTTATTTGGCATTGGCTCCGCCATTCACCAGCACAGGGGGACTTGATTTTAAACTGAATAATGGTATAAACGGTGGGCTAAGTTACAGATATATGCATAGCCGGCCGGGTAATAACACCAATACTTTAATTGCCGATGGTTATTATGTAACCGACTTAAAAGTAAATTACACCAAAAAAAGATATGAGTTGGGACTAAGCATTGAAAACCTGTTTAATACCAAATGGAACGAATTTGAAGCAGAAGAAGTAAGCCGGTTGAAAGGCGAGCCTGCGCCTATAGACCAAATGAGTTTTACACCCGGTACGCCATTTTTCGCTAAATTAAGGGTGGCTTTATTTTTTTAAACAGATTAATAACAGGCAGGAAACACAACCTGCCTGTTATTAATCCGTTTCTACTTGGGTGATTATAGAGCGGATCTTGGTGTCCAGTTCTTTACTTGCTTCTTCCAATTTAGTAATTGCTTCTTTATCAACCTCATAATCCGTTGCTTTGATTAAATTGATCAGCCCCATAATGGAAGCTACGGGTTTTCTTAATTCATGTGCCTGTATATAGGCAATATTTTCAAGCGCCTGGTCTTTTTCAACGTTACTTTTCTTTATCAAGCTGTTATCACGATATAATATACGGTATTGTAAAACCAGGATGACGGAAAAAATAAGAAATAGAAGACTTCCGGCAAGGATAAGAATGATCTGCCTGTTCTTTACCTCGCCCGAGTGGCTCATAAATGCTATTTCTTTATCTTTTTTAGCGCTTCCATATTTTATCTCCAGTTCGCTTATTTGTTTTTCATTTACGCTGACTTGTAATGAATCGCGCAGTTTATGTGAACGCATTATTGCGCTTAAGGCAGCCTTATAATCGCCCGATGAATAATAGCAGTCATAAAAATGTTCATATAGTTCCATTTCACGATAAGGCTGCTTTAATAAAAGTGCTATTGATAATGCTTTATTTAAATAATCTAATCCCCTGGGTTTATCGCCTTTAAAATAATACGCTTCGCCCAACCAGGAATAACTATAGGTAAGGGACCGTTGCTGATTAAATTTCAAAGCCGTTGTTGCACCCTTTTCTCCATAATAAATGGCTTTGTTATAGTCTTTATTGTTTAAATAATATTGTGAAATATTATCATACAAAGGAATACGTAACCGTTCGTATTTTATATTTGACTCAGCCATTTTTAAGGTGGCTAATTGTATATTAATAGAAGTGTCTATATGCGATTGATCGCCATTGAGCAAGCGATAAGTGTGTATAAACATCGCCCTTAAGTTCAGCAGCGAAATAATAGAAGCGGTATCGTGTTGGATTTTCGCCCAGTTTAATCCCTTTTCCTGTGCGTCAAATGCCATTTTGTAGTTGGCATTTTCTTTATGCAAATTACCCATAATTAGATAAATTTCAGGATAAGCCTCTTTTATGTTCCATTTCTCGGCATCCGCAAGGCATTTTACCGCTGCTTCCATAGATTTTTGATGACTACCTGATTGCCAATAATAATGAGAAGTAAATAGCTCGCCATAAACCAATGCAGTTTTATTTGCAGTGGTTTTTGCTGTCAGCATCAATTTTTCAGCAATGGGTAGCAGCGAATCAATATGTGCTGCCTGATATTTTTTTCCCTGGTTAATCAGCAGGCTTATATTGGGTGGGTTTTGGATATTTTTGCCTTTTGGATCTGGGGTTTGGTTACAGGAGAAAATGATGGTTAGGATGCAAAAGTTCAACAGCATGCGGGGCAAAGTGCCGGTCATAAGGAAATAGTTGTTTTGCCTAAGTTAATCACTTATTTCGTATAATCTAAAAGCATCCACCATTTCTCTTTTCTTTTCAAGCTTTAACACAATACTGTATTGACAAATACGGCCTTATTTATAACTTAGCGGCAACTTCAACAGCTAATAAATCATGATTAAAGATACGAACTCACTAAACCAGGTAGCCGAATTTCATACTACATTTAAGCACCCTATATTACCAACACCAATAATCCCGTCAAAAGAACGCTGTGAGCTGCGTATAGCACTTTTAGCTGAGGAATTAAAGGAGCTGCAACAGGCCGTGGCTGATAATAACCTGGTAGAAGTTGCCGACGCACTTTGCGACCTGCAATATGTTTTGGCAGGGGCAATACTGGAGTTCGGTTTGGGTGAGAAATTCAAGGACCTTTTTGATGAGGTTCATCGCTCTAATATGAGCAAAGCCTGTAAAACGGTTGAGGAAGCCAATCAAACTATTGCACACTATAAAAATACGGCTGGTACAGAGGCCTACTATAAAGAAATTGACGGCCTATTTTTAGTTTATCGCCTGCCTGACGAAAAAACACTAAAATCTGTTAATTACTCGCCTGCGAACTTGGGTGGGATGTTAGGCCCGCTTTAATCGTTTAAAGTGCTAGAAATACTTTTCCATGATGAACATTTAGTTGCAATCAATAAACCACATGGTTTATTGGTGCATCGCTCTAATATAGCTGCTGATGCAGATGAATTTGCCATACAGTTATTAAGAAACCAGATAGGCCAAAAAGTGAACCCGGTTCACCGTATTGACCGGAAGACCGGCGGCATTTTATTGTTTGCATTGGATAAAGCTACCGAAATAGCCATGCAGCAGCAGTTTATGGAAAACCAGGTAAAGAAAAAGTACTGGGCTATCGTTCGCGGTCATACCCCTGATAAGGAAGATATTGATTATCCACTGAGAAAAGAGAACGGCACCTTACAAGATGCTTTTACAACTTATAGCACTTTACAACGGGCAGAGATTAACGTACCTTTTGGCGGCCATAATACATCAAGATATTCATTACTAGAAGTAATACCAGCTACGGGCCGTATGCACCAGATCAGGAAGCATTTGAGTCATATTTTTCATCCCATTATAGGTGATAGAACACATGGGTGCAATAAACAAAACAAGTTATTTAAAGAAAAATGGGAGATGACAACTATGTTACTGCATGCGTCTTTTCTTTCTTTTAAGCATCCGGTTACCGGGGGAGTTATAAACATTGAAGCTCCATTGCAGAATGAATTTGTACGTGTAATGAATTTAATGAATTGGTGATCAAGAGGCGGTAAAACAAACTTAACCTACTATTGTAGTGATAACATGAAAAATGAAGTGCATTATAAACTGCAAACCGGTGATGGCGACCGGAAAATAATCATTAAGCCGGTTAATCTTCGTCAGCCAGGAAATAACTTAAAAATTATCGGTGTTTTTAGCTTGCGGGAAGGAGCGGTCGATATGGGTGATATTGTGTTTGACGATAAAATGAAACAATGGGAATACACCGGGATGGGAAACCTGACACATACTGAAGCCGAACAAATTGCATTGTTTATAAAAAAAAACAAAACAGTCGATCATATTTAACAGCTACTACACGCATCAAAATCCTAATTTATTTATAAATTTACTTTTAACAAAAGAGTATAAAATCTGGCAGACACTATGGATGAAATAGAAAATTTTTCTGAAAATATTCATGAGCAAAGTAACGAGCATGCTCATCATATATTACAGGAAGGCAAAGAAAAATGGGTATTATTTGTGGCACTTTCAACCGCAGTTATTGCAGTACTGGCGGCTATTACCGGTTTATTAGCAGGCCAACACGCTGATGAGGCTATGCTCGCACAGATCCGATCATCAGATCAATGGGCATTTTACCAGGCAAAAGGTATAAAAAGTGAAGTTTTGACTTCAACCAACAAATTGTTAATCTCATTCGGCAAGCAACCCGCACCTGAAGATTTAGCGAAAGCAAAAGAATACAAAAAAGATCAGGCAGATATCATGGAAAAGGCAAAGGATTTCCAAAAGGAATCTGACGCACATGTGGCTGAACACAGTGTATTTGCCCGAGGTGTTACCCTGTTTCAAATCTCTATAGCTATCGGGGCCATTTCCATTATTGTGAAACGAAAACTGTTGTGGGTAGTGAGCATGGGATTCGCGTTTATTGGGATTTTCTTTTTGTTACAAGGCGTTTTGTTTTAATAAATTACTATGAAAATTAAGGTATCAGGCAATGCCATTATTGGCCTATTGCTTACAGGCAGCTCTGCCATGTCCCAGGTAAAAAACACCGATAAAGTGAGGCTGATCACGTTGGATCCGGGACATTTTCATGCGGCATTGGTGCAAAAGACCATGTTGCCCGATTTGGATGCGCAAGTTTATGTTTATGCGCCCAAAGGAGATGACGTGCAATCGCATTTGGATAAGATCACAGCCTATAATGAACGCAAGGATGAACCGACGCGTTGGAAGGAAGAAGTTTATTTAGGGGATGATTTTTTTGAGAAAATGATAGCCGAAAAGAAAGGCAATGTGGTGGTGATGGCCGGCAATAACCATAAAAAGACAGAGTATATTAAAAAGTCGATAGATGCGGGTTTTAATGTATTGGGGGATAAACCGATGGCTATCGATAAAGCACATTTTTTAATGTTAAAGAGCGCCTTTGCTGATGCTGACAAAAAGAAACTGGTGCTTTATGATATTATGACCGAGCGATATGAGATCACCAATATATTGCAAAGGGAATTTGCTGCACTGCCACAAGTATTTGGGACCCTTAAAAAAGGCACTCCGCAGCATCCTGGTGTCGAAATGGAAAGTGTGCATTACTTTTTCAAAAATGTTTCGGGCAGTGTGCTGACGCGCCCGGCCTGGTTTTTTGATGTCACTCAGGAAGGTGAGGGGTTGCAGGATGTAGGTGTACATTTAGTTGACCTGGTGCAGTGGGAATGTTTTCCTGACCGGATAATAGATTATAAAAAAGATATCCAATTTAATAGTGCGAAACGATGGGCATCGGATGTTAGCTTAAGTCAGTTCAAAGCGATAACCAAACAAAGTTTCCCAGCTTATCTGAAAAAAAATATTGTACAGGATAGTATCTTGAAGGTGTATTCTAATGGCGATGTTAACTATAAATTGTTTGGTGTAAATGTTATGGTTACGGCAAAATGGGCTTTTAAAGCGGTGGCAGGAGGAGATAGCCAATATGCGGTTTTACACGGTACAAAGGCCGACCTGGTAGTCAAACAGGGAGCTGAAGAGAATTATACGCCTGTTTTATATATCGAACCCAATCAAACTGACGCGGTTTATGAGCAACAGCTCCGGGGAAACCTAAAATCAATACAAGCCAAATACCCGGGTATCGAATTAAAAAAAGAGGGCCGGGGCTGGACAGTTATTATTCCTGAAAAATATAAAGACGGTCATGAAGCGCATTTTGGAAGGGTAACTGAAAAATATCTTGATTATTTAAAAAATAAAAACATGCCGAAATGGGAAGTGCCCAATATGATAGCCAAATATTATATTACTACTACGGCGCTTGATATGGCGAAGAAAAAGTGATTAGTGATTAGTGATTAGTGATTAGTGATTAGTGATTAGTGATTAGTGATTAGTGATTAGTTAATGAGGGTAGTAAAGGTATACTAATTAACCAATCTCTGATTAACAAATCACTATCTTTGGCCATGTTGAAAAAAGCGCTTGAAAACCTAAAGATCACCGCACTGAACGAAATGCAGCATGCCGCTTTAAATGCCGCTGCCAAAAGTGATATGATCTTATTATCGCCTACAGGATCGGGTAAAACGCTTGGCTTTTTGCTGCCGCTTTTAGACTCGTTAGATGTAAATATCCCTTTAGTACAGGTATTGATTTTGGTGCCGTCGCGTGAACTGGCTTTGCAAATTGAACAGGTTTTCCGCACAATGGGTACCGGTTTTAAAGTGAATTGCTGTTATGGCGGGCATGCTACCAAAATTGAAAAAAATAACCTGGTACAGCCACCGGCTGTTTTAATAGGTACTCCGGGCAGGATTGCTTACCATCTTCGCCATGAAAATTTTAAAACTGAAGCTATACATACACTTATTCTGGATGAGTTTGATAAAGCCTTAGAGTTTGGTTTTCAAAATGATATGGCTGCAATTATCAGCCAGTTGCCTCATATAAAAAAGCGAATACTTACTTCAGCCACTAAAATGGAGGAAATACCCGGTTTTACCGGTGTTACCAATCCAACGGTGATTAATTTCTTAGATAATCAAACCAATATTCCTGATCTTAAATTGAAGGCTGTTATCTCGCCGGCAGCTGATAAATTGGATACCCTGTTCTCCCTTATCTGCAAGATTGGAAATAAACCAACCTTAGTCTTCTGTAATCACCGCGAAGCTGTAGATCGTATAAGTGATTTATTGTGGGATCGTGGAATAGTGCATGATATTTTTCATGGCGGGATGGAGCAGGATGACCGGGAGCGGGCCCTACTGAAATTCAGGAACGGAAGCCATAGTTTGTTAATCACTACCGACCTGGCATCACGGGGCCTGGATATTCCCGAAATAGAATATGTGGTACATTACCAGCTACCGCACAATGAAGAAGCCTTTTTGCACCGTAATGGCCGCACTGCGCGGATGCATGCCAAAGGAACCTCATACCTGATATTGACAGAAGATGAAAAGCTAAAATATGTAACGCAAAAACCAGAAATTGAATCTTTGCCACTAAAAATAGTTTTACCTGAACTTACACAATGGGCAACCTTATACATTGCAGCGGGAAAGAAGGATAAGGTTAACAAGGTGGATATTGTAGGTTTATTGCTGCAAAAAGGTAAATTAGCTAAAGAGGACCTGGGGTTGATAGAAGTATTGGATCATTCCTCATACGCCGCGGTAAAACGTAGCCGGATAGAGCAGGTGGTGCAGTTGATAAAAACTGAAAAGATCAAAAACAAAAAAATAAAAATCGAAATTTCAAGATAAGGGCATTTAAATACGACTGATGAGCAATAATGACATTATGAAAAAACTGCGTGTAGCTATGCAGTTTACCGATGATGATATAGTGAAAGTGCTGGAGCTGGCTAATTTCAGGATTACCAAAACCGAATTAGGAGCCATATTCAGGAAAGAAGATCATCCTAATTTTAAACCTTGCGGCGACCAAATCCTGCGTAATTTTTTGAACGGATTAATTATCTACAAACGCGGGCCGAAACCCGAATAAGCTTGTATTAGGGTAGGGGTTGCTGAATGATCCTCATTCTACCGCTTTTAATCAACTTCTGCTGTTCTTCGGAAAAAGAAACCCTACCGCCAAAATCCTGTACCCAATAGGTGTCATATTCGGCTACACCAACTTCTTTAAAATCTGGATTCATGAGGTTCCTGCAATGGCCCTCGCTTTTAAACCACCCATCCATTACTTCGGCAACACTTTGCTGGCCAAATGCTATATTTTCGCCAACTGCATAACTTTTATATCCTTTGTAATCATATCCCGCAGCAATTATACGTTCATTGGCACCACGGCCATTTTTATCCTCATGACTAAAGTAGCTGTGCTTACTCATATCGCGGGCATGGCCAAAGGATGCTTTTTCCAATAAATCGTTCCATATCAGGGGTGGTGCAGGAGGCATATAAGTGGTACCGCACTTACATCCTTGCTGCCTGGTATAATTAATACGATTTAAAAACTCTTGTTTAAATGATTGATCAGCCTTTTGCTTGCTAAATAAATTTATTGGCAAGAATAAGATGATGACTAGAGTTGCTCTTAAAATGAAGTATTTCATGGCTATTGGACACAATTAAGAACCTGTGGTTTAATGCTTTTTGCCTGATCGTTTGCGCCGGTAAATAGATACGACCAGTATTATCAGCCCAATGCTAACTACAAGAATTATATTGAGGCTATTCTTTTGGCTGAGTTGCCTTTGTAGGTATGCTTGTAACTTATCGAACTGAGTTTTTTTTTACTTTGGACAGAATCCTGCGCATTAAGTCTGGCAACCAATTGTGCCTGCTCGGCCCTGCGGATGCTGTCTTCAATAAAATCATGGCGCTTTATAGCTATAGCTTCTTTTGTGTAGTTATTTAAACGGCTATATAGCAAGGCAAAGCTTTGTTGTATGGCCGATTCGGCCCTTGGGTAATGATTGGCCATTGATAACTTTAATGCTTCGTTTAAATCGGACATGGCTAATGAATAGTCTTTAATATCCATTTTTATCCCGGCAAGCTCATTTAATGATGATATAATATTAGGTACATCATTCTTTATTCTCGACAGTGTATTCGATTGTAAGATGAACCATTTGGCCTGGCTATATTTTTTTTGTGACCGATAAACCTTTGCAAGATTATTAAATGCGATGAGCAGTCCGGTGGTATCATTATATTTTGAATAGCCGTGCAGCGCCAGCATGGTATAGGCGAGGGCCTGATCCTGGTAATAAAGTTTTGTTTTTTTATTACTTATGGTATCGTAATTTAAATATTGCGTAGCAATTTGAGCGTATATCCCGGCTTTTAGTGAATCGCCTTCGGTTTGTTTTACTAATTGCCGCAGGCTGTCAATAGTTGTTTGAGCTACAGGCGGTTTCTGATCGGTGCTATCCGGACCAGCAGCAAAAACCGATAATTTGAAAGCAGCAAGTAACAAAATAAGCAAGGACAATTTCTTCATAACAATATAACAACAGTGTTTTACTACTATAATATTGTATTCAAATAACATGCCTTGAAATTGAAACGGTTTAGATAATTGTTTTTGTGCCTGTAATAATACCTTTTTTGATTTTGCCCCGCAAATTGTCAAAGCAATAGTGACCGTTAAATAGTACAATTATATTATTTGCGGGGGTCAGGTTACTGTATAAATGCTGCGTATTTATTTAAAAATATTTTTAAAAATCCTACCCGGGTAAATAACAAGTTGAAAAGATTAATCCCCAATATGGCGCAAATAATCCCCGCTAATACATCAAGAATATAATGATGACTGGTGTATATGGCGGTAAGCCAGATACCAACCATAACAGTAGCCAAAACGATATTTATAAAACCTAACCTGTTTTTTAAGCCATAATACATTACAATGATAGGATATGCCGAGTGTAAGGAGGGCATTGCCGCAAAAACATTGGAACCCTTGGCGTATATAGATTTAAAAATGCTCACATTAAAATAGGCATCAAACTTAGCCAGTCCGCCGGTATTACCGGGTGTTGCCGGGTTAAAATTAAAGCCATGTTCATATACATACCAGGGCGGAGCGGCAGGGTAGAGGTAGTACACCACAAATCCTAACAGGTTCACCACTAAGAATGTTAAGGCGAAGGACAAAAACTCTTTCCGGTTTTTAAAGAACAGGAAAGCAGCAAATGAAAGCGGTACAGGTATCCAGCAGATATAGAAAAGGCCCGCTGTTACATCCAAAACTGTTGTTCCGTTTATGCGCCAGTATTCATTGGGCGTTAACTGTGTGCCGTTGTAGTTGATGCCGAAAAGATGTTTTTCCAGGTTATACAGGTCGGCAATATGAACATCGCTGAAGGTATAATTGGGAATAGCCTTCATGTAATCAAAAATGATCCAGTAAACAATGAATACGGAGAAACCTACAATAAACTTGCGGGTGATTGCAGAAAGATAAAACAGAACATTGAATATGGCTACCAATACTACCTGGTCTATTTTGTAGCCAACTACCCAACGGGAAAGCAGTAAATAAGCAATAGATAAAAGAGAAACAGTTATAAATGATTTTAAACTAACTGCTAATTTTTTATCATCATCATGATTCATGCTATTTTTTTATAAAGTCTGAACGGAATATTTTATCCCATAGAGGAGAGCTTACTCCATAACCTTTAGCGGGGTCCTGGTAGTGGTGCAGCATGTGATGTTGTTTTATTTTTTTCCAAAGGCTGCCTTTAAAGTTAAAATGATGGATAGCATAGTGCGATTCGTCATAAAAAAGATAGCCCAATAAAAAGGCCGGAAAAAAGCCATAGATATAATTAACCGGCAAAATAGCATTAAATAAAAAGTAAAAGGCCGTAGCCAATGGGATACTTACAGACGGCGGTAAAACTAAACGCTTAGCATCGCTTGGATAATCATGGTGTACCCCGTGAAAAATAAAATGCAGCCTTTGCGCCCAGGGTTTATCGGGTGGCATATAATGAAATAAAAAACGGTGCATCAGGTATTCAACCAGCGTCCAGACAAACAGGCCCAGGATAAACATTTCAAAGAAAGTAAGCCAACCTATATTTTTATCAACAGCCTCATATATAAAAAAGCCTATTACCGGTATAAAAATAAATATGGGTACCAAAAAGTGAACTTTAGATAAAGCTTCTAAAAGATCACTCTTAAACATTCTTACAGATTCTTGCGAATTAGAGATATAATTTTTCTTCATAGTTCTCAGGGTTTAAAATGTTCTGTAATTTCTCTGCCTGTAGCAGGGTCGGTGCCCTTTAATTCAATGTACAC
>Ga0207032_1069_pt2 | contig 28896 bp, 29 predicted proteins | sample Alteio_BWMinCont_38_FD_153308 | JGI IMG/M metagenome (GOLD analysis project Ga0207032, IMG submission 153308) | Enriched cells from forest soil in Barre Woods Harvard Forest LTER site, Petersham, Massachusetts, United States -... | ecosystem: Environmental > Terrestrial > Soil > Temperate forest >... | reverse complement strand
TAGAAAGCCTTTTGCATTTGAACGCCACTGTTTCAACCGCTGGCTATTCAAACTCACAAATTGATATTCCGGTTCAAGTGGTGCGAGTACTCACGAAGAAAACAATTCCCTCAAATTCCATCGTTAAAAATATCGTCGGCCTACCGAATGCGCCCTACACTTCTATGAGAAGCGTAATCAATTCAGACGGTGGAACTCGCCCTGATTTTGCTTTTATCGTGAGTGATAAAACAGCGACTACTTTAAACGTCGTTCAAGATTCAAATTATCTGGGCTCAATCAAAGTGAGCGGGCTAACCGAAGACAACCTCTTGAACTTGTATCGTCTCCCCGATCAAACTTATGCAGCCATCTTCACCATCGCGTCGGGAAATTCTCAACGGCCCGATACGTTTTTATTAAAATTCTACGACACAAAACTCAATCTCACTCGCGATGTAACCCTCCCAACCAAGACCACCGTCCTCTCTGAAAGTTTTCAATGGACGAAGGTTGGCTCAAGCTATTCACCTATTTGGATTTCAGTAGGTTACACCCCTACTCTTGATCTTCCGCCTTATGATCCGTGGAATATCACATGGACTGATACCAAAACTCTTCGCGTTTACTATTTAAATGGAAGTGATCTTCGAACCCTTTCGGTAACGGATTCACAAATTCCACTTCAAATGCTTCCCGATGGTCGAATCATCGTTTCAGAGGGAAGCGACTATTTGATGAGTTTTTTCTTATTCACCGTTCAAGATGGAAAATTCACGCTCAAAGAACCGCTGTCTCTGCATCAATACCGAATGCTGGTTGGCCTCGACACCGGGATTTCACTTTTGACCCTTAAGGGTGATGCAGACGATACCCTCGTCTTAAGTGGACCCTCTTCCCCCGGAAATTTACGGGCGACATCAATTGGAAATCATTATTCTGATTCTGTTTTTTCTAGAGCCTCACCGCTAGAATCCATTGTTTCATTGGTGGGTGCATACGCAAATTTAGATCAACACTATTACTTCATTCAAACCTATTATGATCTCAAACTTTTTAATGCTAGCGGCAACAGCAGCATTTCAACCACACTCAATCGTTATAGCTACATTCCATCCATGATTTTTACCCGAAGTCTTTACCCGATGATCGCAAAAGACCAAAATGGAAATGGCTTTCCCTCGGTCTACATCCCAGCAACTGTTGCAAATGCAAATATTTCGGAGTTGATAGTAGCAGATCCATATGAAAATAAAATTTATCGCCCAGCAAAATTCCATTTCTCTACCGCTGATGATTGTAATGGCCTTGGAAACTTGGTTTCCTCGACGAACACCGATCCAGCGAAGCAGGTATTTATTTGTGGGAACACACTCGTTCAAGTTCCGATCGTCTTTGATCGCGAATAGCAGAAAAAACTACCAAGTATAAGTGAGCGCAACCATCTTCTCGATCGCTTCATAAAAAGGCGCATCCTCATCAAAATAAGGAATATGCTTCCGAATCTCAGCATGAAGCTTTTCAAGGCGAGCGGTCGACTTCAGTGGTCGAAGTAAATCAATCCCCTGCGATCCCGCCATCATCTCCATCGATAGCACTCGACGAGTATTTTCAATCACGGTTAAACATTTTCTCGCGGCCCAAGCACCCATGCTCACATGATCTTCTTTATCAGCAGAAGTGGGAATCGTATCTACCGAAGCGGGGTGACAGAGGGTTTTATTCTCGCTCACAATACTCGCCGCTGCGACTTGTACAATCATAAAGCCGCTATTAATCCCCGATTTTTTCATCAAAAACGCAGGTAAGTCAGAAATCGCCGGATTAATTAATTTTTCAATTCGTTGCTCAGAAATACTTGCCATCTCTGCCATCGCAATCGCGAGGTAATCCATCGCGAGCGCCAAATATTGCCCGTGAAAATTACCTCCACTTAAAATTTCATCTTCGTCTACAAAGATGAGGGGGTTGTCGGTTACCGAATTAATTTCTCTCTCGACGATGGTACGAACGAATCGAATCGTCTCGAGTGAAGCCCCATGCACTTGCGGAATGCATCGCAAACTATACGGATCTTGTACTCGATCGCAATTGAGATGACTGGTTGCAATTTCGCTAGGTTTGGGATGAATTAAAATTTCTCGCAAAAACTTTGCCACTTCAATTTGGCCCGGGTGCGGACGAACCGCATGAATTTTTGGGTCAAACGCAGCAACCGTTCCACGAAGCGCTTCAAGTGTCATCGCTCCAGATAAATTTCCAACTCTCATTAATTGTTCTGATTCTAAAACGGCAAAGGTGGCAAGTGCTGCCATAAATTGGGTTCCATTAATCAGCGCGAGACCCTCTTTTACTCCAAGTGTAACCGGGGTTAATCCCGCTTGCTTCAATGCCAACGCGCCTGAAATCAATTTCTCTTTGTAATAAGCTTTGCCCTCACCAATCAAAACCAATGCTAAATGTGCCAAAGGAGAGAGGTCACCACTTGCTCCTACACTCCCTTGCTCTGGAATCCACGGAGTCACATCATGATTCAGTAAATTGATGAGCGCTTGCACCGTTGCCACGTTGGTTCCCGAATGACCTTGGGTAAGCGTAGCTGCTCTCAAAAAAACCATTGCTCGGACTTTGTCTCTCGAAAGTGGGGCACCCGTTCCCACTGCATGCGAACGCAAAAGATTCAACTGCAGCTTCGCAATATCATTTTCAGGAATTTTAACATTAGAAAGCAAACCAAATCCGGTATTCACTCCATAAATGACATCGCCAGAACGCGCTTTCTTTTGCAAATAAGTGTGTGCTTTTTTTATACGCTTCTTCGCCACTTCTGCAAGCGTCACTTCAACCGAAGTGGTCGCCACCAAATAAACATCTTCAAGCGTAATTTGTTTTTTCCCCAATTCAAACTTACTCATTTCATTCCCCGAATCGCTTGATTCATTTGTTCCACCGCTAATTTTCTATCATTCGTTCCAAAAACTGCAGAACCGGCGACATACACTTCTACCCCCGCAACTTGTGCCGCTTGTGCGGTCGTCGTATTAATCCCGCCATCAATCTCAATCAAAAAAGAAAGATTTTTCTCTTTCTTCTTTTGCGCAAGCCACTTCACTTTTTGAAGTGAGTCTGGAATAAAGGATTGCCCACCAAAACCGGGTTCAACACTCATCACCAATACCAAATCTAATGAAGGCAAAAGCGCTTCAATACTTTCAACCGGCGTTTTTGGCTTTACCGAAATCCCAGCACGACAACCACTTTTGCGGATCATCTGAATCAGCGCATTCGCATCTTTCGTTGCCTCTGCGTGAACCGTGATCACATCTGCGCCCGCCTTGGCAAACCACGGTATAAATTTCTCTGGATGGTCCACCATCAAATGACAATCTAAAATTGCATTGGTTTTGCTTCGTAGACTCTCTACCACCACTGGGCCAATCGTCATGTTTGGAACAAAGTGCCCGTCCATCACATCGAGGTGAAGCCAAGTTACTCCTAATTTTTCGACTTCTGCAATTTCACTCCCGAGCTTTGAAAAATCGGCAGACAAAAGAGACGGTGCTAGTAACGGTGGTTTTCCCAGATCACGCATTGGTATTCCTCGCTTTATTTTCTAGTGTATTTCTCAGTTCTAGCGGAAGTAATATTCCGCGCCCCTTTAGGCCGTTGAGAAAATCAGTGGTTTGCACCGCTTTTTTTCCCTCTTCTTGCAATTCAAAAATTTGATAAATCCCCTGGCCGCAACGAATGAAGAGATCTCCATTTTCAGTATAGAGTGCTCCGGCCACACCGGCTCCGTCGGCGCGAAACATTTTTCCTTTTTTAACTTTAATTTTTAGCCCGCTCGTCGTTTCAATTTTAGTTCCGGGCCATGGGTTAAGCGCTCTTACTGCTAAATCAAATTCACGAGCGCTCTTTGACCAGTCCACATTTTCCATCTCTTTGGTAAGTTTGATCGCATAAGTCACTTTCGTTTCATCTTGTACTCGTGGTTGAACGGTGCCCGCCTTCAAACCTTCAAGCGTAGGAAGAATTAATTTTGCACCGATTTCACTCAAGCGATCGTGAACGCTAGAAGCGGTGTCATCTGCCGCGATCGCCGTTTTCTCTTGAAGCAAAATATCGCCCGCATCGAGTTTTGGCGCAATCATCATTGTGGTAATCCCTGTCTCAGAATCTCCGCCAAGAATTGCCCACTGAATCGGGGCAGCACCTCTCCAGCGGGGAAGCAAAGACGAATGAATGTTAATACATCCATATTTCGAAGCCTGAATCACTGGCAGTTTCAAAATCTGGCCGTACGCGACGACTACAATAAAATCCACATCCAACCCTTTAATTCTTTCAATCTCTTCAGGAATTGAAACTTTCTCGGGAGTGTAAACCGAAAGGCCGTGTTCAAGCGCAAGTTTCTTCACCGGAGAGGGCTGCATCTGTAACCCGCGACCCACTGGTTTATCTGGCTGGGTATACACTGCCATCACCTGAGTTTTTGCAATCAGCGTCTTCAGAGTTGGAACCGAAAATTCAGGTGTTCCCATAAAAACCACTTTCACTCGTCACCCTCTTCTTTCGCTTTTCGCGCGCGAAGCAATTTCTTTTTTGCAAAATCTCGCTTAAGCGTGCTCAAGCGATCAATAAATAATTTTCCGTCAAGGTGATCGATTTCATGTTGAATACAAATCGCAAGCAATCCATCGGCGCTGATTGTTTTTTCTAACCCATCAATGGTTTTGAACTGAACTTTAATTTTCTCTGAACGATCCACCTCGGCTAGGTAATCAGGAACTGAAAGACATCCCTCTTGAATGCTGTTCTTGCCCTCTCTATAAATAATCTCGGGGTTAATCAAAATAATGGGTTTCTTCCCGCTAATGATTTGCCCGTCAACAATTTCTACATTTTCAGGGGGGGTTTCGCCGGGTTTTAAATCTTCTAAATCCACTAAATCATATTCGGTATCAATCACTAAAAATCGCTCTAGCAATCCCACTTGAACTGCAGCAAGTCCAATTCCGGGGGCCTCATACATGGTTTCAAGCATGTCATCGGCCAATTTAAAATAAGTTTTTTCAACGCGATCAATGGGTTTCGCTTTCTTGGTTAAAACTAAATCGGGAAAAGTATAAACTTTTAACTTTGCCATGATGACCGTTATGCCCTCTCCATTCTTAAAAGGAGTACTGCCGCGAGGGAACCGAACGCCGCCGTCGGTAACCATGCCGCCAAGATGGGCGTCACCGTTCCATTTTCTCCAAGCGAAAGACAAATGGAATAACTTAACCAATAAATAAACGTAATCGCCATGGCGATCATGAGATCCCGCCCCAAACGGCCTTCGCGAGTGCGACTCACCGAAAAGGGAATCGCGAGTAAACACATAATAAACGGAATAAAACTTAGGCTAAAGCGGGAGTGCAATTTTACCTCTAAACTTTTTGCATCCACTCCACTCTTTTTATTATTCGCAATGAATCGAATCAGGTCTTTGATGCGCAATCGATCAATTTCCTTTTCAATCATTTTAAAATCTTTTGGACCTTCTTTAATTTTCAACGTGCGTGTTTTAAACGGCTCCACTACCGGGAATCCAGATTTATCGTCAAACCGAGTTGCCTTCCCTTGCCCCAGATCCCAGCCCGATCCGTTGTAGGTGGCGACTTCAGATTGAAGAAATTCATTTAACGTAAAGTCTTCGCTCAGAACATAAACTCCAATCCCAAAAATTCTTTCTGTCTTGGGGTCAAAGGTGCGCAAGTGATAAATCATGTTGTTAGAACGATACCAAATTTTATCTTGTTTCACGTCGAGGAAGAAATCGGGGCGTTTCTTAATCTCTCGCCAATAGAACAAACTTTTCTTTTCATGAAACGCGGGCAGGATACGATCTTGCGCAACGAGTGAGATACAACACATCACAAACACGATTGGCAAAATCACACTCACAATTTGCTTCAAACTAATCCCAATCGAGTAGCACGCCACCAGTTCATTGGTTTTGCTCAAAGCCGCGAAAGTTAATACCGTGGCTAAGAGCGCCGCAGGCGGTGCGACCACCACCATCATTTTTGGCAAATCATAAAAACTATAAATGAGGAGTTGGTTAAACTCATAATCATTGAGCTGCGTAATAATCGTCTGAAACAAAAAGAGCGCCGATAACCCGAGGAGGGCCAAAAGGAGGTTCTTAAAAAAGGCAATTGCGATGTAACGCGCTAGTATTTGCATGAAAACAGAGTTAGTATCACTCTAATATGACAGAGCAAATCAGACCACAGCAATCCCTCAAAAAGAAGGCCTGGGACAACTTCGTATCTTTAGGCTCAGCGCTTCTTTTAGTGCTGATTATTCGGTCCAGTGTGATCGAAGCCTTTAAAATCCCATCTGGCTCCATGATTCCCACCCTTTTGGTGGGCGATCAGATCTTTGTAAACAAATTCGCCTATGGCTTACGGGTCCCGTTCACCGATTGGATCGGTGAAAACCCAAAATATTTCTTTCGCGCCGGCCAACCCGCTCGCGGTGACATCATCGTCTTTAAATACCCGGTTGACCCAGATATTTACTTTATTAAACGGGTCGTCGGTATTCCTGGCGACACGGTTGAGATGAAAAATAAGGTCGTTACCATCAACGGCAGACCATTTGACCGCACGCAAGTTCCGCCCGAGCAACTCGAGAAAATTTTTAAGTCATTGGAAGATTCTCAATCCGAGTACCCGCGCGACCGGATGGATGTTACGCTTCAACAATTCGATCACACCACCGGTACAATCATGGTCGACAAGCAAAGTTACTTCTCTGAAAACTTCCCACCCACCGTCGTCCCCGAAGCCCACTATTTTGTGATGGGCGACAACCGCGACAATTCAAAAGACAGCCGCTTTTGGGGTTTTGTTCCATTTGAAAATATTAAGGGTAAAGCCTTCATTATTTGGCTCTCCGTCTGGATCGATTTCGATTCAAAAACATTCACCTTCAGACCCGAACGCATCGGAACCCTACTCCATTAAAAAAGGTGGTCCCCACCTTTTGGTTGAAACTTGCGTCATGGTGGACAGGCTACTTTTTAGCGATCCAGTTCAAGGTATTTGCGATTTTAATTTGAATACTTTCAGGGAATCTTAAAATCGCGCGCGCAAGCGGCGGACTTAAAAAATAATATCCTCTAATAAAGCGTCGGCCCCAGAGCGAATGAGAAAGCCGTTCATCCCGAATCTCACGAAGAGCGGGCAATGTCCCCGGCGCACAATATTCCTCCACCGCCGTCGCGATAAAACATTTCCCGCCGCCCAAACGAATGTGCGCATCCTTAAAAATCTTGCGGTGGTTGGGCGTACCGTTCACTAAAAATTTTCGAGCAAGCTCTGCACACACATGTTCGTAAGGCATCCCCTTAGAGAATTTTACAAATTGGTCTACAAAATACTTAAGCTTGGTGACGTCTTTCTTGCTATAATGATCGTGAAGTTTTGCCAAATCCCAATAAATACCGCTCAACAAAAGCAGCTCTGCCACATCTTTTTGAGAATCAAAATGTTTGGGTTCTAGGCCAGTTGATTTTACATTTTTCCATTTTTCTAAAACGCTAAGGTATTGGTAGTAACATTCTAGCGCTTGTTTAAATTTTTTCTCTCTGTAAAAAGCGGTTCCGTTACGAGCAAGGTCCATTCTCTTCTTAAAGAGATCCTTGAGTCGCTCGCGCTCTTGTTTTTCGATTTGCTCTCTTACTTTTCGTTGGGCTCTCGACGAGACCGGTCTTTCATCCACAGAGTTATTCTACGAGCTATATGGATCAACGTCTATGATTAGATCAATTTCTTCTGCGAGCGCCATTTTTTTTACTCTTTGCGAAAAAGAAAACAATTCCTGAACGGATTGCGCCTTAAAATATAAATCAAACCGATACTGATGATTTGCTCGAAACAACAACGCCTCCGAAGGCCCCATGAGGCGCGCCTCGCCCTCTTCTTTCAACCCTGAGCGCAATAATTTTGCGATTTTTTCTGTCTTTTTATTTAGAACATGCGCGTCTTGATCCTCAAAACGATACCTTACAAACCGCGAAAAAGGGGGATAGTGCAAATGTTGTCTAAGCTCAAGCTCCTCTTGAATAAATCCATCGTGCGACGCCTCACCTTTAAGAATCTTTAAAACCGGATGCTCTAAATCATAGCCTTGAATTAAAACCTGACCCGGGAGCTCTGCCCTGCCCGCCCGACCCGAAACTTGAACCAACGTTTGCAACGCCCGTTCTGACGACCGAAAGTCTGGCCACTTTAAAAGCATGTCGGCCATCATTACCACCACGCAAGTCACCTTGGGAAAATCATGTCCCTTCACTAACATTTGGGTGCCCACTAAAATATTGGCTTCTAAATCTCGAAAGCTCGTGAGCACTTCTTCTAATCGTTTTTGTGAAGTGACCTGATCGCGATCTAATCTTAAAATTTTTGCGCCCGTTAAAAGAAGCTTGAGCTCATCTTCAAGCGACTCGGTCCCCGATCCCATTCCCTCTAATTCATGGCTATGACAACTTTCACAAGCGTCGGGCACTTGCGTTTTTTGTCCACACACATGGCAACGCAATTCATTTTTCCGCTGATAATGGGTCATCGAGATGGAGCAATTTTTACATTCCTTAATCCACCCGCAATCTTTGCACAAAATAAATTGTGAAAAACCGCGACGATTCAAAAACACAATAATCTGTTCCCCGCGATCAATCGTTTCTTGCATTAGCTTGATCGTCTTTTCAGCAATCGGCGTTTTTACTTGATCATTAAAAATCAAAGGCTCTTCCAATAATGAAATGAGTTTTATCTCGGGCAAAGGTCGTGTGGAGTATCTTTTAGTAAGCGTAAGGTGCGTGTAACGCATCTCTCTTACTTTCTGTAATGTTTCTAAACTCGGAGTTGCACTTCCGAGCAAGGTTGGAATTTTAAGGAATTTAGCCCTAAAAAGAGCCAAATCTCGCGCATGGTAACGAAATCGCTCTTCTTGCTTGTAAGTTTGATCATGCTCTTCATCAACCACAATCAACCCAAGATCATGAAAGGGAGCAAAAACTGCGGAGCGTGCTCCGACCACCACTTTAATTTCACCCTGCTTCACCTTCAGCCACTGCGTTTGTCTTAAGCCATCTGACAAAGCAGAATGCCAAAGCGCAATTTTTTCACCGAGTGCATGTTCAAAGCGATCTTTCAATTGAGCGGTCAATGCGATCTCGGGAACCAAAATCAAAACACTTTTTCCGCGCGCAAGCACCGTCTTCGCAAGATCAATATAAACCTCGGTCTTCCCGCTCCCCGTAATTCCTTCCAGTAAAAATACAGAATCTTGCTTCACCGAGATTTGCGTGAGCATCCGATCCAAAGCGAGCGCTTGCTCTTCATTTAAAGTTTTATCGCCGCGAACTACGGTGCTTGGTTTTTCTTTGCGAGTTCCAAGTTTCTTTCCTACCTTGGGAGCAGTTGCTACAAAAAAAGCTTCTCCAATAGGATATTGATAATACTCTGAACCAAACTGACAAAGTTTATAAACATCGGGCGTGATCGAAAAGTCAGAATCGATTTTACCTGTCGCAGATCTGATTTTAATTCCGGGAGGAAGAATTGGGGCCGTCTGGCTCGTCTCCATCACGCAGCCAACCAGCTTCGTGCGACCAAATGGAATTTCTACTAAATCGCCTTGAGTAATTACACCTAATTTTGAGTCGTCGTATTCATAATCAAAAAATGAATCGACCGGACGAGGAACGGCAACTTTAATGTACAAGTGAAGACCATTCCTGCGTGGTTGCCTGTCCTACGATAGACGAAGAATCTGAAGAAGCTCCACCCGAAAGACTGATGGCATGACTTGCAAAGAACGAAGATTTATAAGGGATATTGATTCGAAACGATTTCATTTCGTAAGAAAATAAATCCGTTCCATCTTTTTTAAATTTTAAGATGCGGGGAAGTGGAATTCCGCCCCCGGTAAATTCTAAAACTTGAATCTCGTTGTTCGAATTTTCCATCAAGCCAGCAAACGCAAATTGATCTTTTTCAACGCGTAAAATGGCCGTTTCACCAATATCCCAAACCGGGCGCCCCACCAAGCGAGTGAGCTTACTCCCCATCTCGTCTTTAATGGTTATCCCCAAGGCTTGCAAATCCCCTCTCACTCGAGCCGCATTTGAATCCAGTCCCACTCCATACCAAGCCAACCCGTAAGGATGAATCTCGTTTAACTTTACATGCCCGTCACCAATCACAGACCCTGTCTCGTTCAGGTACATGAGCTGAATTTTGCCCGAAAGAAAATCAATGCGCGCAACTTCGCGAAAAATCTGATGCGTTCGAAGATCGGTGACCACTCCATCCAATTCTATTGTTTTAAAATGTTCATGCGATTGAACGATGCGATTTAAAATATAAGTCGCAGGTGGAATATAAGCATTTGCAGTGGGTAACAAACCCAAAAAACCAATCATGAGTAATAAATTTTTCATCGTTTCTCCGATTTATTTTAACCTAACCGTTGGTGATCACTTTATGTGTTTCTTCATCAGCGCCATGATTCCGTCCTTCAATTCAGGTCTACGCAACCCAAACGTAAGCGTCGCATCGATATAGCCCAAGCGATCGCCGGTATCATAACGGTCGCCTTCAAATTGGTAGCCTAAAAGGCCTTCGGTTTGCGCAAGTTTCAAAAGCGCATCGGTAAATTGAATTTCGCCGCCCTTGCCGGGTTTTGTTTCAGCAATGTATTCAAAAATTTTGGGTTGCACTAAATAACGGCCAGGAATTGCAAATCGAGAAGGGGCTTCGCTCGCCTTCGGTTTTTCTACCATCGTGTCGATCTTGATCGTGCGGTCATCTAATTTTAACCCGCCCACAATTCCGTACTTGTTCACATCTTCTTCTGCAACTTCCATCACGCCAATTACGCTCATGCCCTGATTTTTATTCATCACATCGATGAGTTGTTTTGTGCATGGAACTTTCGAATCAATCAAATCGTCGCCCAAGAGAACTGCAAACGGCTGGTTTCCAACTACCGTCTTCGCACACCCCACCGCGTGACCAAGACCGAGCGGCTGCTTTTGATAAACGCAGATCACGTTACAACTCTCTGCAATTTTTTTAAGCTGCTTAGCCAAATCCTCTTTACCAGCTTTTGCCAAACGGTCTTCGAGCTCATGGTTGTAATCAAAAAAACGTTCGATCGAATCTTTGTGCTTCGAGGTCACCAGAATGATGTCTTCGATGCCACTTTGAATCGCTTCTTCAAAAATATAATGAATCATTGGAGTATCGATGATCGGAATCATCTCTTTGGGGATGGCTTTGGTGACGGGCAAAAACCGGGTTCCAAGACCCGCAGCCGGGATCACCGCTTTAGTAATTTTTTGATTCATATTGCTAAGATACCTCATCCCGGGTTACCAAAAAATAGAATGATCAAAAATATTTTAACTCCACTTGTCACTTTGGCCCTTCTCACGTTCCTTCAATCAACAGCACTCGCGGTGGAATATCAAAGTCCTCGCACTCTTGCTCTCGGTGGGTCGGGACGCGCCGCGCCACTTTTGAACGACGCGATTTACTTAAACCCCTCTTACGGATCTTTCGTTCCGAGCTACAGCTTAGCCACGGGTTGGAATTGGTATGATCAAGGCCACAACTACAACGTTTCAGTCCAAGACTCGCGTACCGAACTATTTCAAGCGGGAGCGGGCTTCACCCACCGCGAGCAAAACTCAGCAATCAACATCGGAGCCAGCAAGCAAGTCATCCAGCGCTTAGGCGTCGGTATCGGGAGTAAAACCATCATCGACAACGGTACGAACCAGATGCACACCGATTTCATGTACTCCACTTCATTCATCGCCACTCAATGGATGTACGCATCGATCGTCATCGATAACTTGATCGACAACAGCGATTTCCAAGCGAGAAATATGTACCGAAATTTTTTCGCCGCCTTCAAATTCATTCCCACTAAAGAAGTGCAGTTCTTCTTAGACCCGCTTTACACTCCAAACTATCCAAATGGCGCCAAAGGCGGATTCTCCTTAGGCATGGAAATCGGTCTCATGGCAGATTTCTACCTGCGCGCCGGTCGCTTTCAACACGCTGAAGTTTCATTTATGGACACACGCGGTGAAGGTTTTGGTCTCGGTTTAGGTTGGATCGGACCAAAGATGAATGTGGATTACTCAATGAACCGAGTTACCGGCAACGATAACCAAACTCCGCTCACGACTTCTCATTCCGTCGCGCTTACCTTGTACTTTTAATCTTTTGCACAAGTTTGCGTTTGAGCAAACGTCTCGGCATCGGGTGAACTAAAATCAGCTTCCATCACCCCCATGAGTGCGTTCACATCGGCAACAGAGTTAAAGAAAATTCCAAATTCACGGTTTTCAGTAATCGCAGTCGTTGATCCATTTACAGATCCAAGCCATGCAATTTTCTTGTCTACGATGATTGTCTTTGCATGAAGGTAACCCGCGTTCCCACCAACTGTAATTTTGTCAGTAAAAAAGAGAGATTTAATTCCTGCACTATCAAATGATTTAAAAATAGGCGCAACGGCATTCACATCAGAAGTAGTTGGATCAGCACCTCGGCACAAGCTTGATACCATCAACGTTACTTTTACTCCGCGTTTCGCGGCCGCGACCAACTCATTCACGAGAGTGGCATCGGTCACATATTGATTTTCAATTTCGAGAGACTTCTTCGCAGAGCGAATAAAAGCAACCAACGGAGCCATTGAATCTGGGCTCACGGTAAGTTTATTCTGGGTTCCGTTTTTTGTCAGAATGGCCATGACATCATAAGGCTGAGCAAGGAGGTCGTTGTTAAAGATGGTTTCAAAAGAGCGAATAATGCTGGGAGCATTTTCTACGTCACTGTAGTCACGGTTACAAACATCGGGATGTTCTGCCATATCACACAAGCTGGTTGCATCAAAATTGCCGGTACTGAGCAGGACTGTCGTTTGATCAAAAATAGCCATTTTACCGTGCTCAAAACAAGAACCACTCAACCCATTACCACCACAGAGAATCTTATTGTAGGGAACATAAGTTCCGCCCGCTGCTTTTACATCAGCCACTAATTTTTTTTGATTTACGCAGTCTGGGGTATCGTTTTTGCGGTCTAAGGCTTCAAAAATCATGCAAGAGGTATCCATATAAGGAGTTGGCTCTTGAATGATTCGAATCTTCACCCCTCGGTGAAGAGCGACTTCAAACGCTTGAACAATCGCTTGGTCTTTCATCGTATAAATTTCAACGTCTAGAGTAGACTGGGCGCCATTGATGAGCCCGAGAAGGGGTGAGCCTTTTTCGTTGTTGTAAAAGGTTGCGTACGAAGACGAACCCAAACTTAAAACTCCGATTACGAGAAGCAGCGTCCTGAGCACTCTCATGAATTTCCCCCTTGGCAATCCTGCCGTGTTCCTAGAAGGATACTTTTGACGTATTATTGACGTCAATACAGGATTTTGTTTTTTCCACTTTCGGGGCTACGCACCACTTGAATGGGCCGATCGGGATAGAGTTCACCGAGCATGAGCGGCGTAAGCATTTCAGAGACGGGGGCAACCCCCAAAATCTGTCCCTGTTTCAAAAACATCAATAGATCCGAAACCTCAGATAAGAAATTTAGGTCGTGCGACGCAACAAGAAAAGTCATTCCCAGGCTAGTCCACTTTTTTAAGACTTCGCCAACCAGCATCAACTTATCTAGATCGAGCTTAGAGAACGTTTCGTCGAGCACTAGAATTTTTGGGTTTTGAATGAGCCCGCGCGCAAACATCACGAGCTGCCTCTCCCCGTCACTCAAGGTATTGAGCAAGCGAGGAAGAAACTCCGTCAGTTTCAGCTCTTCGATCACCTCTGCAATGCGCGTTCTCTGATCTGAAGTAAGCGAAGGCCACAGGTCGGTTGAATTCGACGTCGCCGCCATTTCAAAAAGTTCTCGAATCGTGAGATCAAATGGCGAAAAGAAATCACTCCCTATATAGACGATGAAGTTCACGCGCTTTTTGGGATCACGAATGTCTGAAAGATTAATCTCTTCGAGTTGGGTACCGTTTCCCACCGGCGATAAGTTGCTAAACCAAAACTCGCCCGCCGTTTTTTTCAGCCCACTTCCCTCACCTTGCGAAATGGTTTTTAATAAGGTGGATTTGCCTGAACCGTTCGGTCCGTACACTCCGAGCACCGCCCCGCCGTGAATTTCAAAAGAGGCGTGCGAGAGTATGTTTTTTCCCTCTTCGGTTTGAACGCTCAATTTTCTGAGTGAAATTCTGCTTGGGGTGATTTCATTCATGCGAGATCACCCCTTTTCCTTTTCATAAAAAGATAAATGAAAAGTGGCGCACCCACGAGCGCAGTAATTGCGCCCACGGGGAGTTCGTGAGGCTCACTCACTGATCTGGCGAGCGCATCACTCAAAACTAAAACCGCAGCACCGGTAATAAACGCGAGCGGAATGAGATGATAGTGAAATGAAGAGCGAAGTCGTTGCCGAACCAGGTGCGGAATAATCAAACCCACAAAACCAATCATCCCTACGGCGCTCACGCAAAATCCAACCAAGATAGAAACGAGTAAGATAGAAGCTTTTTGGGTTTGTTCGAGGGAAACTCCAAAAGATTCTACCGTATTTTCGCCCAATAAAAATGAATCGAGTTTGCGCGAGAAAAACCAAAAATAAGTGGCGATGACGAGAGTGAGCCCAAGCAGCGCTAACCCCGATTTAAGTTCTACGCGAGAAAGATCACCCAGCAACCAAAACGTAATCGACTGCACGCCCATGGGGTCTGCAAGCGCCATCCAAATTGCGAGTAAGCTTGCGCAGGTGAGACTAATCATCACTCCCAAAAGAATCATGGATTCACTTTTGCGCGCGCCCTTCACCACTAGTTTTAACAGTGCGATTAAAACCAAAATTGCGCCAAGAACAGCACCCACGTTGAGTCCAAAAAACGAAAGATGAAAACCAAGCGTGCTCGCCATTGCAGCACCGAGTGCTGCACCGGATGCAATTCCTAAGGTGTAGGGATCTGCAAGTGGATTACCCAGCACCGTTTGCATCACGGCCCCTGAAATAGCAAGTGCGCCGCCCACTGCAACAGCTGCAATCATTCTCGGAAATCGTAATTCTTTTAGTAATAGCGCCGCGTTTGAAAAATCAAGACGAAGGAAGAGCGATAACAAAATCGCAGCGATAAGAATCAAGATCGCAATCAGGTAAGTCCGTTTTATTTCAGTCATTTCGAGCACCCAATAATTCTAGACTAACCGAAGGTTCTATTACTTCATAGAAGGATTCTTATTTCAACTTCTCTAAAGCCTTAAGCAAGCGAAACGAACAGCGAGCAAAATCATCACCGGGGAGCACGCGAACCTCGCCCTTGAACAAATTAGCCCAATGTTCAGTGGCTAATTTAAAATCGGGTGCATTACCGGTGAGGTCTAAAATAAAAATCACTTCTGGTTTTGCTTTCAACACTGCTTCTTTAGATACCTTAGGGTAAGCCTGGTCTAAATCTGTAAATACATTCGAATACCCGGCAATCGCAAAAGCATCGGTCAGAAAACTAGTTCCTCCCACTGTCACTAATGGATTCTCTTGAACTTGCAACATCATCTTGCGTTTGGGCTTATGTGGCTCGTGTGCGCCTTTAATCTTTTGCACTTGATTATGCCAAGCGCGCGAAACGGTCTCTGCGTTTCTCTCTACTCCTAGAATGTCGCCCACTTTAGCAATCCACCCTTCCATGTTAGAAAATTTTTCAGCGGGGAGCACTTCTACTCTGAGGTTCAAACGTTTTAGTTTTTCAATTTGTTCGGGCAAATTGTATTCGCTTGAGGCAATCACTAAATCAGGCTTGAGGTTCGCGACCGCTTCAACGTCAATTTGGGGATAAGGGCCAATCTTGGTAATCGTAGAAACATATTCTGGATAATTAGAATACTCGCTTACTCCGACGAGTCGTTCGGTCGTTGCCTTCCGTCCAAGAATCTCAGCCACCCACTCTGAAATCACGGGTGCAAGGGTAACAATTCTGGGTGACACACTTTCTGTTTTTGGCAGACCGGTTTGCCCGTGGGCAAGAACTGAAAAAAATAAAAGTAAGCTGCAGAGGGTTTTATAGAATCGCATTCGGAAATTCTTTTTGGGGGGCCGCATGTGCTTGTTTGAGGCGAAACATCAGCACGGCGAGTGCTGCGAGGAAAACAAGAATTGAAATAAATTGACTCGTAGAAAGAATTCCTTCAATTACAAAACCGCGAACGGTATCGCCTCGATAAATTTCAATAATGCTTCGAATGATCGGGTAAAGCATGAAATACGTAAGTCCCACCTGGCCATCAAATCTCTTGTGCTTAAAAATATATAAAAGACCGGCGTACAAAATAAACAAAGAAACCGATTCGTAAAGTTGGGTGGGATGAAGCGGAATTCCTCTAAATTGAGGATCAACCAAATCAGAAGTTAAGCGAATTCCCCAGGGCTCACCCGTAGGGCGACCGTAACAACATCCGGCACATAAACAACCTAAGCGACCAAAGGCGTGTGCAATTGTCACCCCCGGTAAAAGAATATCCATCATCGTCCATACCGCTAGTTTGTTCTTCCTGATGTAATACACGGCATAAGCAGTCGCGGCAATCAATCCACCAAAGAAAACAAGACCTCCCTCCCAAACCTTAAACATGTCGAGTGGGTTTGCCATGAAGTAATCCAGGCGAGTGATAATGAACAAAACTCTCGCGCCAATGAATCCATACATCAAAAGCCAAAACGCGAGATCAGAAACTAAATCCGGGCTCACGCTCGCGCGTCTTGCGAGTTTTCTCACCGTGTAGATCCCCAACAAAAAACCAATCGCGATCATGAAGCCATAAGCATGAAGAGGAAGGGTGATAAAACCTAAATTGAGTTCAAATAGGACTGGATGCATTCTGGGTTTCTTTCTTCGTCGTCAGAGTCGATAACAATAGAATTGTCACTCCAACACAAATTGCAGAATCGGCCACGTTAAACGCAGGAAAGTAGTACGCAGTATTGTAATGAAAATCGAGGAAGTCGACTACGTAACCCAGTCGCACACGATCAATCAAATTTCCAATTGCTCCGCCAGAGACGAGGCCAAGTGCCATTGCTCTCCATTTTGCGTTTGCAGGGAGGTCTCTATAGAGGAAGCCAAGAACGACCATGGCAACGATGGGGACAACTAAAAAGAACGGCACGCGAAAGGTTGGATTCGCCGCTGCGAGAAATCCAAAGGCTGCGCCCGTGTTTCGAACGTAAGTTACATTAAAAAAATCACGAATGAGGATAATGGATTCGCCGTAATCAAAGTGCGCAATAATTCCTAATTTCGACCACTGATCGCCAATAATGACAAATACAATGGTGAGAAAAAAGAAAAGCGCTTTTACCACGAAGATCCCCAAAGCGTGATTCCCGCATCAAGGTGGCGGGAAAGATCTTTGTTTTTATTTTCAACACTTGAGAATTCGTCTGGAGTAAGAACCATCGGCTCAAGTTTTTTGCCGAGTGGATGACGTGAAGTAATTTTTTTGATCTCTTCTGGAGTTTCTGAAACAACGAGTAAATTGTAATTGCTATCCGTGCGAGACTTGCCGCTCGCGCGACTTCCAAAGAGCACCCCTTTAGAAGACATGGGTTCAATCATTTGCTTGAGGCCTTCTAAATCAGAGATGGCACAAAATGTTTTCATCAACTGAATCGCTGGATGATCATTCTGCAAACAAATTTCGCGGTTGTTGTTCAAGAAAATGATGAGCCCGAGTTCTTGAAGTGATTTTAAAATCTTAGTAATGCCATCTACTCCGCCTAATCCCCGAACGCCTTTCAATTTTGATGAAAGAACGCGTGGAGTAAATGCGGTGGTAGGCTCCGTCATGAGAAAACGTAAAAGTTTTTGCTCTGGAGATACAAAGAAAATAGTGTCTAGAGTGACCTGAGGTTTGTTCGAACGTGCCATAGAAGTTAGCACTCTACACTAAAACCCTCAAAATTCCCAGATCTTAGTGGCAGTGTCTCCTACGACTCAGTGGGTATATGCTTGATTTCATGAGTAAAACAATCGTTTTGTCGGTCTTTTGGAAATTATACCACCGGTGCAAATTGACACCCTTTGATTACACAAAACTTATTTAATCACCGCGTCGAAACCAAAGTCTATTCATTCCCATGTCTTAGGTGCCAAAAGATTGCCTCAATGAGGGCTCAAAACCTTGGCATGCCTCTCGCAATAATACTCTGTGAGCGGTGACAAGGACTGAAGCCACTCGAAATAAACACAAACATCAATGCAATATCGATGTGGAATGGGAGTAACGCTAATGAAGATGCCAAACAGAGTACTAAAATTTAAGGAATTATTCGAAGAACAAAAGAAGGGCCTTCTTTACTCTAGCAAAGTTTTTAGCGAAGAATTTACCGTAAAAGCAGAAGACATGAGCGATGAAGCAGATTTATCGAGTGCAGAGCTTGAACAAAGCATGCGCATGAGACTGCGAAGCCGTGAAGCGCTTTTTATCAAAAAAATAGATGAAGCATTAGAAAGAATTCAAGCCGGATCGTTCGGAGTTTGCGAAAGTTGCGAACTCGATATTGAACAATCCCGCCTTGAGGTTCGCCCTACCGCAACCCTTTGCCTCAATTGTAAAGAGGCCGAAGAAGTTCGGGAAGCTCGCAATGCCGATGGGCGGAAATCAAAAAGCATGGGAGCGAAGCATAACCTTCGTATCGCATGAGTCTCGCGGCGTCAGTTGATCTTTGACTGATATTTTTTCTTCAGCCGCAAATTAATCAATAGAAAACATCAGTGAAAGACCCTCAACAAAAAGGATTTTGTGAGTGCCCCCTCACTCTGCAAAAAAACCACATCAGGATGATGTGGATATGGAACCGCTTACCTAGGATGGGTGAATGTGTTCGCTCAGATGGAACTGAGACCTGTTTCCCCTTGTGAAGAAGTAAAAATCTAGGACCTTCGGTTCTCAGGATGAGGATTGAAGGTCTTAGTGTTTTTACGAGCTAAAATACAAATGACATAAAATATAAATAGGATGAGAGATGAACGGCCATCCATGGCCTCCTTAGGTGGGGACTTCCATGGCTAAGATCACCTCCCATCCTATTTATATTTTATGTCATTTGTATTTTGGATCGTGGGTAGATGTGAGGCTGAGGACGATGTATTTTATGCTAAAGAGGGCTATAAACTTCGTGGTTGACATGGCGCAACATCATTGTTACCACGTTGCCCATGAAGCATTGTAAGGTTTTATTTACTGTTAGTTTGTTACTCACGCTTGCGGCTTGTGGAAAAGATTCTGGCAGCAATTACGAGAACCTCAACACTGATCCCAAAACACAATTGCTGAGAGCAGAAGATAAGATGTCGGCGTCTGGAATGTTTTTCGACAAAAACAAAGACAGTCAAACTACGCTTGAACATTGTTCTGGGAACTCAAAGGCAGACTGCCAAGACAAAATTAATACTTTAAATACTTACGTCAGCAATTTTCATGCGCTTAATGGACCAGACGAAAGTTTAGCGGCCGATGACAAAGCTCGCATGAATGCGATGAGTGATTGTCTTTATAAGCTTAAAAATGACGTGTCGATCGATTCAAATAACGGTGGTTACTACTGTGGTGGAAACTAAATAAAAAAGCCCCGTATCTCTACGAGGCTTTCTGTTTTTAATTTTAATTTATTTCTAGTGAAGAAACTCAAAGCGGTGCCCAAGAATTGCAGACGCGCTTTCTTTTTCTTGTTCTTCTTTGCAGGCGATGCAAAGTGTAGTCGTCGGGCGAGCTTGCAGGCGGCGAATTTCAATATTCTCTTCGCAGCTTTCGCATTGGCCATAGTGGCCTTCGTCAATTCTTTTTAGTGCTTGGTTAATACTTTTGAGGGCGAAGTTTTCGCGATTCTTAAGTTGCATGCGCATGTTTTGTTCAATGTCTGCGTTTGCTTGATCTACTTCATCTTTGTCTTCGGGACGGACCACTAGATTTTCATCTATTAAAGTTGTGTTCATTAAAATCTGGTCGCGTTGTTCTACGAAAATTTTTTTGAATCTTACTAGGTCCGCTTTTCTCATCAGAATCCCCTCATCTTGTCGTTGTTGAATCGGTGCTGTTGTTAAAAAATCGCAACAGCGTTGCATAAACTACAGTGTGTAATGACTTAAAGATTTCCCCTCATCCCTCTTAAAGCATCAATCACCATTTGGCTAATACTTTCTAATGTCTCCATCACGCCCTCACCGCGATTTGCAATCGCTTCAAAGTACGCGCGCTTCGTTGGATTAAAAGTTACATCCAGTTCTTGTACGGTTGCTGCGTTTGGTAAATCTCTCTTGTTGTACTGAAAAACTAGCGGAATTCTCGCAAGATCGTAACCTTGACGTTCTAACGCTTTTTGAAATTGTTCATACGCTTCTAAGTTCGCTTCCATTCTTTCGGGAGCAGAATCAACCACGAACACTACACCATCAACGCCCTTCAAAATAAAATCGCGCGACGCTTCGTAAAACGTTTGACCAGGGATAGTATAAAGATGAAATCGTGTTTTGTAGCCACGCACTTCACCAATCGAGAGTGGTAAAAAATCAAAAAAGAGGGTGCGCTCATTCTCGGTACTTAAACTTACCAATTTTCCGGCGCGATCTTTTTGTGTGTTTTCGTAAATGTATTGAATGTTGGTGGTCTTGCCGCCTAATCCCGTTCCAACATACACAATCTTGCAATTTACTTCTTTGGTGACTGGATTGACGAAGCTCATGATTTAGCGTTGCATCTCCACTCGGTTCTCTAATGCTTTGCCTAGGGTGTGACGATCGGTAAATTCAATGGTTCCGCCAAACGGAATTCCATACGCCACTTGTGAAGTTTTAATTCCGGTTGGTTTTAACAAACGTGAAAGATAAAGGGAGGTCGCTTCGCCTTCGACCGAAGGATTAATCGCAAAAATAACTTCTTTTGCATCATGCGTTTTTAAGCGAACAAAAAGTTCTTTCATCTTGAGATCTTCAGGGCCGATTCCATCTAACGGTGATAAAAGGCCATGCAATACGTGATAAACGCCCTTATAAGAATTAGTTCTTTCAATCGGCGTTACATCGCTTGGGCGTTCAACCACACAAATTTTGGTAATATCGCGACCCGCATCTGCGCAGATTTCACATTTTTCACTTTCAGAAAAATTAAAACACTCCGCACAGTAACGAAGCTTCTCTTTCGCGTCCTTGAGCGCCTGCGAGAGCGCTTCGGCGTAATTTGATTCTTGGTTTAGGATATAATACGCGAGTCGCGTAGCAGTCTTCTCGCCAATCCCAGGAAGTTTTGCTAATTCAAAAATTAATTTTGAAAGAGGATTCATTCTGAAACCTCAATGTTAGTCAGATCTGCTCCAAAAAGTGCTTTTGCTTCTTGGACTACTTCATTCTTGAGAATTGCTTGAAGTTTTAGATCTTTATTTTCTTTTTTTACGCGCTCAGTTTTTTCAGCAACGCTTTCGCCAGTGAATTGAGAAAAATAAACTTCTGGAGTTACTTTAAATCCAAAATATTCTTCGGTTGCGCGAAACATTTGTTCTTTGAAACTTTTTTGAGAGAGTTGATCTGCTTTTAGTTTATCTTTTTCGCGAAAACCGATTTTGAAAACAGGGGCATCTACCAGTGGAAGGGTCCATTCTACTACTGCCTCTAGAATGAGCGCGAAAACTGGTTTTTGTTCGAAGCAGAAATCGATGAAGCCTTCCCAGGATTTGCTAATGGGGGCAGAGATGGCGACTTCGGATTTGGAAACTAGGGAACCAACGGCTGTGCCGGTTGGTAAGGAAGGGGAAAGATTGGGAGCGGGAGCTGCGCTCACCGCAGATGCTATTACTTGAGGAACGGTTGGACTCGCTGCTGGTGAATTTTTAGCGATTGGAATTTCAATGGGTGCTGCTTTTACAGCTGCGGCGGGAATAGGAGAAACTGCTACCGCAGTTTCGAGTGGCCGGGCCTCCCCCCGTGGGGGTGATGGTTCTTTTCCACTCACTTGCAAAATTTCTTCCGCCAGAGCTGTTTTTACTACTAACAGATCAAAAATCAATTTCGGCTGCGCCGCCCGAGAAAGCAAATCAAGCCCATGATGAAAAACTTGAAAAATTAATTCATTCTCTTCAAGCGGGCGCAAAGTTTTGATCGTCGCGATTTGCTTTAATTCATCATCATTAAAATTAGTTTCTGGCTTCTCAATTCCCACTTGCATGAGAATGAGCGCGTGAAGCATTTCAATTAAAACCTTCATCAATACTTTAAGGTCTACGCCTTGAGTAAAAGCAGCTTGAACCACTACCAACGCTTCTTTAGCGTTGCGATCTAAAATGTTTTTGAGCAACGCAAACACCAGTTCAGTCCCAATGAGCCCAATGCTCTCGCGAACCGCTTGCGCAGTGACTTTCATGCTTGAGAATGAAATCACCTGATCTAATATAGAGAGCGCATCCCGCATCGAACCTTCGGCGGTTCTCGCGATCAAATTGATAGAGGCCTCTTCGTAATCTATTTTTTCTGCAGCAAGCACTTCTTTCATGCGCTGAGAAATTTGCGCAATCGTCACTCGCTTAAAATCAAAGCGTTGGCAACGGCCCAAAATAGTTTCTGGAATTTTATGCGATTCAGTGGTCGCAAAAATAAAGACCACGTGCTCTGGCGGCTCTTCTAATGTTTTTAAAAGTGCATTGAAGGCGGCCGTCGAAAGCATGTGCACTTCATCAATGATGTAAATTTTGTATAAACCACTCGTCGGCAAAAATTTTGCGCCTTCGCGAATTTCACGAACCGCATCGACTCCGTTGTTTGAAGCGCCGTCGATTTCTAAAACGTTCACGCTGTTGCCGGCTGCGATCTCTAAGCAGTCAGAACATTTGTCGCAAGAAAAGAGTAAGCCGTCTTTCTCGATTACGTTTTCGCAACGAAGTGCTTTTGAAAAAATACGGGCGATTGAAGTTTTGCCAATTCCGCGTGAGCCAGAAAAAACGTAAGCTTGGTGCGTGCGCTTGAGTTTGATCGCATTCACGAGTGTGCGAACCACTGATTGTTGGCCGACGATGTCTGTAAATTGTTTTGGCCGGTATTTGCGCGCTAGAACTAGATATGAACTCAAGTGAACTTTCCCCCCGGACCGTACGAACTTAAAGAGCGAAACGCTGTTTGTGCACGATAGCTTACTCTCGGCTAAAATTCAATTTCCAAGCACACTAGGGCAAGGTGAAAAGATGACGCAAGCCCTCTATAAAAAAGTCTGAATCTAAACTCGGCAATACAAACACCGCTTCACGCACGCCGTGCATTTCTGCGACAACCTTCTTTGCCGCGCGATAAGCGTTGATTCTGCCACCGCTAACCGTCTTGCCGGCGAGAGAAGGAATTTTATCTACCGTCTCGGTTAAAATTCGTTTTAAATCACGCGCGGCGAGGTTGGGATTAATCGCGAGCAAAAGTGCTGCTACTCCACTCACCTCTGCGGCAGACATCGACGTTCCGCTCATGAGCTGAAATTGATTTCCCATGAACGTACTTAAGATTGCAGTTCCGGGTGCACCAAGATCTACATTTTTTAGACCGTAGTTGGAGTCGCTATTTAACCCATCATTCTCATCAGTATTCGCAACCGTGATCACATTGTCATACCGAAACGCCGCCGGATAATCGGGATGCGCATCTAAATCGTTATTTGCATTTCCCGCCGCAACCACAAAAAGCACGCCGTGTGCTTGTGCATCTTGAACCGCTTCATCAAGTGCTTGAGAATATTTTTCTCCGCCCCAACTTGCATTGATCACTCGCGCGCCCATTTTTACCGCGTAATGAATGGCCTCTACCGCATCTGCAGATTGGCCATCGACTTGTCCAAGCCAACGAAGCGGCATCAGTTGCACGCGTGGTGCAATTCCCGCAATTCCAAAGTTATTATTTTGAATCGCTCCAATAATGCCGGCAACGTGGGTACCGTGATTGATATCGTCGCTTGGATTATTATTGTGCGCTTGAAAATCCCAGCCGTGAATATCATCGATGTAACCATTTTGATCATCATCAATTCCATTATTCGGAATTTCGTTTGGATTGGTATAAATTCGCGCCGCGAGTTCATCATCACTAAAATCAATTCCAGTGTCGGTGATTGCAACCAATACATCCTGCGCGGTCACCGGCACTAGTCCCCAGGCATCAAAAACTTGCATCGTTTGCAACGACCACTGATTACCCAAAAATGGGTCGTTAGTATAAATGGGCGTAGGGCCTTTTGAAACTTTGCTCTCTACTACTTGCTCGGGTTCTATACGAACGCGAAAATTCTCTTCTACTTTTTCTACTTGTGGGTTCGCTTTAAATTTTTGAATCGTGGCCGCCGCGCCTGCAGCAGGAATTTCTAACTCATACCAACTCGCATTCGTAGGGTGCGCTGTTTTTAAAAGCCTCGCACCCGAAATCGGGCCAGTCGATTTGATGAGTATGGACACGGTTTGGGCCGCAGATTGCGACACGCCACCCAAAATCGTGCTTAAAAATAAAAGTGTAAAAATAATCCCCAAGTCCCGTTTAAACATCTTTCACGACCCTATTCGCTGTCGCGCGAATCCACAAACCTTTTTTGGCATTTTTTTGACTTAAAGTTCAAGTTTTTGACGGCCTTAACCGATTTGAAATTAAGGAGAATTTCTATGCGCCTAATTTTCGTGGTTTTGGGTTTAATCAGCAGTCCCTGTTTCGCAGAACCCAGCGAGGAATCAATCGCCGAATGTAAGGCTCCAAAATACCTAAGCACCATGCAAAAAGATGCAGACGCCAGGTATGCGAAAGCAAATCATGCCGATGAAAAAACGGGACGCACGCCCGCGAACGATGAGCGCATGACTCGCGGGCAAAGATTTTAATTAATTTCATTTGGATAAACCCTAAAGACCTTCAACAATCTCTTCAATCATATACTGTGTTTTAGGCTGAATCAGTTTTGAATCATAAAATGAACTCACAATATTCATCACCTCTTCAGTTTTTGTTAACCGAAGGTACTTGATGAGAAACTCAATATCCCCTTCGTCTTTCGTCCCAATGCGGGCCGCAAGACACTTCATCGCGAGCATGTATTTCGCAGAGGGTGCAAAAATGGTGAGGTGAGACATTCTCAGCACCTCTACTTGTTCGAGGCGATTATTCAAATAGGCTTTTGCCGAATCATTTAACCAATCCTCGGGCAATCCTATTTCTTCGGCGACCACTTTTGCCAGACGATATACTTTCGCTTTGGGATGAAAAATAGCATCTACGTCTTTTGTTTGTTGACGGGCATTAAAAACCAAACACATTACGGCCCCGCCAACAATGCACATTTCTGCTTTTGAACCATCGTCCAGGAGTGCTTCATTTAGTTTTTTAAATGCGATCAATATTTCACTTTTTTTCATGGTTACGCCCTCACCAGAAAATCGGCACCTACGAATATATTATTTCTTTTAAAATAGACGGGGCTTTCGACCAAACAAATGGCACGCATGCTTTTAAATTTTGAAATAAACCACGGCTCCTCTAACTCTATGCTTAACCTTGCCCATTCAGGAGGCGTGACCTGATTCTCTTCACAAAGTTGCATGACGATTGAACAAATCAGGGCGAGACTCTTAATATCAAGTCCGTCTGCCGGCTGATGAGTAATCAGGAGTTCACTTCGGGTTGCCAAAAAAGAATCCACAAAATCAAAGTATGCAATTTGCCAATCTTCTCTGGCAATCACTCTTTGTGTCGCCTCCCGAACCGTCACTCTCCCTTGGAGGCGCTCTTGTTCAATGTGTTTGACCGCGGTGGCGATTTTCTCAAAATTTTCAAGGGAATATTGTCTATCACCGCTCACATACCTGGATACGGTGCTCTTATTCAGGCCAGCCAAATCGGCAATCACATTGATTCCGTATTGCTTGATTTTATGATTGAGGGCGCTCGACTTGCTCATATCTCATGATAACACAGGTGTTGCCAAATGGCAACCATTGAAATTCAACAGACTTTTTGGGATTATTCCACTTCACGGATGTGTTGGCGCCGCACCCGATACTCCAGCCGCCTGGTTTTTCTTCAAATCCCGCCAACTCTTCCCCTCGCGCGCACGAGGATCCAGCTGCGTTTTCTTCACCCAACCTACATGCTCATCATACGTTTTCGAAAACATATGAGTTCCATCGTTCTTCGATACAAAATATAAATACTCAGTATCGGCCGGGTAAAGCGCTGCTTTTACCGCCTCTGCGCTCGGATTTGAAATGGGTCCGACCGGGAGCGCTGGAATCGTATACGTGTTGTACTCATTGTGCGCACTCAAATCTTTTTTGTGGATGTTACCATCGTAACGTTCCCACATTCCATAAATGGTTGTCGGGTCACTCTGCAAACGCATTTTTTTGCGGAGTCGATTATGAAAAACAGAGCTGATGATCGGGCGCTCAAAAGAAGCTCCAGTTTCTTTTTCAATCATAGAAGCAAGAATAACGATTTGATAACGAGTCATTCCTAGTTCTTGCGAGCGGGCTTCGTACTCAGGTGTCCAGGTGCGAATGAATGCGTCGACCATTCTTTTCACCACACTGTTTGCGCCGTCGTGTTTGTCGTAGAAATAAGTGTTCGGGAAGAGGTAACCCTCGAGTGAACGCAAACCCTCATTATCAAGCCCCAAACCCGCTATAAAGTCGTGATTCCGAAATAATTTTAACATCGCCACGTGATTTGAAAGTTTTTGCTCTTCAAGAGTCTTGGCCACTTGATAAAGATTATCCCCCTCGCGAACGAGGATGGAGTGTTGAATGCCAATTCCACTTTTAAATGTTTTAAAAATTTGGTTTGGGCTCATCGATGCAGAGAGTTCATAGTCGGCCGCGCGAATATTTGTCCAGCCACCGGTGATTTTTCCTACCCAAAACATCGCGTGGCGATCTTTGATGATCCCTGCTTTTTCGAGTGCTGATGAGATTTCCATCGGTCGCATGCCCTTCAATAAATCAAATTCAATTTTATTGGTTGCATTTGAATCCATGGAATTCAAAGAGAACAAATACATATAGATTACAAGACCAAGACCGGCGGCAAACGCCGCAAAAGTGAGTGTTTTTATCAGTTTCATCGCAAGATATAGGATAGCATTGAAATTTCTCTGGACGAGGCAAAAAAACTCGGTTAGCTTTGAGTCATTCCAAAGATTACTCTGTTGGCTCAATTTTTTGACGCTAACGCTGTTTTTGCAAAGCAGAAAAACCAACCAAAAATTTCAAACTAATTAACCAGGAGCTTGCAATGAGCACTCAACATAAAAAACCAAACCAAAACCGATCCCACGCAGCGGGGCCACGTCGCCCTCATGGTGCAAGACCTCAGTCGAGAGTAATTTCTCCGGCAGGCGGAAATGCCCCAGGCATGAATGCCGGCGGGATGATGGACGATGCCGATGTGGCAATTGCTGAAGCAGATGCCCCTTCGATGGAAGCCGGAACTGAAGGCGGAATGATTATCGCAACGACGACCGAAGAAAATGCAGCGGCACCTAACGGCGAAGGGGTTGATGCTACTCCCGCTCAATCGATGCACCTCAAAGTTTTAAAAGACATGAAGATTCACGAACTCGTTGAACTCGCGCATGTACTTAAAGTAGAAAACGCAGGCAACATTCGCAAACAAGATTTAATTTTCATCATCCTTCAAAAGAAGGCCGAAAAGAACGAACACATTTATGCGGATGGTGTTTTGGAATGTTTGCCCGACGGCTTCGGCTTCCTTCGCGCTCCAGAATACAATTATCTTCCGGGTCCTGACGATGTTTACGTGTCTCCATCACAGATTCGTAGATTTGGTCTTCGCACCGGCGATACCGTGAATGGTTCGGTTCGTGCTCCAAAAGAGGGCGAACGTTATTTTGCGCTACTCAAAGTTGAACAAGTAAATTTTCAAGCAGCTGAATTGAATACTGATCGTGTTCTATTCGATAACCTCACCCCTCTTTATCCTAAAGAGCGTTTGAACCTCGAATATCAACCGACGAATCACAGTACCCGAATTATTGATCTCATGGTTCCACTCGGAAAAGGCCAACGTTGTTTGATTGTGGCTCCTCCGCGCGCTGGTAAAACCGTGCTCATGCAAGATATTGCAAACGCAATTACATCGAATCACCCTGAAGTGAAGCTCATTGTTCTTTTGATCGACGAGCGTCCTGAGGAAGTGACCGACATGCAACGCTCTGTGAAGGGCGAAGTAATCAGTTCTACTTTCGATGAACAAGCTTCTCGTCACGTACAAGTGGCCGAGATGGTAATTGAAAAAGCAAAACGTCTGGTTGAAAATAAATACGACGTAGTAATTTTGCTCGATTCGATTACTCGTCTTGCTCGTGCGTACAACGCGGTCGTTCCCCCATCAGGAAAAATTCTTTCCGGCGGTGTGGATTCAAACGCGCTTCACAAACCGAAACGTTTCTTCGGTGCTGCTCGTAACATTGAAGAAGGCGGGTCTTTAACGATCATCGCGACTTCATTGGTCGATACCGGCTCGCGAATGGACGAAGTGATTTTCGAGGAATTCAAAGGAACGGGTAATTCAGAAATTGTTCTTGATCGTAAACTCATGGAAAAACGTATTTTCCCATGTTTGGACATCAACAAATCTGCCACTCGTAAAGAAGATCTTCTTTTACCAAAAGAAGTGATCAACCGAATTTGGATTTTACGCAAAGTGCTTCACCCGATGAACACGGTGGACGCGATGGAATTCTTGTTGAGCAAAGTTGCTAGCACGGTTTTACCAGCGCGCGGAGGAGCCACAATCAAACAACGT